>Ga0207674_10000343_pt1 | contig 59915 bp, 42 predicted proteins | sample KBSCornC72_FD_184303 | JGI IMG/M metagenome (GOLD analysis project Ga0207674, IMG submission 184303) | Corn rhizosphere microbial communities from Kellogg Biological Station, Michigan, USA - KBS Corn C7-2 (SPAdes) (version 2) | ecosystem: Host-associated > Plants > Roots > Rhizosphere > Soil ... | reverse complement strand
AACTTCCACCCCGCCTCCGGCAGACGTCCTCGCTCGACGTAACCGAAGCGTTCGAACAGTCCGACGCTGGCGCTGTGCTCCGCGTCGATGACCGCGATCAACGCGTGGAGTCCGCGCGCCACCGCGGCCGATTCGACTGCACGGACGAGCCGCAACGCAACTCCGCGGCGTTGCGCGCGCGGGTGGACGTACACGCTCACTTCCGCGCTGTAGCGATAGCCATCACGTGGCCGAAACTGCGTGAGTGAGCTCCAGCCGACGACGGAGCTGTCGGCGTCGACCGCCACGAAGACCGGATGTCCGGTTTCGCGATGCTCGGCGAGCCAGCGAGTACGAACATCGAGCGTCGTCGGCGTGTCGGACCAGACGTACGGCAATGAGACGATTGCCAGATTCACAATTTCGACGATGAAAGGAAGATCGGCATCCGTAGCCTCACGAATGCCGATCATCGTCTTCGTCGCGTCCCGCGAAACGGCCATGCTCAGACCGGGAAGAGCATCTCGCGGTACTTCGGCAGCGGCCAGCAGTCGTCGCTCACCGCGAGCTCGATCGCGTCGCAGCATTTGCGCACTTCGGCCATCGCGTCGGCGCCGGCGGCTGTCAGCAACTCCGCCTGCTTCACGAGGTCGTGATGCATCCCTTCGGCCTTGTCGATCACCTTGCCGAGCGTGGTGCGGTGCTTCTGGAGATCCGTGATGAGCGCGCCGAGCTCGTTCGCCGCGGTTATCTGCGGAATGAGCTTGATGCCCGCCGACTTGGCCTGGGCCGCCGACTCGGCGAGTCCGCCGGCGTAATCGAACGCGGCCGGGAGCACCATGGTGTCCACGATCTCGCGCAGCGTGTGCAGCTCGATGAGCATGTCCTTGATGTAGCGCTCGAGTCGAACGTGATAGCGCGAATCCAGCTCCTCGTCGCTTAGAATGTTGAGCGACGTGAGCAGCTTGCGCGACTGCCTCGTCACCATCTGCGCGAGTGATTCCGGCGTGCGACGATAGTTAGGCAGGCCGCGCTTCGCCGCTTCCTTCACCCATTCCTCGGAGTAGTTGTTCCCCTCGAAGCGGACCGGTGTCGTCTCCTTGAAAATCGGACGCACGACCTTGAGAACGGCGTCGTCGACCTTCTTGGTCTTCTTCAACTCCGCTCTGAGCGCCGTCGTGATCTCGGCGATCGACTCGGCCACCGCGGCGTTGAGGAGCACGATCGGGAAGGCGATCGACTGCGACGAGCCGACGGCGCGGAACTCGAACTTGTTGCCCGTAAACGCGAACGGCGACGTGCGGTTGCGGTCCGTGTTGTCCTTCTCGATCTCGGGCAGCCGCGCGACACCGAGTTTGATCATCGCCTGCTCGGCGTTTGGCGACGTCTTGCTGGCGGCGATGTCCTCGATGACGCGCGTTAACATCTGCCCCATGAACACCGAGATGATCGCCGGCGGGGCTTCGTTGGCGCCGAGGCGGTGCTCGTTGCCCGACGTGCCGATGCCGGCGCGCAATAGCCCCGCGTGCTTGTGCACGGCGCGGAGCACGGCGGCGAGGAAGACGATGAATCGGATGTTCTGGTGCGGCGTCTGTCCGGGCTTGAGCAGGTTGTAGCCGTCGAGCTCCGGATTATCGGCCGCGATCGACATCGACCAATTGCAGTGTTTCCCTGACCCATTGATACCGGCAAACGGCTTCTCGTGCAGCAACGCCTGCAAGCCGTGACGCAGCGCCACCCGGCGCAGCGTCGCCATCACGAGTTGGTTGTGATCGACGGCGACGTCCGTCTCCTCGAAGCGCGGCGCCATCTCGAACTGGGATGGTGCCACTTCATTGTGCCGCGTGACTATAGGAACTCCGAGTTTATAGAGCTCGTATTCGACGTCGGCGATGCACGCCTGGATGCGCTCGGGGATTCCTCCGAAGTAGTGATCCTCGAGCTGCTGGCCGCGCGGCGGGGCCGCGCCGATCAGTGTACGGCCGGCCATCACGAGGTCCGGCCGCAGCGCGAAGTGCGCGCGGTCGATGAGGAAATACTCCTGCTCCGGTCCCATCGTCGTGTAGACGCGATACACGCCCGTGTCACCGAGCAGCTCGAGAAGGTCCATGGCTTTGTCGGACAGCGCGTCCGAGCTACGCAGCAAGGGCGTCATCTCGTCGAGTGCTTCGCCGTTGTAGCCGACGAACACCGACGGGATGCACAACGTCTTCACGCCCGCCCACTCGGCGATGAATACCGGGCTTGCCGGATTCCAGGCCGTGTAGCCGCGCGCTTCCCACGTGGCGCGAAGGCCGCCGCTCGGGAAGCTCGACGCGTCAGGCTCCGACTGAATCAGCTGGGAGGCGCCGAACGCCTCCATCGGCTGGCCGTCGTCGAACGACAGAAAGGCATCGTGCTTCTCGGCAGTGAGTCCCGTCTGCGGCTGGAACCAGTGCGTGTAGTGCGTCGCGCCCTTGCCGATCGCCCACTCCTTGATTGCTTGCGCGACACGCGGCGCGATGTCCACGTCCAACTTCTTTCCGTGGCGGACCGCGGCGAGGAGCTTGGCGTACGTATCGCGCGACAGCTTGTCGCGCATCTGCCGGACGCCGAAGGTGTTCTCCCCGAAGTACTCGGACGTGCGCGGATGCGCACCATTTTCGTCGAGCGCCGCGGGCATATGGACCTCGCGCTCGGTGATCTCGCGGATGACTTCCTTCCGGGGGGACAGCGATGACGCGGGCATGAAGAACAGGCCTCCAGCTTGGGGCGGTTGGACGGGCTTCGGAACGCACAATGTAGTCCAGATCGTGCAAAAAATGCAAATCCTGGATAACACTTAGGCAGTAAGCCGCCAGGACTGTCAAAAAACTTCCCCGAACATTGCCCAAACCGCAGATCCGGCACGTCGCTTGGGGTCAGACCCCGTGCCTGTAAGTGGGGTCAGACCCCATTTTCCAAGACGGGGTCTGACCCCAAATGACGCGTTTTGCGCTGGTGGGCGGCGATTAGGCCCGGATGGCCAGGCTCGGGTCGACGCGCGCGGCGCGACGGGCGGGGATGAGGCACGCCACGGCGGTCGCGACGGCGAGGGTGCTCAGGGCGATCACCTGAGTCGACAGATCGGAGGCCTGGACCCCAAAGAGCAGGCTGGCCACCGCGCGGTTGGCCCACCAGATCCCGACGAACGCGAAGGGCAGCGCGAGCACGAAGAGTCCCATGCCATCGCGAATCACCATCGCGACGACTTCACCCCGCTGCGCGCCGAGCGCCATGCGCACACCGATCTCGCGCGTCCGGTCCGCGACGCCATAGGCAATCACCGCATAGGTGCCGAGCGCGGCGAGCACGAGCGCCAGGAGCGCGAACGCCGACAGCAATGTCGTCGTGAACCGGTCGCCCGCCGCCGCTTTCGCCAGCACCTCCTCGATCGACTGGACGTCGTACACCGGCAGCGTCTTGTCGAGCGACGCGACGATCCGCCGAACTCCCGCCAGCACCGGGCCCGGCGCGCCATCGTACGAGATCACGATCGACCCGGCCGTCGCCAGGCCCTGCCGCGTCGAGATGAACGCCACGGGCGGCGCCGATTCGCGCAGCGAGATCTCTCGAACGTCGCCCACCACACCGACCACGGTGAAGAGCGGCGTCTGCGAACCGCCGAGTCGCAACCGCTTGCCGACGGCGTTCGGCGTTCCGAAGTATTTGATCGCCGCCGTCCGGTTGACGACAGCAACGAGCTGCGACGTCGAGTCGGCGGTGTCCGTTGGACGAAACGGCCGACCGGCGATGACCGGAATGTCCATCGTCTCGAAGTAACGTGCGCTCGCTTTGCGATACTCGGCATCCGGCAGCAGGTCGCTCGCCGCCTCCGACATGCCCTCGGGCATGACGGCGCTCGTCAGGTGGCCGTCGTGCAACGGGAAACGAGAAACCATTGCGGCCGACCGAACGCCGGGCAACGCGCCGACATCGCGCAGCAACGTCTCGAAGAACTGATCGCTCTGCGCGCCGCGACGATACTTCACGTCCGGCAGCTCGAGCTTCATCCGGAGCACGCCGTGTGTCCGAAATCCCGGATTGATCGCGGTGAGATGCGTCAAGCTGTTGATCAGCAGCCCCGCCGACACGACGAGCATCATTGCCAGCGCGAGCTCAGTGACGACCAGCGCCGAGTGAATACGCCGCGCCGCTCGACTGCGGGACGCACCTCGGGCAGCGTCGGGAAGTGTACGATCGTTGGCGTTCCTCGCGCCGCGCAACGCCGGCACCGCGCCGCAGATCAGCGCGACGACGACACAGACGACGACGGTGAACGTGAGCACGCGCGCGTCGAGGCGAACGACGCCGATGCGAGCGATCGATTGAGGGAGCGCGGCCGCGGCGGCTTTCGTCGCGCCGAAGGCGATTCCGACGCCGAGGACCCCAGCGACGACGGCGATCAGCGCGCTCTCCGTCAACAGTTGTCGCGCAATGGCGCCCGGCGGCGCGCCCATCGCCGTGCGGACCGAGAGCTCTTGTTGTCGCGACATGACACGCGAGAGCATGAGGTTCGCCACGTTCGCGCACCCGATGAGCAGGACGGCAAACACCGCGGCGAACAACACGAGGATGGGCCGGCGGACGTCTCCGAGCAAATCAGCGGCGAGCGGTCGGACGGTGCTGGTGAGGCCCGCGTCTTCCTTCGGATGTTCAGTGCGGAGCTGCGCGGCGATCGATTCCATCTCGCCGTGGGCGCTCTCGATGGTTACACCGGCGCGGAGGCGGCCGATGACCGAAAGCATGTGGACCCCGCGCCGATCGAAATAACTCCCCAGAATGGGCAGCGGCACGATCACGTCCACCCTGTTCTGTGGGAACGTGAACGCCGGACTCATGACGCCGATGACCGTGTACGGCTTGCCATCGAGAAGAATGGACTTGCCGATCGCCGCCGGATCCTGCTGGAAGAAACGCGTCCACATCGCGTGCGCGAGGATGGCAACTCCGGGAGCGCCGCGTTTGTCCTCGCCCTCGGCGAAGTCGCGTCCCAACTGCGGGCGGACGCCGAGTGTGCGCAGAAGGTTCGCCGACGCCGCGCCGACGGAAAGGCGCTCGGCGACGTCGGGAGCCGTGTACGCCGCGGTCCAAATCGGGAAAAAGCCGGCGAGCTGCTCGAATGAGCGCGATCGATCGCGCCAGTCGAAGTAGTCGCCGATGGAGGCCTGATAGTGGTCGTTCGATTCCTTCGCGTTGTTGGACCAGACGGCGACGAGTCGATTCAGATCACGGTAGTCGAGTCCGCGCAACAACACGGATTCGACGACGCTGAACACCGACGACGTCGCACCGATGCAGAGTGCCAAAGTTCCGACGACGACAAGCGAGAACGCCGGTCGTCGCGCCAGCGAACGCGCGGCGTACCGCACGTCGTGTCCGAAACGCGTCGAGTCGAGCCGCGCCCAACTGCTGTGGTGTCGCGCGAGCCAGAGTGCGTCGACGATCGCTCCCAGCGCGCGAAGGCGCAGTCGCCACGGGGGAAGTGGCGAGTGGGAGAGCTCGCCGATCCATTCATCGCGCCAACTCTCCCGATGCGCCCTCGGGATGATTCGGGCCAGTTGGCGGATAAGCCAAGAGCCAGGAGGGCGACCGCCGATTGGTGCGTTCATGTGGGCGAAGGGGCAGCCGGAGGACGCACGCCGGCCAGCGCAGGGAAGCGCGCCATCGCGTCGCGTACGGCTTGTCGCCCGGCGCCGGTGATCTGGTAGTAGCGTCGTGGCGGGCGTTGCTCGTCGTGCGCGTCCGCGGCGCGTTCCCACCGCGCCGAGAGCATCCCGGCTTCCTCGAGGCGGCGGAGAATGGGATACACCGTCCCGCTGGCGAGTCCGGTCGCGTCCATGATCTCGAAGCCGTAGCGACAGCCTTGGCTCAGCGCCGCGAGAACGACAGCGGTCGGGAAAGTGATACGGGTTGGAGGCACGCCGTATCTATATCGATCTCTACATAGCGGTCAAGAGGCGCGCCCGTAATAGTTCTGTAAGCCTCACTACGGACGACGTCGCGGCGTCGGCGCCCAGGCCGCAGTGTCCGCGGCGCTCGCCGGGCCGATCTTTCCTTCGACAGATTTCATGAGCGCCTCGGGATCGTAGACGCGGCCGGCCTTGACGACGAGCCGCGGCAGTCGCACGCGACGGATGTCTTGAATCGGGTTCCCGCGCACGATGACCAGGTCCGCCCATTTTCCCGGCTCGATCGAACCGAGCCGATCGCCGAGTCCCATCGCCCGCGCGCTATTGATCGTCGCGATACGAAGCACGGCGGCGTTCGGAATTCCGGAGAGTGACAGCGACAACAGCTCGCGATTCACCGAAAACGGCGTCAGATACTCGCCCCAGCTCGGATGGTCTGTGCCGAGTGTGATGAGATCTCCACCGCCCGCGTCGAAGAACGCTTTCACTTCCTTCCGCTTCGTCCAGTAAATGTTCTCGAACTGCTGGTTCACCGTGCGCGGCGCCCGGGCATCGATCACGCCGCGCATATACGGCGTGAGAAATCGTTTTTCTTCCGTGAAGTACGCGAAGACCGCCGGATCCTTCTTTCCATAGTACCCGTAGGCGCTGAGCGTCGCGTCGAAGTAGACGTGCTGCGTCTTGTACAAGTCGGCGATACGAGTGAACGCGGGCGTATTGAACTCCATGTGCTCGTACGATTCGTACGCGCTGCGCTCGGCGACGAACGCGTCACCGCCCATGAAGTGCTCGATGCGGTCTATACCCATCAGTATGGCATCTCTCGGGTTGACGCTGTTCCGGTTTCCCGAGTCGAGGTGCCCGGTCACGGTGAGCCCGTGGAAATGCGCCCGCTCGATCAGTGCGCGCAGCTCGTCGGGGGTGATGCCCTTCGCCTTGAATCCCTTGGCGCCGCGTTCCACCCAATAGTCGACCTCGGAATCGATTTGCTGTCGCGTGATCTGACGATTCCACCCCGGACGCGCCGTGCCGAAGTACGGCCCGGAGTTCAACAACCGCGGGCCCGGCTGTTCTCCATTCTCGACGCGTACTCGCAGCGCGCGCATCGCGTCGGGATCCATCTCGCCGGCGGGGAACGTCGACGTGACGCCGTTCGCGAGAAAGAGCGCGGGATACGCGACGGTCTCGTCCTTTCGGCCGGAGCCGAACAGCTCCATCGCGTAATGCGCGTGAAGATCGAAAAGTCCGGGAATCACCGTCTCGGAATCGGCGAGCTGAATCCGATCGGCGTCCGCGGCGGCGACGGAGATGTCTCCGACGCGCAGGATCTTTCCCGCACGCACCAGCAGGCCGGGATTGCGAACGCGATCGTTTCCGACGGAGGAAAACATCCAGCCGCCAGTGATCACGACGTCCTTCTCCGGTGTGGGCGCCGGGCGCTGTGCGAAGACGGACGAAGCTAGCCCGACGACAAACAAAAGAGCGGCGCGCTTCACGAGCTGACCTCTACGTTGACGGACAACCTGAAACTATGCGCCGGACAGGCGCTCGCGTCAGGCCGCGTTCGGCCGAACCTCCGCCGGCACCACTTCGTCGATCCGGCCAAGCCGGCGGAGCCGCGGCACCACTGCCCCGATCACCAACACGACGGACAATGACGCGAGCCCTCCGAGCACCACCGACGGCACCGTACCAAGGAAGCGTGCCGCGACGCCCGACTCGAACGCGCCCAGCTCGTTCGACGATCCGACGAAGATGGCGTTCACCGACGACACGCGTCCGAGCAGATGCTCCGGCGTCAGCACCTGGAGAAGGGTGGATCGTATGAGAACGCTCACATTGTCGGCCATACCGCTCACCGCAAGCAGCACGAGCGACAGGAAAAAGCTTCGCGACAGCCCGAAGCCGACGATGCAAAGAGCGAACGTGGCGACGGAATAGAGCAGGGTCCGGCCCGTCTGCCTGAACGGCGGCCGGTGCGCCAGATACACCGACGCCACCACCGCGCCGGCCGCCGGCGCCGCGCGTAGAATGCCGAGCCCTTGCGGTCCGACGTGCAGGATCTGATCGGCGAAAACCGGGAGCAGCGCTTCCGCGCCGCCGAGAAGCACTGAGAAGAGATCGAGCGTCAGCGCCGAGAGCAGGACCGACTCGCGAAAAACGAATCGCAGACCTGAGCCGAGACTCTCCCCGATCGTTTCTTCGTTGGTCGTCGGCTGGTGCGCGTCGTACTCGATGATCCAGAAAGTGACCAGCGCCACACACATCATGATCGCGTCGGCGACGTAAGCGACGCGCGGGGAGGTGAATCCATAGATCAAGCCGCCGAGAGCCGGCCCGAGCACGGCAGCCGATTGCCAGGTCGAGCTTCGCCACGCGACGGCGTTCGCGTACAGCGAGCGATCCACGATTTGCGCGCCGAGCGCGTTACGCGCCGGTTGCAAAAAGCTCCGCGCGATGCCGCTCACGAAGATCACGGCGTAGAACGGGATCGCGCCGTAGTGGTGAAGGAAGCCCGGGACGAGGTTGAACGCGAGCAGCGCCAGCGAACAGGCGAGCAAAACGCCGAGCGCTCCGATCGATACGACATGCCGGTTGAGCCGATCCGCCACGTGACCCGCGTACAGCGCTACACCAATGAAAGGCAGCGCCTCGGCCAGCCCCATGAGGCCGAGCGACAGCGGGTCGTGCGTGATGTCGTAGATCTGCCACGCAACCACCACCGCCTGGATCTGCGACGAGATGGTCATCGTCAACAACGAGACGATGAACCAGCGGTAGTTTCTGACGCGGAGCGCGGCGTAGGGGTCGTGAACCACGGCGTCAGAAATCTAAATCGCTTCCCCTTAGCTGGAGCGCATCGCCTCGGTCGGCTGGATGGCGAGTGCGCGACGCGCGGCGAGCGACGTCGCGACGAGCGATACGAAAATCGTAACGCCGAGTACCGTCGCGATGAGCCCCGGCTCGGCCGTGCCCACACCGTACACCGACGAGGCAAGCCAGCGCGCCCCACCGAGCCCGCCGAGCAGACCAACGACCACACCGATCAATGCAGGCTGCGCGCCTTGTCGCGACACCGCCGTCAAGATGTTCAACGACGACGCGCCGAGTGCCATGCGCACCCCCAGCTCCGGCCGGCGGTCGCTGACGCTGTGCGCGATCATCGCGAAGATTCCCGTCGCGGCGAGAAGAAGTGCGGCAAGGGCGAACGTGCCGAACAAACGGATCTGGTATGCCAGCCGTCCCCACAACATGTGGATCTGCTCGTCGAGCGGGCGCACGTCGAACAACGCGAGATCAGGGTCGACGCGGGCGAGCGCGCGGCGGATCGGCTCGACCGCTGCCTCCGGTGCGGCGCGTGTCCGCACCAGCACCGCGCGACTGGAATAGGTGAATTGCTTGTACGGCGTGTAGAAGTCGGGTTGGAACGGATTGTCGGTGAGTGGCTGGTTCGCCACGTCGCCGACGATACCGACGATCTCGGCACTCGAGTCGGGCGAATTGAAGTTGCTCCCGCCGCCGAACCACACGCGCTGGCCGATCGGATCCTCGCCCGGCCAGAACCGACGAGCGGCCATGAGGCTGATGACTGCGACGCGCGGGCTTCCGGCGCGATCCGAGGGTTCGAAGACGCGGCCGCGCAGCAACGGCACGCCGAGCGTACGAAAGTGGTCCGGCGCCACATAGTGCCGGAGAACGCCAGGCGCTTCACCGGGCTTCGGGATTGGCCGGCCCATGACGTACAGCGTGCTGCTCGCGCATCCGGTGTAGACCGGGGCGCAGCCGTCCACCGTCACACCTTCTACCTCGGGCAGGGCGCGAATCTCCTCGAGTACACGGTCGATGAGCGCCGGCGCCTGTGAGACGGGATACCGAACTTCGGACGGCCGGATCCAGAACGTGAGCAAGCGTGACCGATCGAAGCCGACGTCAGTATTCTCTAAACGGTCCCAGCTCAGCGCAAGCAACCCGCCGGCGAACAGCAGGATAGTCGCGATCGTCGTCTCCAGTCCAACGAGCAACTGTCGCGCGATGGACTTGCCCGACGATCCACGACCACCGTCCTTCAAATCGCTCACGAGGTCCACGCGCGAAGCGCGCCGCGCGGGGAAAACCCCGGCGACGACCGTCGCCGCCACGCACAGCCCGGTGCAGAATGCGACGACACGCCAATCGACGTGCGGTGTCGCAAACTCGCCGATCGCGCCGTAGAAATTGCGCCCTCGCGCCGCGGACGCGGGCAACCTCAGCCGGCCGGCGACGAGGGCCGCCAATCCGACGCCGAGCGCACCGCCAACCATGGCGAGAAGCGCTGACTCCAATAGTTGCTCGCCGATGATCCGCCGCGCGGACGCTCCCGTCGCGACGCGAATCGCAATCTCACGGCGGCGTGTCAGCGCGCGGCCGATCAGCAGTCCGGCCACGTTGAAGCACGCGAGGAGCAGCAGGCACACTGCCGCGCCGAGCAGAAGCAGCATTGGTTGCCGGGTGGACGGATCGATGCGTGCGTCGGCCAGTGAGCCCGCCGTCGCCGCAAAGCGGTTTTCGGCGATGGTCGTCGGGACTGGTATGCGCCGCTGAATCTCCACGCCGAGCAGCGCGAGCTCCTGTTGCGCCGTCTGGAGCGAAACGCCGTCCCGCAGCCGCCCCACGACGCTGATGAAGTTCTGGTTTGTGACGAGATAGTCCGGATAGGTCAGCCGCGGCGCCATCGTCGCCGGTATCCAGAGCTGCGCGCGCCCCGTCAGACCGTCGAAGCCGGCCGGCGCGACGCCGACAACGGTGAGCGGAACGCCATTCACCGCGACCCGCGTTCCTACTATCGATGGCGACGCGCCGAATCGTCTGCGCCACAACACGTCGCTGAGAATCACGAACGGCGCAACACCGGCCGCCGCGTCCGCGTTTGCCGGAAACGGGCCACCGATCGCCGGGTTGATCCGCACCACCCGCCAATAGGCCGACGAAACGAATTCCGCGTTCGCCGGCTCGGATCGTTCACCGGTCAGCGCGAGTACCGACGGTGTGAAGCTGGCGACACCGGTGAACGACCGCGCGCCCTCGAGCAGCCGGAACCGCGGCCATGACCATCGTTCCTTCCCGGCCGGCGCGTTGCCTCGTTGTCGTGTCGTGTAGATGATCGCGAGGCGGTGCGCGTCGGGAAACGGCGGCGGTCGAAACAACGCGGCGTCGACGACGCTGAAGACGGCGGTCGTCGCGGCGATGCCCACCGACATCGAGAGGACAGCAGCGCCGGTGAGGATCGGCGTCCGTACGAGGCTTCGGCTCGCGAAGCGAATGTCGCGAAAGAGCGTCGCGATCACTCGGGTCGCACGCGGATCGTGCCCTTGAACGTGCGGACGCTGACGTGCGCGTCGCCGTCGCCGAGGTTGAAGCGCAGCGTCCGCGGCGGTGAGGCGATCGGCCGGATGCGGGTGAATCCGTTCTCGATCGAACCGCTGACGCTGGACAACGAAAGCGCGGCGGAGGCCGTCGATGGCAGCGCCAGCTCCACGGCGCCGCTGTGATTCGAGAAGTCGAATACCGCACCGCGAGCCGGCGATCCGATCCAGTGAATGTCGCCGGAGACGGAAACGAATTGGCCGCGAGCCACCTTCGGTGCGATCACGTCCAACGTTCCGCCGATCGTCGACGCGTCCACGTCCTGCGGCGAGCCGCGGATGAGGAGATGGCCGTCGCCGGTTCGCGCGCGCAACCAGGGCGTCGTCAGATCGAGGTCGAGGCTTCCATTCACCGATTCCGCCTCGGCGGACGACACGACGCCGCTCAGTCGGATGTTGCCCGACGAAGAGGTGAAATCGCCGGAGACGCCTTCACCGACGATGCTGGCGCTGGCTGTCCTCACCGACGCGCGTCCGCGGCGCGGCATGTAGATCACGAGGGTCGACGGCTCCGAGTCGCCGCTCGAAGCGCTCTCCACGCCCATCTTGACGCCGCGACGCGTTGCGCCGAAGAACAACTGAGCGTTCTTCGCCTTCTCGCCGCGGACGACCAGCGAGTCGCGGTCCCACGCGACGAGTCGAACCGACCCAGCCGGAACGTAGAGATTAATCGATCCGGTGGAATCGAGGCCGTGTGCCTGGAGGACCGGCCCGTCAGCGGCGCTTTGGGCCAGCGCCGAGCGAGCGACAAGAGCCGTCACAATGAGCAGTCTTTTCATATCAACTCGCATTCGCGCGCTTGAGCAACTCGACCTTTTGACGATACGACGTCGCCAGAAGCTGACGCAACGCCGGGTTGTTCGGGTCGCGCGCAATGGCGTCCTTGAGCTCGGCGATCGCGACGTCCACCGTGTGAAGGTTTCGGTCGATCGCCGCTCTGGCTTCTGGTCGCATCGTGGCGCGCTGGATCTCGAGACGGTCGAGCAGGATCTGCGCTTCGGCCTCGTACGCCCTGGTTGAATCCGCGACGGCGCGGAGCACGGAGGTGTCCGATGCCACCTGGACGACGGCGTTGTTCGATTGCTCGCCAGGACGTGTCCGAAGCACGAGCGTCGTGAGCAGCATCGCGGCAGCGACGCCGGCCGCGACCAGCCAGATGAACGGCCGCGTGCTCGCCGAAGCGGCGGCCGGCGGCGGACCGAGCGCGACCACCTTGCTCGCCTCGATCCGGGCGCGAATCGGCGGCCAGAGATCATCGAGTGCCGTCGCCGCGGCGGACGACATTGGTTCCCGTGTGCTTTTCATGAACTCGGCGATGCGCGCGACGTCCGCCGCGCACGCGTCGCATACGGCGAGGTGCGCGTCCACGTAGGCGCGACGCTCGGCCGGCAGCGTGCCGTCGGCGGCGGTCTGCCGCTCGTCCTCGGTGAGGTGGGTGTCGGTCGTGTAGTCAGTCATACGTCGAGCATTCCCATGAGCGCTCGGCGAGCGCGCCAGAGTTGCGCGCGTGATGTTCCGGGCGCGATTCCAGTCATCTGCGCGATCTCGTCGTGCGAGTAGCCCTCCATGTCGAGCAAAAAAACCGTGCGTGCACCTGCAGGGAGCCGGGCAAGCGCTTTGTCGAGATCCATTCGCGTCTCGAGGCGCTCGGCCGGCGAACCAGGGCCGGCCAGCCACTCGTCCGCTTCGACGTGACGTGCGTCGTCGCGCTTGCGAGAGCGGAGATGCTCGAGCACGACGTTGACGCCGAGCCGGTGCAGCCACGTGCCGAACGCGCTCTGTTCGCGGAACGTGATCAGCCGTTCCCACGCGCGAACGAAGACGTCCTGCACGAGATCACGTGCCTGCATGTCGTCGCCGACCATGCGTCGGCACAGCGCGTAGATCCGCGCGGCGTGCGTTCGGTACACGATCTCGAACGCTTCGACATCGCCCTGGCGCGCGCGTCGGACGGCGTCGTCGATCCTCGCGGATTCCGACTCCGGTGGCGCAACCCGATTGGACTCTGACGCGCGGGCGTTCATCGATCGTCTCTTTGCCTCCTCGACTATTGGATGATGGGAGCGCTCATTCCGCTTACGCTACCTCCGGGGCGCGTGGCGGACAGCCTGGGGCCGCCGTACATTCGCCTTCCGATGAATCCGGGCCCCCAATCCCAGCCGTACCCTTCGGTGGTGGACGGTTCGACGCAAGGCGCGAGGGCGCCAACAGGCGCCCCTCACGGGCCCACGAACGGGAGTGGCGCCGACGCCGATCTGGAGCTCGTTCGTCGCATGCAGGCGGGCGACGAGCAGGCACTTGGTGCGTTCTACGACCGGTGGTTTCCGGTCGTGAGCGGCGTCGTCGCGCGGATTCTGAGATCGGATGGCGACGTGGAGGACGTGATCGAGGAGACGTTCTGGCAGGCTTGGCGACAAGCCGACCGGTTCGTCGAGGGCCGAGGGTCGGTGCAAACGTGGCTGCTTACGATCGCCCGCAGTCGCGCCCTCGATCGCCTTCGCGCCGCCAAGCGGCGGCGCGAGGAGTCACTGGATGAACCGGGCGCGCTGGACGCGGTGTCGGCGGCGCCGGACGATCTGCCGCCGAGTAGTGCGAGCGATCCGTCGCTTGGGGTGGAGCGTGCCGAACGCCGTCGCCTGGTGTTAGCGGCGCTGGCTGATTTGCCGGGCGAGCAGCGACAGGCGCTGGAGCTGGGCTACTTCGGAGGGCTGAGTCAGACGGAGATCGCAGAACAGACCGGGCAACCGCTGGGTACGGTGAAAACGCGAATGCGATTGGCGATGCAGAAGCTGCGCGAGCGGTTAGCCGTCTTGCGGGAGGACACGCGATGACTCGAGAGATGAGTCACGACGAAGCGTTCGCCGCTCTGGGTGCGCTGGCAATCGACGCGCTTGACCCCGACGAACGAGCGGCCGTCCTGGCGCACGCGTCAACGTGTTTGACGTGCCGCCAGGAGCTCGCCGAGTTGCGCGAAGCGGCCTCGAGTCTGGCGTACTCCGCACCGGCCGTGGTTGGCGACGACACGCGCGACCGCATCCGCGGGCGTCTGCTTGCACGCGCGGCCGCGGACGACCGGCGGCCGAGCGCCCAAGCGTCGCGAGAGCACACGGAGATGGTACCGATCACCATCCATTGGGGCAGGGCAGGCCTGTTCGCCGCGGCGGCGAGCATTCTGCTCGTGGTCAGTCTCGCGGTTCTCGGTTACGTGCTCCGCGATCGCGCGCGATTGCGCGATGCCGCGACGGTGCAGACCGCTCAAGCGGCGCGCGAGCGGACGACGAACGACTCGCTGCGCGCCGCGGTGCTGTCGCGCGATAGCCTGCTCGCCGGAATCACCGGGCGCGATGTCGCTGTCATGACGCTGACGACGGCTGGAACGAAGGCGCCGTTCGCCTACATGTTCTGGGACCGTCGGGCCAACACGTGGACGATGGTCGCGCACAACATGCCTGAGCTCAAGCCGGGGCGGACGTATCAGCTCTGGCTGGTAACTGCGTCGTCGAAGATCAGCGCGGGAACGTTCCAGCCGCAGAACGGCGACGCGCTCGTTCGCGCGACCTACGCGCTCCCGGCGGCAGACCTGAAAGCGCTGGCGGTGACGGAAGAGCCGGCCGGCGGCGTTCCGCAACCGACCGGCGCAATGATCATGGCGGTCACCGCAGGATCGCACTGAGAATCGGGCGGCGGGCGACGGGGGGCGGGCGATTGGCGGCCGTTATTCAGATCGCGACCACGATGTATCGTCGCGCGGAGGACGCTTGGTACAATGGGATACGGGACACAGCGACAGGATTAGACGGATGACCTACAGGATTAACTGCCATTGAAGGGAACGTCGCGAGAGAGTCCTTTCCTCCCCAATCCCATTCACAAGCAGTTCAATCCTGTAGTTGCTCCGTTCAATCCTGTCGCCTTGTCCCGTATCCAAATTGTACCAACTGTCGGTGGTCCAAGATGCCGGCGTGGTCGTGATCTGTAGGAGAGATGACGACGGGATCGAGCGGGACAAACGTGCCCGCGTCGATTACCCCGTTTTGCACGCGATACACGACGAACCCGCTCTTGAAGCGAAGCGCACCATCTCCGCTTGGCCCGACGATCGCGGCGCTTTGCTCGAAGCGCGTCGGGAAACCGTCGATCTCGTAGAGCAGGCGTTCGCGAACGTGCATGTGTCCACCGAGCGCCAGCACGAGATGACGATCGCGGAATCGCGACAACACTTCCTTGGCGTTACCGACGCTGTGCCGGAACGTCGTCACGCCATTCACCGTGATGAGCGAAGGCGCCGGTGGGCCGGCCATGTAGCCGTTGATCGACTCGACCGCCGTGAAGAATGGAATGTGGTCGAAGGTCACGACCGGCATGCTCGCGGGGATGCGCGCGAGATCCTTCGCCAGCCAGGCGAGCTGCGTGCTGTCCACGTGGCCGTAATACCACTTGTCGTCGATGTCGACCGTGTTCAGCCCGACGAAGTGCACTCCGCCGAAGGTGAACGAGTAGTAGTCCGGTCCGCGGAAGTGATGGTACATCCCGCGGCCGTAGAGGGGATGCGACGCGTCGACGTGCGACGTATCGCGCTCGATGCCGAAGTTCTCGTGATTTCCCGGCACCGTCCACACCGGTGCCTTGAATTGCCGGACCTCGGTGTCGAAGAGCTCGTAGTAGCCCGTCGCTTCCTTCTCGCCCACGCGCAGCGCGTCGCGCACCAGATCGCCGGTGACGATCACGAATGACGGCGCGATCGAATCGGTGAGCGTGCGGAAACGGCGCATTCGCCCCACACTCTGAGAGCTGACGTGCGTGTCCGATCCGTGCACGAACGTAAATGAAGTCACGCGCGGCACCGACGCGAGCGCGAAAGAGATCGCGCTGTCCGATGCCGGCCTCCAGAACGAGCCGACCGCACGCCAGCCGTCCGGCACGCTGACGAACACGACCCCCTTGCTGTCCGCGGCGGAAATCCGGAACGCGCCGTTGGCGTCGGTCACCACCACGTCGCGTTGATCAGAGACGACGACATTCGGTACGCCGCTCTCTCCCGCATCGCGCCGACCATTGCCGTTCGCGTCGTTGAACACGATGCCCGTCACGACAACCAGCGCCGCGGCGATCATCGAACGCTCGCCAGATCGGTTGCGGCTTGGCGCACGAGTGACGCCTCGCGCTGGATCGTCGCTGCCACACGCGCGATCTCTCCGTCGACGTCCTGCCACGTGCCCTGCTCGAGCGACTCGCGAACGCCCGGAACGGTTTTCACGCCGTAGCCCGTGTAGAACCCCGGTGCGTACAAACTGTGCTTGAACCACGGACGGTTCTTGAGACCGTCAGCGAGCAAAAACGCGCGTTCAGCTTTCACGAGTCGCTCGTTCACGCTGGCGAGCTTCGTCGCGTTCGTCGCTGCTGACGCCTGCATCACCGGCGGCTTGTCGCGCCACGCCGCATAGGCTTTGTCGAATTCGGCGGCCGCCGCGGATAACGCCTCGACCGCGTTGAGCAGCGGCGCGAAATTGAACTGCGGCGGGAGTGAGTCGACGTGCGGCGCCGTCGTCGGAGCATGCGGGTCGGAAACGATGCCGAACAGTCCGTCGGCGATCTGCTTCTTCCGTTCGGCGATGTCCTTGGCGCGCGAATCCCGAAGCTTTTGGAGCTCGGTCGCGTAGGTCTTCACCGTCTCGCTGAGGTTCGTGTATGCGAACGGGATCACGTCGGCATTGGCGAGACGAAGTACGGCGATGCCGGCTGCCTGCGCCAACGCACGCCCGTACACGAACGACGTGTCACTGAAGTGCGTGTACCAATAGAAGTCGTCGTAAATCGAATGGTAGATGCCGGCGTCGTCCTCGCCGCCGTAACCAATGTTCAGAGACGCTATCCCCAAGTGCTGCAGGAACGGCGTGAAGTCGGACCCCGAACCGAGCGCACCGATGTGAAGATCTTCACGATTCCGCGCGTCGGTTTCGCCGCTCAGAACGAGCGCCGCCTGATTGCGCTTCCACGAGCTGACCTTGGCTTCAGGATCGTCAACATCCTTCGCCACGCCGTTGATGAACTTCTCGAGCGAGTGCGAGCCTTCCATGCCGAGATAGCCGCGATCGTTCGTGTCGCTGTTGAGATACGCGACGGCATGCTGGTCCAGCTCCGAGGCGTGCGCCTCGACCCACTCGGTCGAGCCGAGCAGCCCGGGTTCTTCGCCGTCCCAGGCGGCATAGATGATCGTGCGCTTGGGGCGCCAGCCCTGCTTCGAGAGCTCACCGAGCGCGCGCGCCTCCTCCAACTCGGCCACGAGCCCCGAGATCGGATCCTCTGCGCCGTTGACCCACGCGTCATGATGATTGCCGCGAATCACCCACTGATCGGCTTCGCTCGTGCCCGGCAGCTTGGCGATGACGTCGTAGAGTGTCTTGAGACTCCAATCCGACTTCACCTTGAGATGCACGCGCGCCGCTCCGGGTCCGAATCGATACGTGATCGGAAGGCCGCCACGCCAGTTCCCCGGCACAGTCGGGCCGCCGAGCGCGGCGAGCAGCGGCTGTGCGTCCCCGTATGAGATCGGCAGCACCGGGATCTTGGTGATCGTCGGCGCGTCAGCGACGGTGAGGCGCTTCGCGTCCTTCGTCGCGCCAACTCCGGGCGTCAGCGGATCGCCGGGGAACGTCGGCATGTCGGCAACGCTGCCGCGCTGCACGCCTTGCGGCGGACGCATCGGGCCCTTCGGAAACACATCCCCCCCGGCATATCCATCGTCTCGCGGGTCGGAGTAGATGAGACAACCGACCGCGCCGTGCTCCGCGGCGACTTTTGGTTTGATGCCGCGCCACGATCCGCCGTACTTCGCGATGACGATCGCGCCGCGCACCGAGATGCCGCGACGTTCGAGCTCCTCGTAATCGGCGGGGACGCCGTAGTTCACGAAGACGAGCGGGCCGGTGACGTCGCCGTCACGCGAGTAGGCGTTGTACGTCGGTAGTTGCTCGGCGTGCTGACCCGACGTTGGATCGACCGAGACGGTGGGCTCCTGGAGCTGCGCCTTGTATGTCGTCGGCGCCACGAGCTCGACCACACGCTCCAGCGGAGTCGGGAAGAGAACGTCGAACGTCTCGATCTTCACGTCCCAGCCGAAGGCCGCGAACTGGTCACGAATCCACTCGGCGTTCTGTTTGTCGTACGGCGATCCGACGTGATGTGGTCTGGCGCTGAGCCGCTGCATCATCTCGCGCATGCGAGTCGGCTCGGGGATCGCCCGGAATTTCGCCTCGAGATCACGCTCGACCTGCGACGATTGCGCGTTGAACCCGAGGATCGTCGGCGCGGGCTCCGACGCGAACGGTACGGCGAGAAGAGCGGCTGCGAGCGCCGAATGAGTGAGACGCGGCATGACGACAACCATGGATGAGGTTTGACGGACTGCATGAATATCCGCGCGGTTCGGCCATCTGCCAGGCCGTTGAGCGCGGTTGGCCTTCGCGCTAAGTGGCCGATTCTGGCACCGGCCATGCGATCAAAGGCGACCTGATTTCGTTTTCATGCGCCGGTGTGCGCGCGGAGGGTGGAAATCATGAGCATTGCCGCAATTGTGATCATAGTCGCCGCGGTGGCGATCGTCGGAGCCGCGGCGTGGTACGTGGCGCTGCAGCGTCGTCATACGGATGACCTGCGAACGCGCTACGGATCGGAGTACACGCGAACGGTGAGCGAACTGGGCAGCCAGCGCCGCGCCGAACATGAGCTCGAACGGCGACAGGAGCGCGTCGAAGCGCTCGATATTCATCCGCTCGCCGTCGAACAGCGCACGCGCTTCGCCCAGGAATGGCGCAACGTCCAGTCGCTATTTGTCGACGACCCCGGCGGCGCGATCACGCGGGCCGACGGTCTCGTCGAAGAAGTCATGAAGGTCCGCGGCTATCCGGTGTCCGACTTCGATCAGCGCGCGGCCGACCTCTCGGTCCACCACGCGCACGTCATCGAGAATTATCGCGCGGCGCGCGACATCGCCACTCGGCATCGCCGTGGCGCCGCCAGCACCGAAGAGCTTCGGCGTGCGATGGTTCACTACCGCGAGCTGTTCGAGGATCTGCTCGAGGACCGCGAACATCCGATGGAACGCGCGGTCGAGCGGCCCGTCGAGCGCGAGCTGCCGCCGGCGAATCGGCGTGTCGCCGAAGCCCCGGTCGACAGCCGGCCGATCACCCGGACCGATAAGGACATCCGACCATGAGCGCCGCGAATCCCGAGTCCCCCGCCGATCGCGTTCAATCGAACGCCGACGACGTTGCGCGCGATGTGAGTGCCGCCGCCAATACGGCGCGTCCCGTCGAGCGTGAGGTGCCACGGCCGCGTTACGACGGATCGCCCGCCGACGCGGCCAACGAGCGCGCCGCGCTCTTCGAGCCGGCGGTCCTGAACGACTTCAATACGCGCTGGTCGGAAGTTCAGACCGGTTTCGTCGACGAGCCGCGCAGTGCCGTCCAGCGCGCCGACGCGCTCGTGTCCGACGTCATCAACCGGATCGGCGATTCATTCAGTCGCGAGCGCGCGCAGCTCGAGCAGCAATGGGACCGCGGCGGCGACGTGTCGACCGAAGACTTACGCCTGGCCCTTCAACGATACCGTTCGTTCTTCTCTCGGCTGTTGACGCTCTGAGTTTTCTGCAGGGCTGAGAACCGGCGTGTATAGGATGGGTCTCCTACACGCCGGTTCTCATGTACTTCGCGATCGTCCCGACGAAGCGGTCGATGTCGTCCATCGTGTTGTAGAAGTGCGGCGACGCGCGCAGCCCGGGGTTGCTCCCGTTCGCGCCGCGCACCGTGACGACGATGCGCTCCTTGGTCAGCGCATCGCCGAGCTTTCGCGGGTCGAGTGATCCAGGCTTGAAGATCACGATCGACGCCGAGCGATCGGGGGCGGGGTCGGTCCAGAGTTGCACGCCGTCGAGCTTCTGCAGCTCGCGCATCAGATGTTGGGCGAGAGAGCGCGCGCGTCGCTCGACGACGTCGCGTCCGATCGTCCCCTGGAACTCGAGCGCTTTGACCACCGCGGCGATCGACGCGTCATCGCGCTGCCCTTCAGCCTCGAAGGTGCGCGAGATGCCCGTCGCGCCGCCGTACACGCCGTAAATGCTCGGGGCGATTCGATCCTGGATTGCCTTGTTCACGTAGAGGACGCCTTTCTCCTTCGGCCCGCATGGCCATTTGTGCATCGAGCCGGTGAAGAAGTCCGGCTTCACCTCGGCGAGATTGACGTCGATCACGCCGAACGCCTGTGCGCCGTCGACGAGCGACAGGACACCACGTTCGCGCGCCGCGCGACAGAGTGCGGCGACAGGAAGGACGTCGCCCGAATTGCTGCTCACGTATGTGACGGCAACGACCTTCGTCTTCGGGGTGAACGCCTTCACGAATGAATCGACGTATCCGTCGGCGCCCGGATGATGTGCCGGCGTGGCGACGGTGACGACGCTGAAGCCGAAACGCGCGCCCTTCTGGCGCCAGGCGACGAGATTGCTCGGATGGTTGTCGGCCGAGACGACAACCTCGTCGCCGGCGCCGAGCGTCAGACCACTCGAGACGAAATTGTTTCCTTCCGTGGTGTTGCGGGTGAGCACCAACTCGTCCACTGTCACGCGGAGCGCGTCGGCCAGCAGTTTGCGCGCGTCCTCCCGGGCGTGCAGCAGCACCGACCGTACTTCGGGTGACGGATCCACTTCGTAGTCGCGAACGTTCTTCTCGATCGCCTCGATGACGGGGAGCGACATCGGGCAAAGATTGGCCGCGTTGAGGAAGGCGAGATCTCTCGGCACGAGGAACCGGGCGCGTACGTCTCGCCAGAACTTCTCATCGGGCTCGGCTGGTGTCGGCGGCAGCGGACGGGCCGAGTAGCCGAGCGACTCCAGTGCTTCTTGATCGGCGAATGCGCGGGCCGGCAGGAGCGTGGCCGTCCCGGACAGCGCGACGAAGCGGGCAAAGTCGCGGCGAGAGATCGAAGTCATCGGTTCCTCGATCGAAATGGCGTCGCGTCAATGTACCGCCGCCCGACCCCCCGTACCATATTCCCGCATTCCAGCCCGGAATTGGGGTCTGACCCCATTTCAAATCCTGGAAATAGGGTCAGACCCTAAATCAGCTTTGTGATCCAACTATGCGCGCACTCGCACTGACGCTCCTTCTCGTCCCGGCGTCTCTCGTCGCTCAGTCGAAGTCGGTGGACTGGCCGGTATACGGCGGCTCGCCCGATCACACGCACTACACGACGATCAACCAGATCACGCGCGAGAACGTCGACCGTCTTCGCGTCGCCTGGACCTACGAGACGCACGACGAGTTTGCCGGCTCGGAGATGCAGGCCAATCCGGTCGTCATTGACGGCGTACTCTACGCGACGACACCCAAGCTGAAGGTGTTCGCGCTCGACGCCGCGACGGGCAAGCAAATCTGGAGCTTCGACCCGAGCGGTGGTGTGCAGGGTCCGCGCTTTCGGCATCGCGGCGTCGTCGTGACCGGCGACCGCGTCCTGTTCACGTATCGCAACAAACTCTGGGCACTCGATCGGAAGACCGGACAACCGATCAAGTCGTTCGGCGTGGACGGTACGGTGGACCTCCGCGAAGGTCTCGACCGGCCGGCGAACGGGCTGTCGGTCAGCGCGAGCACGCCGGGTGTCGTCTTCGAGGATTTGCTGATCATCGGAAGCACCGTCCCCGAGACGCTGCCGGGTGCGCCCGGCGACATTCGTGCGTACGACACCAAGACCGGCGCGCTGCGCTGGAGCTTCCACACGATTCCGCGCCCCGGCGAATTCGGCTACGAGACATGGTCGCCCGAATCGTACAAGATCAATGGCGGAGCGAACGCGTGGTCCGGGGTCACCATCGACGTCAGTCGCGGCATCCTCTTCGCCGCGACGGGTTCGGCGTCGTCCGACTTCTTCGGCGGAAACCGGATCGGCGACAACCTCTTCGCGAACACGATCCTCGCGCTCGACGCGCGCACCGGCAAGCGCATATGGCACTTCCAGGGCGTGCGCCACGATCTCTGGGATTGGGATTTCCCTGCGTCGCCGGTGCTCGTCACCGTAACGCGCGACGGACGACGCGTCGACGCGATCGCGCAGATCACGAAAACGGGATACGTGTACGTGCTCGAGCGCGAGACCGGCCGACCGCTGTTCCCGATCGAGTACCGCAGAGTACCGGGGTCGTCGATTCCCGGCGAGAAAGCCGCCGAGCTGCAGCCCGTCCCGACGCGCCCTCCGCCATTCGCGCGACAGACCCTCGACGAGAGCTCGATCACGACGCGCACGCCGGAAGCGCATGCCGCGGCGCTCAAGTTCTTCCGCGAGTACAAGACGTCGGGGATGTACGACCCGCCGAACCTCCAAGGCACGATCATCTTCCCGGGCGTCGACGGCGGTGGCGAGTGGGGGGGACCGGCGTTCGACCCGACAACGGGTCTCCTATATGTGAATTCGAATGAAATGCCGTGGTATCACCGCCTCGTCCCGCGCAATGACAAGTCGCTCTACGGCTCGAATTGCGCGAGCTGCCACGCCGACGACCTCAAAGGCTCGCCGAACGGGCCGTCGCTCGTCGGGATCGGCGACAAGCGAACGCGCGAGCAGCTCGCGCAGGTGATCAGACAGGGAACGGGGCGAATGCCGGCCTTCGCCCAAGCGCTCGACAACACCGCCGTCAACGACCTCGTCAATTTCCTGATCACCGGGCGCGATGTCGCGCAAACCGCGGGCTCGAACCCAAATTACCTACCGTATCGCAGTACCGGGCTCAAGATTTGGCAGGATCCCGACGGCTACCCGGCGATCACGCCACCATGGGGAACGCTCAACGCAATCGACCTCAACAAGGGCGAGATCAAGTGGAAGATTCCGTTCGGTGAATATCCCAAACTCGCCGCCCAGGGGGGGGACCTCACGAAAACGGGTACCGACAACTACGGCGGGGCGATTGTCACCGAAAACGGCCTGCTCATCATCGGCGCGACCACGTACGACAATAAATTCCACATCTACGACAAGCTGACGGGGAAGCTGCTGTGGGAAACGACGCTCCCCGCGGCGGGCAACGCGACGCCTTCCATATACATGGTGAACGGACGCGCATTCATCGTCATCGCATGCGGCGGCGGGAAGAACGACGCGCCGTCGGGCGGAACATACGTCGCGTTCACACTCGGCGATGACGTGCGGAATCAGCCCAACCAATCGATGAGAGGCGGTGTCAAATCGAGCATTCCCGCCCAATTGTCGAATGCTCAGTCGCCGTTTTCTCCAGGCAGCACACTGCGTGCTGCTGACAGCCGCGCTCGCCCTAAACTCGACCGCTAGCGCGCAAACCACTTCGAGCGCCGCGGTCTCAGTTCGCGCCGAGCGCGCTCCCGTCATCGACGGGCGCGATGACGACGCGGTGTGGCGCGCGGCGCCACGCGTCGCGGACTTCCGTCAATTCAGTCCACGCATCGACACGACACCGACACTCAAAACCGAGTTTCGCGTCGCGTACGACGAGCGAAACTTGTTCGTCTTCGTGCGGATGTTCGATCCGCATCCGGACAGCATCCTTCACGCGCTGACGCGTCGCGACGTCCGCGGTCCGTCCGACCAAATCAAGATTCTCGTCGACTCGTACGACGACAAACGGAGCGGCTACGAGTTCGCGGTCAACCCCGACGGCGTGAAGCGCGATTTCTCGATGAGCAACGACGGCAACGAGGACGGCGCCTGGAACGGGATCTGGGACGTCGCCACGCGCGTTGATTCGCTTGGATGGACGGCGGAATTCCGCATTCCACTCTCACAGCTCCGTTACGCGCGCGGCGAGACCAACACCTTCGGCTTCGGCGTCTGGCGCGACATCGAACGGTATAACGAGCGCGACGCATGGCCGGTCTATCAGCCCAACAAGAACGGCCTCGTCTCGCAGCTCGGCAGGCTCACGGGGCTGGTCGGCATCGCCAGCGACCAGCGCGTCGAGGCGACGCCGTACGTCGTGACGAAGAACGTCGAGCGCGCGACTACCGGCTCTCCGTACGCGCGCAATCAGCAAGTGACGGTCGGCGGCGATCTCAAGCTCGGGCTCACGCCGAACGTGACGCTCGACGCGACGATCAATCCGGATTTCGGACAGGTCGAGGCCGATCCTGCCGTCGTCAATCTCACCGCCTTCGAGACCTTCTTCGCCGAGCAGCGCCCGTTCTTTGTCGAGGGCACGGGACTGTATCGCTTTCAGCTCAACTGCTACATCGTCGTCGACTGCAGCACGAACGAGGGATTGTTCTATTCGCGCCGCATCGGCCGCTCGCCGACTCTCCGCGGCTTGTATGGCGACGCGACCACCGCGACCGCGACGCCGATCGCGACGGCCACCAAGCTCACCGGCCGAACAGCGTCGGGATTCTCGTTCGGATTGCTCGACGCCGTCACCGAGCGCGTGAAGGGGCCGACGAACACCGTCGAGCCGCTCGCCAACTACAGCGTGCTGCGCGCGCAACAAGACCTGCGCGGCGGTGAAGCCGGCTTCAGTGTCATCGCGACCGCCGTGAACCGCTCGCTCGATACCGTGACGTCCCCGTACATGCATCGCGACGCGTACACCAGCGGCGCGACGTTCCGCAACCGGTTCGGCGCTGGCCGCTTCGAGCTGTCGGGACAATTCGCGGGCTCCTACGTTGCCGGATCGAAGCAGGCGATTCTCGCCACGCAGCAGAGCTCCGGCCACTACTTCCAGCAGCCGGACGACAAGCTCGCACTCGATTCGAGCCGAACGTCGCTCGGCGGCTACGCGGCGCAGCTCAAGTTCGGCAAGTATGGCGGCGGCATCACCCGCTTCGAGACGAGCGTCATCCGTCAGTCGGCCGGCTTCGAGGTCAACGACATCGGCTACCTCCGCCGCGCGGACGTCACGGATTGGAGCACGTGGGGCGCGCTCACCTTCCAGAGCGCTCGCGGCTTCGCTCGATGGATGCAGTTCAACGGCAACCACTGGGAGACGTGGAACACCTCGGGCACGCGTCTCGAGAACGCCCTGAACGTGAACGGCCATATGGGTTTCATGAACAACTGGGACGCGCACCTCGGCGGCACGGTCGGCAAACTCACGCCGAGCTATTGCGACCGATGCACGCGCGGCGGTCCTGTCCTTCGCCAATCGAGGTCGTTCTCGCCGTGGGGCGGGATCAACACCGACGGCCGCCAGATGGTTTCCGCCGGCCTGTGGGTGAATTTGTGGTTCAACGACGGCGGCAAATCCCAGGGCGCATCGTTCAGTCCGTACGTCAACATCCATCCGTCGTCGAGCCTGCAGCTTTCTTTCAGCCCTGGCATCACGCGCGATCACCCCAACACCCAGTGGTTCGGCAACTTCACCGACAGCGCGACCGGTGTGACGCACTACACCTTCGCCCACCTCGACCAGCGCACGGTCTCGATGAGCACGCGCGTCACCTACACGATGACGCCGAATCTCACCTTCGAGTTCTACGGCCAGCCGTTCGTGTCGACGGGTCAATACTCCGACGTCCGTGAGCTGAGCGCCAATCCTCGCGCCGCGGCGTACGACGATCGCTTCAAGGCATACGCGGTCGATACGGCCACGTCCATGTCGTTCAAGGCGGCGCAGTTGCGAACGAACTCGGTGGTCCGCTGGGAATATCGGCCGGGCTCGACGCTGTTCCTCGTCTGGGCACACGGACGAGACGGTCCGGCGAACACCAACATGAATCAATCGTGGTCGCAGGACTATCGTGACCTGTTCAGCCTGCATCCAGAGAACACATTCCTGATAAAGTTGGCGTACTGGATGAATCGGTAACGTGGCCGAGATGAGGGTCCCTTGCCGCCGCATCCCGGCCCGTGCAATCTCTCAGCATGGCGACCGATGCAGCGCGCGAATCTCGGCTTTCCACGCCGGCGGCCGAGCCGAGTCGTAAGGCGGCGAGCGCGCCGCCGGAACATCCGCTACGTTGGCCCAGCGGCGAGAACGTCCATGTGGTCCACGTCGCGGGCGAGCTGGCTCCATTCGCGCGAAGCGGCGGCCTTGGCGAAGCGGTAAACAGTCTCGCGCGCTTTCAAGCCGCGTCCGGGCTCCCGACGTCGATCGTCATGCCGCTCTACGACACGGCGCGTAACAATGCGCCGAGCATCGAGCCCGTCGGCCCGGCGTTTCGCGTACAAGTGGGACCGCGCCATGAGACCGTTCGTCTTTGGCGACTCGTTTCAGCCCCGGACGACACGCTCGCTCACGTAAAAGTCTACTTCGTAGAGAGCGAGGAGTATTTCGCGCGGTCGTACATCTACGGCCCGCCCGGCAGCGACTATCTCGACAACGCCCGTCGGTACGCCTGCTTCTCGATGGCGGCAATCGCGTCGCTGTCGCGCATCGCCGGGAAGAATCCGGTGTTGCTGCACGTTCACGACTGGCACACGGCGCTCGCGCCGGTCTTTCTCCGCACGACCCTCGCCGCCACCGAGGTGGCGCGCCGGACAAAGGTCGTGCTCACGGTGCACAACGCCGGCTATCAAGGACACTTTCCGCCGGCGACCATGGCGGATCTCGGCCTCCGCGCGTCGCTGTTCAACTGGAGGCAGCTCGAGTGGTATGGCCATGTGAATGTGCTCAAGGGTGGGCTGGTCTTCGCCGATGCCGTGACCACCGTCAGTCCCACGCATGCGCACGAGCTACGCACCGCGGCCGGCGGCTTCGGACTCGACGGCGTGTTCGTTCAGCTGCGCGATCGCTTCGTCGGAATCACGAACGGCATTGACCAGCAAGTCTGGGATCCCTCGGCCGATCCGATCCTCGCATCGACATACTCGGCAAAAAACCTGCAAGGCAAACTAGACTGCCGAGAAGCCCTTCAGCTCGAGACGGGACTGCGCCCGACGGACGAGATGCCGATCGTCGCGATGAGCGCGCGAATGGTGTCGCAGAAGGGACTCGATCTCATCCTCGGCGATCCGAGCTACTTCGCGCTCGACGCCCAGTTCCTGTTCCTTGGCGCGGGAGAGCCGCGCTACGAACAGGCGCTCACGGCGATCGCCGAGCGGGCGCCGAACCGGATCTCGGTGCAGCTCAAGTTCACCGAGGAGCTCGAGCACAAGCTGCTCGCCGGCGCCGATATCTGCTTGATGCCGTCATTGTACGAGCCGTGCGGTCTCACCCAGATGCGCGCGCAGCGGTACGGGACCATTCCTGTCGCGAGACGCGTCGGCGGCTTGGCCGACACGATCGAGGACGGCGCGACCGGCTTTTTGTTCGACGACTACACGCCGGAAGATTTCATGCGCGCCGCGATGCGCGCGATCGACCAGTTCGAGGATCCGGACGGTTGGCTGGTCATGGTGCGTGAGGCGATGGCGCGCGACTTCGGATGGGAGCGGTCGGCCGAGAAGTATTTGAATCTGTATCGGCGTGTCGTCGGAGCGGCGGTAGCCGGCTAGTTCTTCGCTCGGTCGCGCGATCAGGACTTGACGGGTGCCCTGATCGCGCGACCCGGCCGCGCGCTCGTCACTTTGCCGCTGTCGACCACGACCTGACCACCAACGACGACGAACGGAATCCCCGCGGCGGCGATCGTCGCGTCCTCGTACGTCGATTTGTCGATCACTGTCGCCGGATCGAAAATCGTGAGATCCGCGTCGGCGCCGACCTTCACCCGTCCCTTGTTCAGCATCGCCGGAACGCGAGCCTCGAGCCGCTGCGCGGGCATGAGCGTCATCTTGCGAATCGCGTCGACGAGCGGCAGTGCGTGCTCGTCGCGAACGTACTTCCCGAGCACCTTGGAGTAACTCCCGGATGTTCGCGGATGGCCGCGGCCATTCTCGATGAACCCGTCACTCGCGATCATCGTGAGCGGACTGACGATCGCGGCGCGCGTCTGCTCCTCGGTTCGGCCGTGGATGATCACCGTTCCGCCTTTCTTGCGCGCCTCCTCGAAGGTCTTACGCGTCAAGCGCTCGCCGGTCGACACGAGTTGATGCAACTGGAATTTCGCGTCAGGCCAGGTCTTCCAGTCGTCGAAGAGCGCCGACTGGATCTCCGTCATCCCCGCGCCGTACGGATACGCCTCGGTCGTCACGTCCTGACCTCGATCGCGCGCTGCCTGAATGCGTTGGAGGAACGGCACGAGGGCCGTGTCGCCGCTCGAGTTGACGTGCACGATGTGGAGTTTGGCCTTTGCGGCTGCCGCAGCCGCGATTGTCGAATCCAGTCCGGCAACACCGTTGCGCATGTGAATGTGCGACGACGCGTTCCCCGCCGCCGCGACACGAAACATTCGCTCGATCTCGGCCATCGTCGCGCCGGGTGTGTACGCGCTGCCAAACCCCACCGCCACCGCGCCTTCGTCCAGACCTTTCTTGAGGATCGATTCCATCTCCGCGATCTGCGCTTCGGATGCAGCTCCGCTTCCGCCGATTCCGGCCGGCAGCAACGCGGTGCCTGGATCGTTCAGCACTTTCATCCGCGCCTTGATGTGACCGATGCTCACGCCGTAGTTGACGATCTGCCCAGCCGCGTGGTCGGCGTACCACTTCGCGACATCACCGGTGCCCACCTCGAGCTCGAGCGCGGACGTCACGCCGTCCCGAACCATTAACGCGTACGATTCTTCGTTCTGTCCGTGCTCGTGCAGGTCGATGAATCCCGGAGCTACGATCAGCCCTTTCGCATCGATGGTCCGTGCGCCGGTCAGTGGCTGTTCCGAGATCGCTTCTATCCGGCCGCCACGAATGCCGATGTTGCGGACGCCGTCCAGCTTCGACTCAGGATCGATGACGCGGCCGCCGGCAATAACCAGGTCGTACGTCGACTTCGACGCGCTGGTGCATGCGGAGAGCACACAAGCTGCGATGACGACGAGACGTGAGAGGTTCATTGAGGGCTTGATGAAGGGACTCTAAGCTGCAAAAACACGAACGGCAGCGCGAGATGCGCTGCCGTTCGTGTTCGGTTCAGACAACTGGTTACTTGTTCTTCTTTGCCTTCGGTGTGAACCGACCCAGCTGATCATGGTCGTCGTCGCCGCCGAACTGCGGCCCTTCCGAGTCGCTGCCGCTCACCCGCTCGACGCGGAACGTTTGCCGGTACGATTGCCCCCCGACGACCATCGTGACGAGATAGTCGCCCGTGTTGGCGAGACCACCGCCGGCGCCACCGAAGCCACCACCACCGCCGCCACGACCGCCGACCGAGGGTGGATTCATCCCGATCAAGGCCCAGATGCGGCCGATCGGATCGAGTGCGGCGTCACCAGTCGCGCCGCCGCCGCGTCCACCGCGTCCGCCACGACCACCCGCTGCCGGAGCAGCAGCGCCGCCGCGGCCCGCGCCGGCGGCGAACAACGCCGCGGTCGCCGAATCGAGGCCGGCACCGCCGCCGCCGCCACCACCGCGGCGACCACCCGCCGACTCGGCGGGACGCGCGCAGAAGGTTTCCCACTGCGTCGTCGGGTGCTCGCATGCCTGACCGCCAGCGCCGCCGCCGCGACCACCACCGCCGCCGCCACCGCGTCCGCCGGCCGCCAAACCAGCGGCCTGCTGCGGATTCGTCATCACCGCAACCTGCTGACGCACGACGCGAATCGCCGCGGTGTCATAACCGGCCTTCTGCAGCGAGTCGAGCACCTGTGGCGCGCGAGCGCGAAGCAGAATGCTGTCGCGACGCTGCGACGGCGAAAGCTCGGCAACCGTGCGCGGACGCTGCATCTGGAAGTTCCAAGTCGCGTGATGCACGCCGGCGCCGCCCGGGGCGTTGATGCTCGCCAACGTGTCGCCGGCAACATCGGAGACGACCAGTCGCACGTTGCCCGGCGCGCCCGCCGCGAGACGATAGACGATATCCGCGCCGAACGGCGGGTTCGCATATGTCATCTCGGCCTGTGCATAACCGTTGCCCGGAAGGTTGAGCTGCGGGCCTTCGCCCCACTGATACGCCGTCTTCGGCTTGAACAGGTACGTGTTCTGCGCGATCACTTTCGGCGTCATCTGCTCGAGCGCGGCGATGTCCACGACCCACAAACTGCGGCCGTGCGTCGCCGCGATCATCTCGTGATCGCGCGGATGAATCTGCAGATCGAACACCGGCACGGTCGGCAGATTCGCCGACAGCCGGCTCCACGTCTGGCCGCGATCGATCGAGACATACGCCGTGCGCGAGCTGCCGACGAACAGCAGGTCGCGGTTGTGCGGATCCTCGCGGATCACGTGCAGATAATCCTGCGGGCTCGACGTCGGCAGGTTGTTGACGATCGACTTGAAGGTCTTGCCGCCGTCGTTCGTTACCGCGAGATACGGCTTGAAGTCGTTCCACCGATGGCTCTCCGCCGCCACGTAGAACGTGAGTGTGTCGAAGTGGCTCGGCTCCACGCGAACGATGTATGTGTCCCACGGGAAGCCCACCGCGGCGAGCTTGGGCGTCAGATTCTCCCACGCCCCGCCGTCGTTGTGCGTCAGCCAGAGATTGCCGTCGTCCGTCCCGGCGAGGAGGAAGCCGGGCTTGATCGGCGACTCTTGGAGGGCGACCACCGTGCCGTACGCTTCCGCGCCGGTGAGGTCGAGCGTGATGCCGCCCGTGTACTTCTCGACCGTATCGATTCGCGCGAGACGGGCCTTCTCCTGTGCCGGATCGGTCTTGACCGAGAGATCGGGCGAGATCGGGAAGAGGTCTTCACCACGCTTTAGAGATTTCAAAACTCGGCTACCGCCCAAATAGAAAACTTGGGGGTTGTGCGGCGAGAGGAAGTACGGCGACTCCCAGTTGTATCGGATTTGCAGATCGGCACTATCCTTCTTTTGCACGACCCTGAAGGCGTCGATCCGGCGTTGCACGTCGGGTGTCACCGGCTTGAGCGGATCGCCACGCACGACAGCGATCGAATCCTCCCACATGCGATAGCGATCGTTCCACGCCGGCTTGTTCACCCGGCCGCGCTCACCCGTCTTGAGATTCGTCTGCTGGATTCCGGCATTTTGGCTCGAGCCCCACACCATGTTGGGGTCTGTCGGGTCCTGCGCCGTATAGAATCCATCGCCGCCCGAGATCGTGAACCAGTACGTATTGTTGCCCGGCGTCGTGCGACGCTTGCTCGGTCCGCACCATGCGCCGTTGTCCTGCGCGCCGGAGCAGACGTTGTACGGAATCGCGTAGTCGAAGCTCGCGTCGTAGAACTGACCGATCGGCAAGTTGCGCGGATACCAGAAGTTGCCGCCGCGGTCGTAGGTGATGGCGATGCCGCCGTCCATCCCGAGCACCCAACGTTCGGGATCGTTCGGATCGATCCACAGCGCGTGGTCGTCGACGTGCACGCTCTGCGCCGCGTTCATGTTCGTCTTGCCGCCGTCGTTCGAGACCTGAAGATCCGTCGACGAGAAGTAGACGCGATCCGGGTTCTTGGGATCGACGCGCACTTGCGAGTAATAGAACGGACGCGTGTCGATGTTGTTCATGTGCTGCCACGTCTTGCCACCATCGGCCGAGCGATAGAGGCCGTTCCCCGGCGGGCCGCGCTGAAACTTGACCGGCCCCGGTTCAACTGAGACCGCTTCGGTCAGCGCGTAGACGATCTGCGGATTGCTGCGTGAGATCGCGATGCCGATGCGTCCCTTTGGGCCTTCCGGGTAGCCGCCGCCCTTGATCTCGGTCCACGTGTTGCCGGCATCGGTCGACTTGAAGAGGCCGGAGCCAAGGCCGCCCGAGTTGAGCGAGTACGGCGTGCGGTAGCGCTCCCACATCGACATGTAGAGGATGTCGGGATTCGAAGGGTCGATCGCGACATCTATAGCACCGGTTTTGTCGTTCGCGGGGGCCTTGATCAGCTTCCAACTCGTGCCGCCGTCGGTGGTCTTGTAGAGACCGCGCTCACCGCCCGACTTCCACGCCGGACCGAGCGACGCGACGTACACCGTGTTCGCGTTGCGCGGATCGACGACGATGCGGCCGATGTGCTGCGAGTTCGTCAGGCCGATGTGCGTCCAGTGTGCGCCGCCGTCGGTCGACTTGTACATCCCGTTGCCCGGCTCGATCGTGTTGCGCGAGTTCGGCTCACCGGTGCCCGCGTACACGATGTTCGTGTCCGACGGCGCGATCGCCAGCATCCCGAACGCCGCGACGTCCTTATCGTCGAAGATCGGACGCCAGGTGATGCCGTTGTTTCCGGACTTCCAGATGCCACCGCCCGCGGCGGCGACATACAACGTCTTGGATGGACCGGGGATGCCCTGCACGTCGGACACTCGGCCCATGAAGTTCGAGGGGCCGATTTGACGCCATTTGAACGCCGAGGTCACGCTCGAGTCCAAGCCCTGAGCGTTGACCGGTGCTGCAAGAACAGCCGCCATCGCACTGCCGGCAAGGGCGGTGATGACACGGGATCGTTGCATAGCGAATCCTGCTGTGGTAGGGATGATGAGGCCTGAGTACGCCACACAAGATACGTAAGGGCCACATTCGAGCGTTGACAGGTCGCAGTCATCCTCTGGCCGCGTAGCGGCCGGAGGATCTACTCTCTTGGTTGAGGGGCCGGCCTCTTTTTACTGTTAGCGTAGATCCCCTTCGCTTGCTTTGCTCGCCTCGAGGATGACAGCCTGACAACCTACCAAGCCGCCGTCATGACTGGCCCCGGCCAGCCCTTGGAAGTCCGGGACGTTGCAGCTCCGAACCTCGAACCCGGGGCAGCGCTGCTCCGGACGCTCTATTCGGAGGTCTGCGGAACCGACGTCCACCTCCACCACGGCCGCCTCGACGTCCCATTCCCGATCATCCCCGGCCACGTCTCCGTCGGCGTCGTTGAAGCGGCGCGAGGCAAGCTCGCCGACATCGAGGGCGCGCCTATCAAGGAAGGCGACGTCGTCACCTTCCTCGACGTCCACGAGACCTGCAACAACTGCTACTACTGTCTCGTCGCCCGTCAGCCGACTCGTTGCTCCAAACGACGCGTCTACGGTATCAGCTATAGCGCCAACGAAGGACTGCTCGGTGGCTGGGCTGAGGCGATTTGGATGAAGCCCGGTGTGAAAATGGTGAAGCTGCCGGCCGATCTCAGTCCCGACACATTTATCGGCGGCGGCTGCGGACTCGTGACCGCCCTTCATGCGGTGGACATGACCGAGCTCAAGCTTGGCGAGTCCGTCGCGGTGCTCGGCGTCGGGCCGGTGGGCCAGTCATGTGTCGCATTCGCGTCGCTCTCGGGTGCGGGAGAGTTGATCGCCGTCGGAGCGCCGAACGATCGCCTCGAATTCGCGCGCCGCATGGGTGCGACGGCAACCCTCGGTCTCGACGTGTTGCCGCAAGAACGCCTGGAAGCCGTGCGTCGGGTCACGGGCGGCCGCGGTGTTGACGCCGTCATCGAGGCGAGCGGCGCTCCCGAAGCGGTCAAACAGGCGCTCGATTTGGTGCGCGACGGTGGCCGTGTGATCGTCTGCGGGCAATACACCGATAACGGCCCGATCGACATCCACCCGCATTGGCAGCTCAATCGGAAGCACATCGAAGTAAAAGGCTGCTGGGGCGCGCGGTACGACCACTTTCACCGCGCCGCGGCACTCACGGCCCGCTACGGAAACAAGAAGCCCTGGCGCGAGATGGTGAACGGCTCGTTCCCGCTTGGCAGCGCCAACGAGGCGCTACGCGCGGTCGAGGAGCGTACGGCGATCAAGGCTGTGATTACGCCGAACCCCGGTCTGATCCGCTGAACGATGGACAGCTTTTGTCGCATTAATCCGGATCGGTGTTGCTCGGAGGCGTTTAGGTCTCAGGTCTACTGGTCCCCGGTCTCAGCTGTAAGGGATTGTTCACCTGAGACCAGAGACCTGGGACCAGAGACCGCTATGCCGTATCATCAACTGATGCGCGATTAGTCCACCAGGACCCGTCCGTGTACACGACCTGTCTGTTTTGTCACTCGGATCTCTCCGCCAATCACTTTCTGTCGACCTTCCCGGTTGGCCGACGGTTGGCGTTCGATCCGAAAAAGGGTCGGCTCTGGGTCATTTGCACCCGATGCGGGCGATGGAACCTCTCGCCGCTCGAGGAGCGCTGGGAGGCGATCGATCAGGCCGAGCGGCTGTTCCGCGGCACACGCCTCCGGATGTCCACCGACAACATCGGCCTGGCGCGCTTTCGCGGCGGCTTCGAGCTCGTTCGCATTGGACCGGCGCTGTTGCCGGAGATCGCGGCGTGGCGCTACGGAACGCGACTCGCGCGCATCGAGCCGGAGCATCAGGCTGAGCGCGGGCTCTTTCTTCGCGGCGCGAATCTGATCGCGAAAGCGACCGCCGGCGCGCTCGTACACTACGCGCACGCGGTCGGCTTCAGCGACGACGCCGTGCTGCGCATGCGAACCTTCCGTCGCTCGCGCGGCGTCCTCCTTCGAACGGCCGACGAGTTCGGCCATCCGGTCATTGTCCGTTACTCGCATCTCGGCGCGGCGGAGTTGGTGCGGCCGGAGCAGGACGCGCCGTGGCAGCTCAAGCTTCACCATGACACGGGCGTCGCGACGCTCGCCGAGTCGCCGGCGCTCCGCGTGGCGGGCAAGATGCTCGCGACTCTCAACTTCGGCGTCGCCAGTCAATCAGAGTTGAACCACGCCGTCGCCAAGCTCGACGAAGCGGGCGACCCCGAAGGCTACTTCTCGCGCGTGGCGTCGCTGGCGATGCGCACGTCATGGGGGCGTTTTCCTGACGCGCCGACGCATGACGACGGCGCTCCCAAAGGCACGTTCGCCGAGCGTCTCGCGCTGAACCTGGCCAGTCGATCGTTTTGGGGACACGGCGGCACGGGCAGTGACCAGCAGACGCCCCTCTACCGGCTGCCGGCCGTAGACCGTCTCGCACTCGAGATGGCGGCGAACGAAGATATCGAGCGGCGCGCGCTGGCGGGCGAGCTCGAAGCGCTCCACGCCGCATGGAGGGACGCCGAGGAGATCGCGGCGATCGCCGACGAGATGTTCACCGACGGCGTCCTCGAGGAATTCAAGCGCCAATACTTCGAGCGTCTCGCGCAAGCCGAAGACTAGAGTCATAATCTTCGCCTGATTCTTGCCAAGGACGTCCGCAATGCGAACGAGTGGGCGATGCTGCACCGCGCTTGTCGTTATCGTCACGGCGTCGATCGTGGGGTGCACCGATCGTGGTGCCGCACCGGCGGCAGCGGGAAACGCGACGGTCAGCGGCGCGACGATCGCCACTCCACCGCCGGCCAACGTATCGGACGGCGAATGGAGCATGCCGGCCCGCGACTACGCCAACAGTCGCTTTAGTAATCTCTCACAAATCACGCCGGCCAACGCGAAGAACCTCCACGTCTCGTGGACCTTCTCCACCGGCGTGTTGCGCGGCCACGAGGGACAGCCGCTCGTCGTCGGCAACACGATGTACGTCATCACGCCGTACCCGAATGTCGCGTACGCGCTGGATCTCACGCAGCCCGGCTTTCCGCTCAAATGGAAGTACCGCCCCGAGAACGCGCAGGCGGCGATCGGCATCGCGTGCTGCGACGTCGTGAATCGCGGCTCCGCATTCGCCGACGGCAAGATCGTCTACAACCTGCTCGACGGACACACCGTCGCCGTCGACGCGGCCACGGGGACGGAGCTTTGGCGCACCAAGATGGGCGACATCAACAGGGGTGAGACGATCACCATGGCGCCCATCGTCGTGAAGAACAAAGTCATCGTGGGGTCGAGCGGCGGCGAGATGGGTGTCCGCGGATGGATCGCGGCGGTCGATCTGAACACGGGAAAAGAGCTCTGGCGCGCCTACAACGTCGGCCCGGACGCCGACATGAAAGTCGGCGCACGATTCAAACCGTTCTATCCGCAGGATCGCGGCGCGAACCTCGGCGTCTCGACCTGGCCCGGCGAATCGTGGAAGGTCGGCGGCGCCGTGGTCTGGGGGTGGATCTCGTACGATCCCGAGTTGAACCTCATCTACCACGGCACGTCCAACCCCGGCCCGTGGAACGGCAATCAGCGTCCCGGTGACAACAAGTGGAGCGCGTCGATCATCGCGCGCGATCCGGATACCGGGGAGATGGTATGGGCGTTCCAGCCGACGCCGCACGACATGTGGGACTACGACGCCGTCAATGAGAACATTCTCGTCGATCTTCCGATGGGCGGCGGCACCCGAAAAGCGCTCGTCCACTTCGATCGCAACGGATTCGGCTACACGATGGACCGCGCGACCGGCGAGGTGTTGATCGCCCAACCGTTCGTGCCGATGAACTGGTCGTCGGGCGTCGACCTCAAGACCGGTCGCCCGAATGTGAACGTCGACAAGGCGACGGCGCAGGGAAAGAACGTGAAAGACATCTGTCCGTCGCTCGAGGGTGGAAAGAATCAGCAACCCGCCGCGTTCTCGCCGAAGACGGGTCTCTTCTACGTGCCGACGAACAACCTGTGCATGGACTTCGAGGGGCGAGAAGTCATGTACATCGCCGGAACGCCGTACATCGGCGGCAACGCGCCGGAGAAGGGCGGACCAGGTGGATACAAGGGAGAGTTCATCGCCTGGGACGCCGTACATGGCAAAAAGATCTGGGGCATAAAGGAGCCGTTTCCCGTGTGGAGCGGCGCGCTGGCCACCGCGGGCAACGTCGTTTTCTACGGCACGCTGGACGGCTGGTTCAAGGCGGTGGACGCCACCAACGGGACCGTGCTCTATCAGTTCAAGGTCGGATCGGGCATCGTCGGCGCGCCGATGACGTACACCGGCCCCGACGGCAAGCAGTACGTCGCGGTCTACGCCGGGATCGGCGGGGACATGGGACTGCTCATTGCAGGTGATGTCGCGGCCAACCTGCCGTTCGATGTGCGCGAGCGCGGGACGACCCTCCCCGACCTCGCGCGCTACACGTCCTGGGGCGGCATGCTGTTCGTCTTCTCGCTCTGATTGAGAGATTGCTCATGCACATTCCGTCATTCGTGCAGGGAATGCTCGTCGCCGCCGCGTTTGGCGGAGTCGGCGCGTACGCCGCGCGGCAGTCTACTTCGCCAGCGCCGTCGCCGCCCCCGCAAAAAGGGACGCAGCCGACGTACTTCGTCGAGCACCCGGACCACATCCAGCCGGGGCTCGCGCTGCAGGGACGATTGGCGTCGCTCGTCAACCCGTTCGAAGGGAACGCGCAGCGGATCGCCGAAGGCTCGAAGCTGTTCATCGCCTACAACTGCATGGACTGCCACGGCGCCGACGGATCCGGCGCGATGGGCCCGAGTCTACAGGACAGCCGCATGCATTTCGGCGGAACGGCGGGCAACATCTATCAATCGATCTACGAGGGTCGGCCCGACGGCATGCCGGCGTGGGGTGGACGCATTGCCGACGATCAGATCTGGCGGCTCGTCGCCTACGTGCAAACCTTGTCGAAGGGCCACTCGGTCACGACCGAGAATTTCACCGGCAAAACCATTGCGCGAACCGGCCACTAATGCGCTGGCCGAGACGGGCCGGTGAAATCACCGGCCCGTCTCGTTTCGCTTGCGGTTGTCAGTTACATCTGCAGATACGCCGTCCGGAACGCGTAGAGTCCGCCGACGAACCAGATCAAGAGCCCAAAGATAGTGGCGCGGCCTTTCGAAACTTTGCCGAGGACCGCAACGCCGACGGCGAGCAGAATCGTCACCCAAATCGTGAAGAGATCGAATCGTCCGGCGAGCTGGTAGAGCAGCGGGTTGGTCGTCGCCGGATCCATGAAGCGCGCGGGGCTCAGCGTGATGCTGAGTTGCGAGTTCAGCTTCGCCGGGTCCATGACCAATCCCTGAACGCCGCCGGCTATCGCGCCGAGGATGCGCGGAAAGTACGACCACGAGGCGATGACGAGGCCGTCGTGAAGCGAAGCCACTGAGCCGACGACCTTGCCGAGCAGCCAGGTCACGACGCCCAGGACGACCATCGTCACCAACATGATGAACCCTACGCCGTACCGGGCGATGTTCATCCCGATCTTCTTTCCAAACTCCATCTGCTCGGCCGTGACGTTGGGATTGGCGGCCATCGTCTTCGCGGTGTTGCGAGCGAATTCGGCGTCGAAGATCGGTTCGAGGGTGTTGAACGTCACGAAGAAGATGACGCCGACGGCAACGGCAACGAAGAGCAGCGGCGGCCAGATGCTCTTCTGCTGCTCGCGGCGGAAAACGTCGGCGGGAGAGAGGAAGATGTCGATCGCGTCTTCCCAAAACGACGTCTTGGCCGGCGTGCGGACGGGACCTTCGGCTACCGCGGGCTCGGTCATTGGAGTTCTCTGGTGAAGGGAGGGGCGAAGCGACTACGCGCCTTCGCCCTGGCTCAGACTAGTTTGCCGCGTCGCGGCCGCACCCAGCAAGCCCCCGAGTCCCATTGATTCCACCGCGGTACTCGGCACGAGCATGAGGGCGCCTTTCTCCTTCAAGCCCTCGTAGAGGATGTTCATCGCGCGCAGGTGGAGCGCCGTCGGGTTGTCGTGGTACGAAATCGCGGCTTTCTGAAACAGATGCGCGATCTCCACCTCCGCCTCCCCGAGAATGATACGCGCCGCTTTCTCACGTGCCGCCTGCGCCTCGCGCGACATCGCGTCCTGGAGTGACGTCGGGATGACCACGTCGCGCATCTCGACCGACTGCACCGTCACGCCCCACGGCGTGCAGCGATCGTCGATCAATTTCTGGAGGTCGCCTTCGATCCGCTCGCGGCCGCGCAGCAAATCGGTGAGCGACGTGCGACCAATGATGTCGCGCAACGCCGTCTGCGCCGCCCAGCTCACGGCGCGCGCGTAATCCTGCACCTCGAGCGCCGCTTTCTCGGGATCGTAGACCATCCAGAACAACACGGCGTCCACGTTTACCGGAACGGTATCCGACGTGAGCGTCTCTTCCGCGTTGAAGTTCGTCGTGATGACGCGCTGGTCGATCCACGAGGTCACGGTGTCGATGAACGGCACGATCCAGAACAGCCCCGGCCCGCGCAGCCCTTGATACTTGCCGAGACGCAGCACGACGGCGCGCTCCCACTGCCGCGCGACCTTCGGTGACTGCATGAGGATGACGCCGAGCACGACACCGATGATGATGCCGTGCGGACTTCTCTGCGCCGCGCTCGCCGCCACGCCGCTCCCGATCGATGCGAGCAGAATGATGATCGAGATGACATTGACGCGGACGTCGACTTGCTGCGCCGGTTTGGCTGACGCGCGTTTGCGCGATTTACTCTTGGGCATTTCAGGTGTTCTCCTTGGTACTGCGCGACTCGAGCGTCTTCACGTACTGCACGACGTCATGAAGCGAGATACCGATGGCCGAGGCGTCGGCGAGCAATCGCTCGACGAGCGGTTTCAGCTCGCGCTCGCGATCGCGGCGCGTGCTCCCGGCCGGGGGGGTGGGAACAGCTCGAACGAAGGTGCCGATGCCACGTTGCGTGGCGAGCAGTCCGGCACGCTCCAACTCGGTGTAGACCTTCGCCACGGTGTTGGCGTTGACCCGAAGGTCGACCGCCAGCTGCCGCACCGTCGGGAGCCGATCACCGACCGCGAGCCGCCCGGAGGCGATCGCCGCTCGAATACCGCGATCGAGTTGCGCATAGATCGGTGTGGGGTCTGATGGGTCGACGGTGAACATTCAGTTGTATTGTACTAGTACATTAGAACAAACGCAAGAGCAACAAAAAGGGGCGCCCATCATGGGCGCCCCTCTAGTCGTTCTGTCGCTTGTCTATCGCGACACGATATCCTGCAACGCCGCCTTGATCCTCGGATCCTCGGACTTCGACAACTGGTTGATCGCGCTTCGGCGCACCGACAAGTTCTCTTCGCCCTTCACGATCGAGATCAACTTGTCGACCGCCGGACGCTCGCCGTTACGCACGAAGATGCCGATCAGGTTTTGCTTCATGCTCGGATCGGTCGTCGTGTCGTAGACTTTGACCAACTCGGTGATCGACGCGCCGGCGCGGCTCGCCGATTCGACCGCGCGGCGGCGCAGCTGGAGCGGCTCGTTGCCGTTCTGCGCGAGCGCGAGGAGCCAGCGCGTGTTTTCTGCGCCGCCCATCTCCGCGAGTGCCGAGAAAACCGCCTCGCGTGAGCGATCGGTCCTCAACGTCGGGTAAACCTCACGAAGAAGGGCGGCGTCTTGTGCCGTCGCGTATTCCTGGCCGAGCGCCCGAAGCGCGACCGTCAACACGTCCTCGGGGAGGTCCGTGCGCTTCACAGCGGTGCGCAGATACACGCGTGCTCTTGGATCGCCGGAGCGGGCCAGCGTGGACATCGACTCCTTGGCCAGCCACACACTCTGATTTTGCTGCGACAGCTGAATCAACGGCTGGATGCCGGCGCCGTGATCGAGACGGCCGAGCACGGAGAGCGCCTGCTGGCGAACCGATTGATTGTCCGTCTCGTCGCGAGCGATGGCGAGAATCGGTTCGGTGACGCTGGCGGGGATCGTCTGCAAACCGTCGGTCGAGCGTCCCATGTACGAGAGCGCGCTGCGGCGCGTCTCGCGCGGAAGCCCGGTGTTCTTCGCGATCGTGACGAGCGCCGCGGCAGTGTTAGCGCTGTCGGCGAGCATCGCGGGGAAGAGCGCGTCGCGTCCCGCGCGGCCATCCACTTTTGCGGCGAGCGACAGCAAGTAGTCCGCGGCCTCCTGCGCGCGCACGCGGCCGAGATCGGTGATGCCGCGTGCCGACGAATCCGGCGGGCCGACGTAAGTCTGTACTGAAAGGGGCAGCTTCTCGGCGCGATCGATGACGACGCGCACGGGACCGGCGACGCACGGCTCCATGCGCGCCATGTCGCCGTTCCCGTAGAACGTGCCGGTATAGCTGTTCGGACCGGTCTGGATGTAGGTGCGGCCGTTACCGCACACGCCGGGACGCGACGCGAAGGTGAACTGGACGCGGCCGTCGGGGGCGCCGTCAACGCGCGACGCGAGTTGCGCCGAGGCGCTGGTCGCCGCCGCGACAAACGCGGCGGCAAGCGGAAGATGAGAGATTCGGATCATGGACGCTTCCCGTCGAGGATGTCCTGGAAGAGCTGGGCGCTTCGTGGATCGTTCTTTCGAGTAAGAGCGATGATGGCCTGTTTCCGCAGGTTGATGTCCGTGCCGCTTTTTGCGATCTCGACGAGCTTGTCCGCGGACTCAGGCTCCTTGCGGTTTTGCAGGATGTTGATGATCTGCTGTCGGATGTCGCGCGAATCGGCCGCATCGTACAGCTTGTTCAGATCGGCAATCGAGATGTTCGAGCGGTACAGCCTCGACATCGCCGTGGCGCGAATCGAGCTCGACTCGTTGTTGTTCCGTGCGATCGACAGAATCCACTGATCGGTCTCAGGACTGCCCATGCGGCCGACAGCGTCGATGACGGCGCGCTTCATAGCGTCGCTCTCGGCGCGCGTATACAGGTCCTTCAGATACTTCACGTCTTCCTGCGTCGCGCGATCGGAATTAAGACTGCTGATCGCCTCGATGCGCAGGTTGATCGGGGCATCCTTGCGATCGATCAGGGCGCGCATGCTGGCGCGGGCGCGCTGGTTGTCGCTGCTCATGAGAGCCCGCACCGCGGCCCGCTGGAGACGCTCGTCCTGCTCCGTGCGAAGAATCTCCTCGAGCGCGTTGATGCCGGTTTCGCCGGGCGTGCGCGCCAGGAAGTTGATCGCCTCCGAGCGGACGTTGGTGTTAGGATCGGTCTTCGCGACCGTCAACAGCAGCGCCGACGATTCGGCATCGTTGCGACGGCCGAGAATGAAGACCGCGTTGCGGCGTAGCGACGCGTTGCACTCGTCCTTGCGTTCGAGAACCTTGCGAAGGCTCGGCAGCGCGCCAGCCGGGTCCATCTGGCTCAGGGCGTTCAACGCTTCGGTGCGAACCTGGATGTCTTCTTGGTCGCAGGGCCCGTTCGGTCCAGTGTAACTCTCAATTTGCTTGACCGCGTCCTTATCGCCACGCTGGGCGAGTGCGCCGTTGATGCGGACGTACAAAGCGGTGACTTCCGAATCGCTCGGCCCCCGATTCGCGAACTTGTAAACCTGCTGCCCCTGCACGTTCACCGATGTGCCGAAGGAAGCCGCACCGGGCTTCACGAGCGGCTGGAGCACCTTGGCCGCCTGCTTCAGCTCGTCGGTCGTGCCAACTTTGTAGCGCGCCAGCGCTTCGTAGTAAGTGGCGTCGTTCTTGTACGCCGAATTCTGATACTTCTGCGGAATCTCGGCGAAGAGTCGCGCCGCGCGGCCGTAGTCGCCGCGGCCTAGTGCGTCGCGCGCGATGCGATAGACGGAGTCCGCCGGATCGCCTTGCGCCCAGGGAGCGGGCGGCATGCGATCGGTGAAATCACGGCCGATACCCATGACCATCGGCGCGATATGTGTCTCGATCGCCATCGGGGCCATCGGCGGCATGGGCGCGATGTGCGGCGTCGGCGTGTCGAAGTTGAAATCGAAGTGCATGTCGCGCACGGCCATCTCGGCGTTCCGCCGGATCTCGTCCGCGTTGATGCGCACGTTCTCGCGCGCCATCTCGGCGGCCGAGCGAGCAATTTCGACGTTTGCGCGAATCGCCTCGCGGTCGAGGTGTTCAACCGAGATGCGTGCGGCCTCGTGCGCCATCTCGCGTATGTGCTCCTCGTCGATGAACGGCAGCGGCGCCATCGGTGTGTAGATCGGTCTCGCTTCTGGCGCCGGTCGCGCCGGACGCGACGGAGCCGGGGTCGGAGCGGGACGCGCCGGTGGTGTGGGGGGAATCGGGTCTTGCGCTGCCGCCATGCTTGTCGCGGCGAGCAGCGCCATCAAGGTGAGCGTGATGCGTTTCATCGCTCGTCTCCTCAGTTCGCTGAGATGTCGGCGGCCGCGGTGCGCAGCCGGGGAATGACGTCGCGCTGCTCGAGCGCGCGGCTAATGAGATCCAGCTCGGTACGGCTCTGGTTGTTTTCCAGGTGCACGACCTGCGCGAGCACCAGCTCGAGATCCTCGAGCAGGTTGCGCATGTTCGGATCGTTCGCGGCGGGCGAATCGAGCAGTAGACGCGTGCGCGTCAACAGCTCGCCGGCTCGCGAAAGGAATTGCTCGTTGGCACGGCCTGCTTTCACCTCGGACGGCAGCGCGATCAGCAGCGCAGCGGTCTGTCCGAGGTACTGCGAGGTCTCCGTCGAATAAGGCGCGGGTTCAGGGATCGAATCGCTGCGCGCGACCGTTGAGGTTGCAACCGTCGATGCGCTCGTCGGTGACGCGCTCTTGAGCGTTACCGTCGCGCGTCCAATGCCGATGCCAAGCAGCAGCGTCGCGGCCATTCCGATAACGCGGGGCAGGTTGAGCGAGCGGCGTAGTCCGCTCTGTGTCGGACTGGCGACGCCAAAGCTCTCTTTCGCTACCACATTCCACATCGCCTCGAAATCAGGCTCGGCTGGTTTGCGGTAGGTGTGCGCGGCGTCGCGCATCAATTCGTCAAATCGGTCGTCCATCATGATTCCAGCTCCGGTGCCAAGTCGGCGAGCGCGGCGCGAAGTTGCGCGCGTGCCTGCGACAGGCGGCTCTTGCAGGTTCCTTCCGCCACACCGAGTACTTCAGCGATCTCGGTGTGGGTATAGCCCTCGATGTCGTGCATGATTACAGTGGTTCGGTAGATCTCGGGCAACTGGGTAATGGCGCGATGCAGGCGCTCTCGCAGCACAGGGTCGACTCCCGTGCTGTCCGAGCCGAGCGGATGAACGTCCTCGAGATCCGTCTCCCGCTCCCTGAACCGCTTCACCTTGCGCATCGCGTTCGCCACCACCGTGACCGTGATTCTGTGGAGCCAGGTGGAGAGAGCTGAATCGCCGCGAAAGCGGGACAGCTGACCGAACGCGCGCACGAAAGTGTCCTGCGTGAACTCACGAGCCAGGTCGGCGTCACCGGTCAGACGGAAGGCGAGACGATAGACCCGGGGCGAGTGCGCGTCATAAAGCTCGCGCGCCGCGATCCGGTCTCCGGCGAGGACCCGAGCGATCAGGTCGGGTTCGCTCACCCGGTAGGCTGACTGAAAGGCAACGACTGTATTGGCCACGTGTTAACCCTTAGATGCAGGGTCCCCCAAAAGGGTTCGGTGGGTGGGAACCGCCTCGAAAGCAACGGCGCTGCGCGGGCAACCGCCATGGGCGGGCCACCTTGCCGGGGGATCGGGCCACCGGTAGGCTAGGGCGCCATGACCAGCACCGAGCCGCGCGCCACGCCCGGCACCTTCCAGCCACCATCGGGCGAACCGACGCTCGCGCGGCGCTTGGGTGCCTTCGACGCCACGATGATCGTGATGGGCGGGATCATCGGCGCTGGCATCTTCGTCAATCCGAGCGTCGTTGCCCGCCAAGTCCACACGCCCGGCTTGGTGCTCGGTGCCTGGATCATCGGTGGCGCGATCGCACTGATGGGTGCGTTTGTGTACGCCGAGCTCGCGGCCCTTCGGCCGCGCGTGGGCGGCCAGTACGCGTACCTGCGCGACGCCTACCACCCGATCGTCGCTTTCCTATATGGCTGGACCCTGCTGCTCGTCGTCCAAACGGGAGGAATGGCCGGCGCGGCGATCATCTTCGGCCGCTACCTCCGCGAGTTGACCGGCGTCGGAATTCCCGAGCAGGCCGCCGCCGCGTTGACGCTCGGCGTCCTGACGCTGGTAAACTGCCTCGGCGTGCGCGCCGGAAGCAACGTGCAGAGCGCGCTGATGATCACGAAGCTGGCGGCCATCCTCGGCCTCATCGGTGTCGGGCTATTCGTCGCGCCGCGCGCGACGTCCGCCGCGATACCCGGCGCGGGAGCTACAGGGAGCGGAGGACTCGGCGGCCTGGCGACAGCGATGGTTCCCGTACTCTTCGCCTATGGCGGATGGCAAACGTCGAGCTTCGTAAGCGGCGAAATGAAGAATCCGCGGCGCGATTTGCCGCGCGGGCTGCTCATCGGTGTGATCGGCGTGATCGTGCTCTACCTGTCGGTCACGTACGTGTGTCTGCGATCGCTCGGCGTCGACGGACTTGCCGCCACATCGACCCCCGCGTCGGAGGTCATGCGCCGTGCGCTCGGCGACCGCGGAGCGCGACTCATCGCGCTGGGCATCGCGATCTCCACCGTCGGCTTCCTCAGCCAGAGCGTGTTGACCGCGCCACGCGTGTACTACGCGATGGCGCGAGACGGCGTGTTCTTCAAGGCGGTCGGCACGCTCAACCCGAAGTCGCGCGTTCCGGTTGTCGCCATCGTGCTCCAGGGCGTATGGGCCGCGGTCATCGCGCTGACCGGTAAGTACGATCAGATCCTGAACTATGTAGAAGCGATCGACGTGCTCTTCTTCGGACTCACCGGAGCTTCGTTGATCATTTTCCGGATGCGCGCTCGAAAGGGGGGGGCCGCCGAGGATGAAGCGCGGGTCCGCGTACCCCTGCATCCATTCACCACCGGCATTTTCGTGTTGGCGTGCTGGCTGATCTCGCTCACGACGGTGATCCGCTATCCCGCCCACGCCGGCGTGGGGTTTGGCATTCTATTGGTGGGCGTCGCGGTCTATTTCCTCTGGGTACGCCGAGGCGCCCAAATGGGGTCAGACCCTATTTCAAGAATTCGAAATAGGGTCTGACCCCATTTTGCCCCGGTGAGGACGCCAAGCGAGCTGAGCAGTTCTCGCTCGACGGACGCGTCTGTCACCCAGGGTGGACCGTGACGCGCCGCACACTGCCGTGCTGACTCCGCAAGACATTGTCGTAGCTATACTTACAAACCGAGCCAACTCGGCGCGCTGCGGCATTGCACCTGCCATGATAGGGACCAATCAGAACAGGTTCGCCGGAGGAACCGATGCGAAAAATCCAGCTTGCTGCAGTGATAGCCGCGTTCGCGATCTCGGCGCCGGCGATGGCGCAGGGTCGTGGCCGCGGCAATGGGGGTGTGCCGCCGGGCCAGCGTCCGCCGGCCGGAATGTGCCGGATTTGGATCGACGGCGTTCCGCCTGGCCATCAGCCCGCGCCGACCGACTGCGCGACGGCTGCCGCGCGCGTTCCGCCCAACGCCCGCATCATCTACGGCGACCAGACCACGGCGTACCCGCGCGATCCGCGCAGGGACGTGTACGACCAGAGCGGACGCGTATATGATCCGAGACGGGTAGATCCAAGCGGCACCGTCGTGTACGACCCGCGGCGGACCGATCCGAGCGGAACCGTCGTATACGACCCGCGTCGCGTCGATCCGAACGGTCGCATCATCTACGATCCGCGCCGCGTCGACCAGAACGGTCGAGTGATCACGGGTTCCGAACGTGACGACGACCGCGTGGTGGAATCGCGCCACGAATCGAAGCACAAGACGAAGAAGCACAAGGGCCACGACAACGACGACCAAGGCGACGACGATCGAAACTAGAACCGTTCGAAGACATATACATCGAGTCGTCGCGGCGTCGGCCCTCGCGCTTTCCATAGCGAGCGGCTGCCGCAGCGACGACTCGAACGTTGTCAGGGGTCGCGGTCTCACCGTCATGACGTTGCCGGCCGCAGCGTACGCGAACATCTATGAAGCGGCCGCACGCGCGGCGTTCGACGTCAGCGATCCCACGCTATCTTTGCTCCTCGACCGTCGCGAGCTCCCCCGAACGACGGGGCTCGACTCGGCCGGACAGATGTCCGAAAGCGTGGTGGCCGAGGCACGGCAGCGCGGCGTCTTCAAGGGGACGTGCGAGCCATCGTTGACCGCGACGAAAGGCACGGTTCGTTGCAAGGCGGAGCTGCCGGGCTACGTACTTCGTTTCTCGCCTGTCTTTGCCGAGCATGGTGACACAGCCGAGGTCTACATGTACGCGCAGCGCTACGACACACCAAGCTCGGGTATCTCGGAGACCCTCCGCTTCGAGCGCGCCTATCAGGTGCTTCGGACCGCCGACGGCTGGCGTGCCGCGCGCGAAGGCCGCGTCCCGAAGGAGATTCGCGGCGAAAAGAAATGACTGAATCCCTCGTCTCTCCGCTCGCCACGACACGTCGTTCCCGCTTTGCCGCTTCCGACGCCGAGCGCGTGGCATCGGAATTCGGATTCCGTGGGACCGCGCGAGAGCTGACGAGTGAGCGCGATCAGAACTTTTTAATCAACGGCGACGATGGGCGCATCGTCCTGAAGATCGCGAACGCGGGCGAGGATCCGGCGTTTCTCGAGGCGCAGAACGCGGTGCTTCGCCACATTGCCGGCACGGTCGGCGTCACGCCACGAGTCGTGCCGACGAAAGGAGGCGCCGCTTTCGCCGAGTTGTCGGACGACGACGGTCGCCGTCACCTCGCGTGGGCGGTGACACACCTTCCCGGCCGATTGCTCGCGCACGTCCGACACCGCGACGAGTCGCTCCTCGAGGATCTTGGCCGCCAAACCGGCGCTATCAGTGCTGCGCTGGTGGGCTTCGATCATCCCGCTGTTCATCGCGAGTTCTATTGGGACGTCGCGTCCGCGCGAGCGATCGTCGCGGCTCATCGCGGGGAGGCTGCGATCGGCGACACTCACGTCGCCGCCGCCGTCGATCGATTGACGGCCGCGTTCGACGCGCAACTCGCCCCGATCGTCGGCCGGCTGCGGCGCGCCGTCGTTCACGGCGACATCAACGACCACAACGTTTTGGTCGAGCCGCGCGGTGGGTCGTCACTCGACGGTTGGCGCGTGAGTGGTATCGTGGATTTCGGCGATATGGTTCACAGCTATCGCGTCGCCGATCTCGCCATCGCGATTGCTTACGCCATGCTCGATGCCGGCGATCCCTTGAGCGTGGCCGCGGCCCTCGTCCGCGGCTTCGCCGAGCGCGTTCAGCTCGATGACGCGGAGTTGTCTGCCGTCTTCGGACTCGCCGCGATGCGCCTCTGCGCCAGCGTCTGCATCGCGGCCGACCAGATGCGCCGTGAGCCGGAGAACGAATATCTCGCGGTAAGTCAGGCGTCGATCGCGCGAACGCTGCCGCGACTCGCCGAGATTCCGTTCGGTCTCGCGGAGGTCGTGCTGCGCGATGCCGCCGGCCGTCCCGGGGTCGGGAAGCGCGACCGTGTGCTCGAGTTCCTGCGTCGCGCGAACCCGGCGCAGGTGCTCGAGCTCGACGTGCGCGACGAGCCGGTGATGATCATCGATCTGTCGATCGACAGTCCGCTGCTGACCGGCGATCCGGCCGACAACGACGAGCCGTCGCTCACCAAGCGCTTGTTCGCGAAGATGGAGGAGGACGGGGTAAGGGTCGCTGTGGGCGGATACGACGAGCCGCGTCTCGTCTACGTGGCGCCCGCGTTTTCGCTCGGTCCGCGCCCGACGGACGAGCATCGCACGATTCACATCGGGCTCGATTTGTTCGCCCAAGCGGGCACGGTCGTGCTGGCGCCGCTCGACGGAACGGTACACGCGTTCGCCGACAACGCGTTTCCGCAGGATTACGGGCCGGTGATCATTCTTCGGCACGAGACGGACGGCGGCGACGAATTCTTCACGCTGTACGGGCACTTGAGCCGCGAGTCGATCCGCGAGCTGCGTGTCGGAGATCGGGTTCACGCCGGCGCACCGATCGCGACGCTTGGCGCGCCGGACGTGAATGGCGGCTGGACGCCGCACCTCCACTTGCAGGTCATGCTTGACCTGCTCGGCCTCGGCACCGATTTCCCGGGCGTAGCGCCGCCGTCGCGGCGTCGCGCCTGGATCGCGCTCTGTCCCGATCCAAACCTGCTCGTGTGTGTGCCGGAGTCGCGATTCGCGGCGCCCGACCCGACGCCGGCACAGACGCTCGAGGGGAGACGTGACCGCATCGGCGGCAACCTGAGTGTCGCCTACACGCGGCCGGTAAAGATCGTGCGCGGCTGGATGCAGTATCTCTACGACGACGAAGGCCGCTGCTTTATCGACGCGTACAACAACGTGCCGCACGTCGGGCACTGCCATCCGCGCGTCGTCGCGGCCGGCGTCGAGCAGATGCGTGTTCTCAACACGAATACGCGTTATCTGCACGACAAGCTGGCCGCGTACGCCGAAAAGCTGCTGGCGACGCTGCCGCCGGAGCTCGACGTCTGCTACTTCGTGAATTCGGCGAGCGAGGCGAACGAGCTGGCGTTGCGTCTGGCGCGCGCACACACGGGCGCGCGCGACATGATCGTGCTCGACGCGGCGTATCATGGAAACACAACGTCGCTCATCGACATCAGTCCGTACAAGCATGCCGGCACCGGCGGTACCGGCGCGCCCGATTGGGTGCACGTCGCTCCGCTCGCCGACGACTATCGGGGACCGTTCAAGCGCGGTGATCCGAGCGCGGGACCGCGCTACGCGGCAATGGTTGGCGAGATCATCGCCTCATTGAAGTCGCGCAATCGACGCCTGGCAGGATTCATCGCCGAGACGTGTCCAAGCGTCGGCGGCCAGTTGGTGTTTCCGAGCGGCTATCTGCGCGACGTCTACCGCTTCGTGCGAGACGCGGGCGGTGTCTGCATCGCCGACGAAGTGCAGACAGGGCTCGGACGGATGGGGACGAGCTTCTGGGCGTTCGAAGACCAAGGTGTCGTACCCGACATCGTCGTCATGGGCAAACCCCTCGGCAACGGTCACCCGATTGGCGCTGTGGCGACGACGCGCGCGATCGCGCGCGCGTTCGACAACGGCATGGAGTTCTTCAGCACCTTTGGCGGCAACACCGTGTCGTGCGCGATCGGGATGGCGGTGCTCGACGTCGTGCGTGAGGCCCAGCTTCAGGACCACGCCCGCCGTGTCGGCGACAAGATGCTCGCCGATTTGCGCGGGCTTGCCGAGCGATTCCCGGTGATCGGTGACGTCCGTGGTTCGGGACTCTTCCTGGGCGTCGAGCTGGTGCGCGATCGGACGACGCTCGAGCCGGCGACCGCCGAGGCCTCGTTCGTCGTGAATCGCATGCGCGATCGCGGCGTGCTGATTGGAACGGACGGGCCGTACCACAACGTCTTGAAGATCCGTCCACCGATGCCGTTTGGTCTCGAGGACGCTGGAACGCTCGTCGAAGCGCTCGAAGCGTCGCTCGGCGAGGTCGATCAGTAAGGACGCCCCAGACGGCCATGCCATAGGCGAGCAAAAGCGTTCCGCCACGGAGGCCCAACGCCTTGGCCAACCGCTTCGCCCAACGCCAAAGTGCCCGAGGGGACCGCCCAATCGTCTTGCGAGGGGCTACGCTCGTCATGCTGACGATCGTCTACGTGTTGTCGCCGCGTGAGCCCAAGCGCGAGACGGTTGCGGCAGCGGCGCCGGTCCCGGCCTGACTGACATTCATTAGGGAAGACGAACCGTCGCCGACGGCGGTCATTCATGCGGCGTTTAGCGATTTCGAAGCGGACGATCAAGAGAACGTTGACCATCCTCGTTGGAGCGATGGTCGTTGTGCTCGTCTCGTTTCGCGTCGCGGCCGCGAACCGCGAGTCGCTGAGCCGCTCACTGGCGTGTCCGCTGAGCGGAAAATTTGTGCACGGCGCCGATGTCGAGATGTTCGTCCAGGAGGATGGCCCGGCGAACGGGCGGACGGTGCTCTTCGTTCACGGCACCGGCGCATGGAGTGAGATCTGGCGACACACGATCGACACCCTTGCGGCCAGCGGTTTCCACGTCGTCGCCGTCGACATGCCGCCGTTCGGATTCTCCGAGCGACCGGCGACAGCCGACTATGGTGACGAGGCGCAGGGACGCCGGATCCTCGCCGTGGTCGAGGCACTCCATCTCACGGGAATCACCCTGGTTGGTCATTCGTTCGGCGCTCGGCCGGCGATGGAGGCGTTCTTTCTCGACTCGTCGCGTTTCTCGCGACTGGTGTTGGTCGACGCCGCGCTCGGGCTGTCGTCGGATCCGCCCCCGCCACCGGGGCTCGTCGTCCGCACGCTACTCGCGATCGCGCCGTTGCGGAACGCGCTCGTCTCGATGACGCTGACGAATCCCGCCCTCACGGCGCGACTGCTTCGAAAGCTCGTCTCGGAACAGTCGGCGATCACTCCGGAGCGCGTCGCGATGTTCCAGCGGCCCTTCACCGTCCAGCACACGACGGCGGCCTTCGGCGCCTGGCTGCGTCCGTTCGTGCTGACGCGCGAGCGGTCGCTCGCGGCGCTCAGCCCACTCTATGAGTCGATCGACGTCCCGACGTTGTTGCTGTGGGGCAAATCCGACTCAATCGCCCCCATCGCGCAGGGTCGCGACCTCGCGAAGCGGATCCCGGGCGCGACGCTCGTCGAGCTGGAGGACGTCGGCCACATCCCCGCCATCGAAGCGCCGGAGCGCTTCGACGCGGAGTTGCTGCGGTTTCTGTTGAAGAGCTAGTAGCGGTAGTGATCCGGCTTGTACGGGCCCTGAACCGGCACCCCGATATACGACGCCTGGTCCTTCGACAATTCAGTCAGCCTCGCCCCGAGCTTGCCGAGGTGTAGCCGCGCGACTTTCTCGTCGAGCCACTTCGGGAGCACGTACACTTCCTTCTTGTACTTGGCCGTGTTGCCGAACAGCTCGATCTGCGCCATCACCTGATTGGTGAAGCTCGACGACATGACGAAGCTCGGATGTCCCGTCGCGCAGCCGAGGTTCATCAGGCGACCCTCGGCGAGGATCATGACGGAATGGCCGTCGGGGAACGCATACTCGTCGTACTGCGGCTTGATGTTGATGCGGTTGATGCCCTTCACCTTCTTCAGGCCGGCCATGTCGATCTCGTTGTCGAAGTGGCCGATGTTGCCGACGATTGCCTTGTCCTTCATCCGCGCCATGTGGTCGGCGGTGATGATGTTGAAGTTGCCCGTCGCGGTGATGAAGATGTCGGCCGTGCTCACGACGTCCTCGAGCGTCACGACCTGATAGCCGGCCATGCACGCCTGCAGCGCGCAGATCGGATCGATCTCCGTGATGACGACGCGCGCGCCCTGGCCGCGCAGCGCTTCGGCGCAGCCTTTACCTACTTCGCCGTAGCCGCAGACGACCGCGAGCTTGCCCGCGATCATGACGTCCGTCGCGCGATTGAGGCCGTCGATCACCGAGTGACGGCAGCCGTAAATGTTGTCGAACTTGGACTTCGTGACCGAGTCGTTGACGTTGATGGCGGGGAAGAGGAGCGTGCCAGCTTTCATCATCTCATAAAGACGGTGAACGCCGGTGGTCGTCTCTTCGGTAACGCCCTTGATGTCCGCGGCGACTTTGGTCCAGCGGCCGGGGTTCTTCGCAGCTTCGCTGCGTAGAAGATCCAATATTACGCCCCACTCCTCCGGATCCTGCTCGGCATTGAAATCGGGGATGCGCCCCGCCTTCTCGAACTCGGCGCCTTTGTGTACGAGAAGCGTCGCGTCGCCGCCGTCGTCGAGCAGCATGTTCGGACCGCCACCGTCGGGCCACATGAGCGCTTGCTCGGTGCACCACCAGTATTCCTCGAGCGTCTCGCCCTTCCAGGCGAAGACGGGAGCGCCCTTTGGGTTCTCGACCGTGCCATCGCGGCCAACAACCGCCGCCGCAGCAGCGTGATCCTGGGTCGAGAAAATGTTGCACGACACCCAGCGCACGTCGGCGCCGAGGTCGGTAAGCGTCTCGATCAGGACCGCGGTCTGCACCGTCATGTGCAGCGAGCCCATGATGCGCGCGCCGCGCAGAGGGAATTTGCCCTTGTATTCGTCACGAATCGCCATCAGGCCGGGCATTTCCTGCTCGGCGAGGCGGATCTCCTTGCGCCCGAACTCGGCGAGCGAGAGGTCGTGAACCTTGAACGGCGGACGGTCAGTGGTCTGTTGCTGCTCGATCAACTCGGCGACGCCCATTGAAACGAACCTCTTTCTGGTAAGTGGTTGCGCGACGATGTCGACGCGTCGCGTCCTGCATCTCGTATGGTTCTTCGCCCTGCATTGCGGCCCTTACTTCTTTCTGCCCGACGCGGCGAACAGCGCCGGACCTTTTGCTTCGGGATCGGCCGGCAGCGGCCGGTAACGGCACGCGGTGAATCCCGCGCGCTCGAGCCACTCCTTCACCTGCTCACCATCGAAGCCCTGCCATACGTGGCCGAGCTGCACGACGTATTCGATGCGATCGTGCGACATCAGATCGACGACGAGCAACCGGCCGCCGGGCTTGAGCACGCGGCGAATCTCGCGCATCGCTTTCGACGGATCGGTGATGAAGTGTGCGACGAGGAACAGCACCGCCGCGTCGAGCGATTCGTCCTCGATCGGTAACGATTCGATCGTCCCGACGCGGAGGTCGACATTCAATTGGCCGGCGAGCCGCTTCTCGGCGGCGGCGAGCATCGGTCCGGACTCATCGACGGCAATGACGCGCGCGACGCACGGCGCGAGCGCTTCACTGATATGGCCGGCGCCGCATCCGAGGTCGCCGACGACCCAGCTCTCGTCGAGCAGATCGAGCAGCGCCAACAAATCCGTACGCGCCCCGATCATCTCGGTGCGCATCATATCCCAGTAGCCGGCCGAATCCTGGAAGAAGACGAGCGCCTTGTCGCGACGCTTGGCGAGAACGCCTTCGGCGCGCTGCGCGTCCTGCTTGCCGCTGGCCGATCCAGCCATCTTTTGACGAAGGAGCGCCCAGAGCTCCTTCGTATCGTCGTCGAGCCGGGACGCGACCAGCTTGTAGAAGCGTGTGGTGGCCTCGCCGCGAGCGAGGAGCCAGCCGTCGTCCGCCAAGGTCTTCAGGTGCCGGCTGACGGTAGACTGCGGCAACTGCAGGATTGTGCACAGCTCGCCGACCGTAAGTTCATTCCTGTCAAGGAGTAACAGGATCCGACTACGGGTTCGGTCGGCGAGGATGCTGAGGCGGTCGAGAACAGGTGTGGGCATATATCCGTCTATCTACATATACGGTAACTCCAGCCGGGTTTCGCCGCAAGAGTCGCCATTGCCGCCTGCTCGACGAGACGGACGTCGCTTGAACAATCCCGTTCGCCGGGCCAAGATCACCTGCTCGGTGCCGGGCAGGTTCGCGTACCCACCCCATGCCTTCCCCCCCGTTGCCCGTGGACGAAGCGACCAAGACGTGGAATATCCTGACCCCTGAAGAGCGATCCTGGTTTGCCGGGAGTGTGCTCGACATCGGGTGTGGGCGCGACAAGATCGTGGCCCACGCAAAAGGCTTCGATGTGGGCGACGGCGACGCCAACGTCATCGACGAGTACGTCGGCGAGCGATTCGACATGGTGTTCTCGAGCCATTCTCTCGAGCACATGAAAAATCCTGTCGACGCGATCCAGCGTTGGTGGCGGCTCGTGGCGCCGGGCGGACGGATGATCGTCATCGTGCCCGACGAAGACTTGTACGAGCAGGGCGTGTACCCGAGCCGGTTCAACGACGATCACAAGGCGACGTTCACGCTCTCGAAGCGCCACTCATGGAGCTCGTGCTCGTACAACATGCTCGAGCTGGCGAATGGTCTGCCCGGCGCGAAGGTGCTTCGCTGCGAGCTGCAGGACGACGGATACGACCGAGCGCGCTTGACGTTCGGAGTTCGAAGGGTCGCCAAGATCGACAAGCCGATCGCCCTGTTTCTCAAGCGCGCGCTGTTCCGCGCGGTGGCGCTCGACCAAACGCGCGGCGACCCGGGCGCACTGGCCCAGCTCTTTCTCGCCGTCGAGAAGGCGCCATAGAGGCGCCGCTAGCGCAATCGCATCGTCGCCAGCGCGGCGGCGATCGAGTCGGCGACGCGGTCCACGTCGGCCTGCGGCGTCGTCCAGTTATTACAAAGAATGCTGAACTCGAGCATGTGCTTGTCGGCGGTCGTGACATACCCCGACAACGAGCGCACCATCTGCAGCGTGCCCGTCTTCGCGTGGACGTTGCCCTGCGCCGGCGTGTTTCGCATGCGGGTGCCGATCGTGCCGTCGACGCCCGCGATGGGCAGCGCGTCGTAGAACGGCTGGAAGTTCGGCGATCGGCGCATGTGTTCGAGAATGCCGACGATCGATTCCGGCGAGATGAGATCGCTGCGTGAGAGCCCGCTGCCATCGCGCACCACGAAACCGTCCGGTGCGATGTTCCATTCGGCGAACTGTCGCTCAATGACGCGCCGACCGCTGTCGGCCGTGCCGATCCCTGTGCCCTCGAGACCGATCGTGCGCAGGAAGATCTCGGCGATCTGATTCTGCGACGGCTTCATGAGCATCGGCAGAATCTCGCGCAGTGGCGCCGACTGCACGGTAAAGAGCGTGTCGAGCGGACGATTCCAGTTCGAGCCCTCTTGCCGCTCGACGGCGATGCCCCGCTCGTGCAGCGCTTCGGAGAGCGCGGCAACGTACGCCGCGTCCGGATCGTGCTGCGCGATCGTGAGGTTCGCGCTGTCGCCGAGCGCGATCTGGCCGCGCAGGGTCACCGTCGCGCTGCCGGTATCATTGTGAATCGTGAGGCGCGTTCCGGCGCCGCCACGTCCACCGCGTCCGCCACCGCGACCACCGCGACCTGTCGTGGCCGCAGTCGTATCCGGAGCCACCGTGACCGCGGAGATGCGAACGACGGGATAGGTCTTCGCCGGCGCCGTCTGCACGACGGCCGGATCCCCGATCTTCGCGCCCGGTCGAACGCGGATCGCGCTCAGTCCTTCATTGAACAACAGCTCGTCGACGCCCGCGTACGAGTTGCCATCGAGTGCGTCCCACGGCCAGGCGGCTCCGGCGACGGCACCCGGCATCGCGTCACCCGCCGCGACGACGTCACCGGTGATCCGGCGAACGCCGCGCTGCCAGAGTGAATCGGCGATCGCGCGGAGCGGGAGCATCGCGTCGCCCTTCATGTGATTGCTCGCCGTCGGATCGCCGCGGCCGATGACCGCGAGATCGCCGTTGAGCGTTCCATCCGCGATGGTGCCGCGCGCGGCGAGAATGGTTCGAAAATGGTAGTCCGGCCCCATCCGCTCGAGCAGCACCGAGCTCACGACGAGCTTCTGATTCGACGCGGGGATGAACAGCTTCGTCGCGTTATGCGTGTAGAGCGTCTCCCGGCGTTCCGGATCGACGATGAGGATGCCCCAGTTCGCGCTCCGGAAATCCCTGGCACCGATCATCGAGTCGATCGAGCGCGCCAGCGGCGTGTGCGCGCCGCCCGGACCGGCGGCAGTCGACGGACGAAACACGGCGCATCCGGCGATGGACGCACCGACGACGAAGAGGCGGATTGTCGGTTTCATCCGACCAACGTGTAGGGCATGCGCGCGCCACGCAAGAAGACGATTGGCCGGTACACCACATCGGTACTACCGATTGCGGCCCCCCGTAGGGCCCGGTATCGTTGCGCGCATCTCACCCCTACATACCAGACAACGGAGGACGTCCGTGCGACACGCGATGAAGCGCGGCAGAACGGCTCTGGTCTTCGCGACGGCCGTGCTGTCGCTCGCGATTCCATCCCGGCTGCACGCGCAAAGCGGCGTAGTCGAAGGCACGACGGTCACGCAAGGGACACAGCGTCCGCTCGCCGGCGTGCAGATCGGCGTCGAAGGACAATCCGGGAAGGGAGCGACATCGGACGCGTCCGGACGATTCCGCGTCACCGGTCTGTCCGGCGAGACGGTCGTGCTCAGTGTGCGCGCGATCGGTTTCCGCCCCGTATTCGATACGGTTCGCGTTGGCGCGACGAACGTGCGCATCGCGCTATCGGAGCGCGCGATCGAGCTGAATCAAGTCGTCGTCACCGGAACCGCGGGCGGCGCCGAGAAGCGCGAGCTCGGTACGTCCATCGCGTCGGTGAACGTCGCCGACGTCACCGCGCAGACGTCCGTGCCGAGCGTCGAAGGACTGCTCAACGGACGTACGCCGGGGGTGGTGGTGCTACCGTCCACCGGCCAAATCGGCGCCGGCGCGCAAATCCGCGTGCGCGGGGTCGGCACGTTCTCGCTCAGTAACACGCCGCTCGTCTACGTGGACGGCATTCGCTCCGACAACAATCAGACGGGGCTGATCGGCCGCTTCAACGACTTCAATCCGGAACAGATCGAGAGCATCGAGGTGCTCAAGGGGCCCGCGGCCGCGACGCTCTACGGAACGGAAGCAGCCCGCGGTGTGGTGAACATCATCACCAAGAAGGGCGCGGCGGGGTCCAACAAGTACGCGTTCAGCGCGAAGACGGGCGGCAACTACTTCCAGGACGCGGAAAACCGGATGCCGACGAACTATTGGATCAATCCGGCGACCGGCAAGCTCGATTCGATCAACTTCGTGCGCAGCGAGGCGGCGCGCGGCACGCCGCTCTTCCGCACGGGGAAGAATCAGTCGTTCGACGCCAACGTGAGCGGCGGCTCCAGTCTCTATCGCTACTTCGCCGCGGGCGAATGGCAGGACAATCAGGGCATCGTGACGCAGAACGCGCGGCAGCAGAAGAGCGCGCGGACGAACCTGTCCGTCGTCCCGAACAGCAAGTTCGATCTCGAGACGAACATCGGCTACATCACGAGCCGCACGACGACGACACCCGAAGGCACGGGCGGCGGCATCTTCTTCACCGGGGAATACGCCGAGCCGCAGCGAACGGTGGCGGCCTGCGCCCCGAACGCGGCGCGCGGATGCGGCTGGGCCCGCGGCGCGTTCAGCAATCCGCCGGAAGTCTATCTGGCGACGACGAACTGGCAGGACCTGCAGCGTGTCACCGGCAGCGCGTCGATCAAGTACGATCCCTTCCCGTGGATGTCGCACCGGGTGCTCATCGGCACCGATTACGTGCTGGAGGACATCCAATCGTATACGCCTTACCAGACTGACTCTGTGATCGTGTTCTTCCTCGGCGCCAACTTCGACGGCTCGCGCTCGGAGACGAGCACACAGACGCGGCTCGTGACCTACGACTACGCGGGCTCGCTCCGTTTCAACGTGAGTCCGGCGTGGATCACGAAGAGCACGTTCGGCGCGCAGTATTACACCAACACCATCTCCAGTCTCTCAGCGTCGGGAACCCATTTCCCGACACCCGGTTTGTCCACGATCTCGGCGACGGGCACGAAGGGAACGCCTTCGTCGAGTTTCACGGCGAACAACACGCTCGGCTTCTACGGGCAGCAAGAGTTCTCCTGGAACGACCGGTTCTTCGTGACCGGCGCGGTGCGCATCGACAACAACAGCGCGTTCGGTAGCGACGCGAGCTGGGTCCGGTACCCCAAGGCGAGTTTGTCGTGGGTCGCGAGCGAAGATCCTCGCGTGCGCGACCACCTGCCGTCGCTGATCGACAATCTGCGACTGCGTTTCGCGTTCGGCGGGTCCGGCCAGCAGCCGGCGGTGAACTCGGCGCTCCGAACGCTGTCGCCGATCGCCGGCCCGAACGGCGCCACGGTGCTGACGAATGGCAGCGTCGGCAACCCGAACCTCAAGCCCGAACGGGTTCTGGGGACCGAGGTTGGATTCGAGACGGGCCTGTTCGCCGAACGCGTGGGTGTGGACTTCACGTACTACAGTGACGTGTCGCACGACGCGATCCTGTCGAAGACCACGGCGCCTTCGACCGGATTCGGCGGCAGTAGCCAGTTCTTCAACGCCGGTCAGATCAACAAGCACGGCATCGAGCTCGGAGTGAATGGCCGCGTGATCAGCCGCCGCGATTACGGCTGGGACATGCAGCTCAACCTCGCGACCGCGTACTCGAAGATCGTGAAGCTGAGCGGTGCGCCGGCCGACACGTCGATCGACCTGGGCACGGCTCCGCCGCTCGGCCATCGGGTCGGCTACTCGCCGTTCGATTACTTCACGTACAACGTCGTGAGCGCGACGTACGATCCGACAACGAAGAAGGCGATCAACGCACAGTGCGCCGACGCGCACGGCGTGATCGCGCCGTGCTTCATCTCGGGAACGACCAGCGTGCAGGCTCCGAAGGTCTACTTCGGCCATTCATTGCCGACGATGACCGGTTCGCTCTCCAACACGCTGCGCTACAAGCGGCTGCGTCTCTACGGCATGGTGGATTTCCAGCGCGGGTACAACAAGTTCGACAACAACCTGCGCATCAACTGCCAGCTGAACGGCGATTGCCTCTACGACGTGTTCCCGGACAGGTACGATCCGGCGATCGTCGTCCAGACGCAGAACTCCGGCACCATCCGAAACTTCTTCATCAAACCGGGCTCGTTCACGAAGCTGCGCGAGTTGTCGGTGTCGTTCGACGCGCCGGAGCGCTTCTCGTCGTATATCGGCGCGCATTCGCTCACCGTCGTCGCGAGCGGCCGCAACCTGCACACGTGGACGAAGTACACGGGGATCGATCCCGAGAACAACCTGGGCGGTAGCAACGCCAGCAACGCCCTCGATCAGTCCGAGTTCCCGCAACTGACGTCATTCCTGTTCACGATCCGGCTCGGCTACTAATCCCCCCCACATCAACTCGACGGAATCATGACAACGGTCAAATTCACAAGACCAGCGAGACGAGTGGCGGAGCGTTTGAGTGCGTCACTCGTCGGTGCTCTCTTCATGGCGACGGTCCTCGCCGCGTGCAACACCGATAGACTGCTCACCGTTCAGGCTCCGAACAGCGTTCCCTCGACGGTGTTCGACGACCCGGCCAACGCGGCGTTGATGGTCAACAGTATCATCGGCGATTTCGAGTGCGCGTTCGGCGGGTTCGTCACCGCCGAGGGGATCGCGACCGACGAGCTCCAGGACGCCACGATCACGGCCGCCAACTGGCAGCTCGACCGCCGCGACGACGGCTTCACCTCCGGCAC
>Ga0207674_10000341_pt1 | contig 60004 bp, 48 predicted proteins | sample KBSCornC72_FD_184303 | JGI IMG/M metagenome (GOLD analysis project Ga0207674, IMG submission 184303) | Corn rhizosphere microbial communities from Kellogg Biological Station, Michigan, USA - KBS Corn C7-2 (SPAdes) (version 2) | ecosystem: Host-associated > Plants > Roots > Rhizosphere > Soil ... | reverse complement strand
GGTGGATTCGCGCGCGTGCAGCAGTTCGCCAAGGTTTACCTGTACCACGCCGCAAGCGCGTTCTACTCCTGCCCACTGGCGATGACCGACGGCGTCGCCACGACGCTGCGCGGCGCGTCAAACGTTGCCCTGCGCGATCGCATTCTTCCGCACCTCTTGAGCCGCGATTCCGCGACGTTCTGGATCAGCGGCCAATGGATGACCGAAAACACCGGCGGCTCCGACGTCGGCGGCAGTGAGACCACCGCACGCCGCGACGGCAACGGCACGTGGCGATTGAACGGACGCAAATGGTTCACCTCCGCCATCAACGCCGAAGTCGCGCTGGCGCTGGCGCGTCCAGATGGCAACCCCGATGGCCCAGATGGCCTTGCGCTGTTCTGCGTCGAAACGCGCAACGCCGATGGTTCCTGGAACGGCATCATCCTCGATCGCCTGAAGGACAAGCTCGGCACCCGCGAACTGCCGACCGCGGAAATCCACCTGCACGACACGCGCGCGGAACTGGTCGGCGGCACCACGAATGGCGTGCGCGCGATCACGCCGGTGCTGCAGGTGACACGGCTGTGGAATGCGTTCGGGTCGCTTTCGACGATGGCGCGTTGCCTCGCCTTGACGCGCGACTATGCGCGGCGCCGCGCCACGTTCGGCAAGCCGTTGATCGAACAACCGCTGTTCGCCGATTCGCTGGCCGGCTGGGAAGCCGAGTTCGAGGCTGCGTTTCATTTGGCGATGGAAGTGGCGCTGCTGCTGGGACGCGTCGAATCGGGCGCAGGCAATGACCGGGACGCCGCGCTGCAACGCTTGCTGACGCCGCTGGCGAAAGCGTGGATCTGCAAGCTCGGGGTGCACATCGCCTCGGAAACCATTGAGGCGTTCGGCGGCATCGGCTACCTCGAAGACAGTGGCATCCCACTGCTGCTGCGCGACGCACAGGTGTTCCCGATCTGGGAAGGTTCGAGCAATGTGCAGGCGCTGGATTTCCTGCGTGCGCTCGAAAAACTCGGCATCGATGCGCTCGTGGAGGCGGTTGATGACTGGATCGAAGCCGCCGACGGTGCGGTGGCCGATCACGATGCCGAAGCGATCCACGGCGCGATCCGCCATGCCGATACGTGGCTGCGTGACCACGCCCGCGATGCCGATGCGCTGCAAGCCGGGGCGCTCCGCCTCGCCACGACCTGCGCGCGCAGCGTTGCCGCCGCACTGCTGGCGCGGCATGCGGCGTGGGCGCGGCGCGAACAAGGCGATTCCGCTCCCGCGGTTTCCTTGCGCCGCTTCTGCGCTCACGGCATCGACCGCATCCAGGCCATGTAGGAGCGAGCCTGCTCGCGACCAGGGAACGCGAGGTGACATGTTGTGCTTGCGTCGCGCGCAGGCGCGCTCCTACAAATCGTCCACGCGCCGTGCATGAAACGTCGCGATGTAACGCTCGAGTGACTGCGCCGCGATCGCATCACGCAATTCCTGCATCAGTGTCAGGTAATGGTGCAGGTTGTGGATGGTCGCGAGTTGGGCGCCCAGCATTTCGCCGCAGCGGTCCAGATGACGCAGATAGGCGCGCGAAAAGCCATTCGCGCACGCGTAGCAGGCGCAGCCTTCCTCGATCGGGCGCGTGTCGCGCGCGTATTTTGCGTTGCGGATGCGCAGGGTGCCTGCGCGGGTGAACAGGAATCCGTTGCGCGCATGCCGGGTCGGCATCACGCAATCGAACATGTCGATGCCGCGGCGCACGGCTTCGACGATGTCCTCCGGGCGGCCGACGCCCATCAGGTAACGCGGCTTGTCGGCCGGCAGGCGCGGCACCGCGGTTTCGAGCGTCGCATTGCGTTCGGCTTCCGGTTCGCCCACGGCCAATCCGCCGAGTGCATAGCCGTCGAAACCGATCTGCAGCAATCCTTCGGCGGAGCGCGCGCGCAACGCGTCGTGCACGCCGCCCTGCACGATGCCGAACAGAGCATTGCGATTGCCGAATTCATCGAACGCACGCCGCGACCGCGCGGCCCAGCGCAGCGAAAGTTCCATCGATTCGCGCACCACGCCCGCGTCCACGGGTTTGCCGTCCACCGTGTACGGCGTGCATTCGTCGAACGCCATCACGATGTCGGAATCGAGCACCGCCTGGATGCGCATGGATTCCTCGGGCGACAGGAACACGCGCGATCCGTCCACCGGCGAGGCGAACGTCACGCCCTCTTCGGTGAGCTTGCGGCGCTCGGCCAGCGAAAACACCTGGAAACCGCCGGAGTCGGTAAGGATCGGTCCATTCCAGCCAATGAAACGATGCAGCCCGCCAAAAGCGGCGATCACCTCGAGTCCCGGCCGCAGCCACAGATGGAACGTGTTGCCGAGGATGACCTGCGCGCCGACCTCGCCAAGATCCCGCGGCGTCATTGCCTTCACCGAACCATACGTGCCGACCGGCATGAAAGCCGGCGTGTCGATCAGGCCGCGCGGCAATGTAATGCGGCCGCGGCGGGCGGCGCCATCGGTGGAGAGGAGGTCGAATTGCATGGCCGGAAATCGGGAATCGTGAGCGGGAATCGACAAAGCATCGCAGACCCGCGCGCGTTTTACGATTCCCGATTCCCCATTCCCGATTCCCGGCTGTCCGGCCACACCAGCATCGCATCGCCATAGGAATAGAACCGGTAGCGTTGCTCGACCGCGTGTCGGTACGCCGACAGCACGAACTCGCGTCCGGCGAACGCCGACACCAGCATCAGCAGCGTCGATTCCGGCAGATGGAAGTTGGTGATCAAGCCGTCGACCGACGTGATCCGGTAGCCCGGAAAAATGAAGATGCGCGTTTCACCCGCGAACGGTTCCACCTCGCCGCGCTCGCCACGCGCGGCTTCCAGTGCGCGCACCACCGTGGTTCCGACCGCGATCACGCGCCCGTCGCGCGCCCGCGTGCGATGGATCTTCTCGACCAGTTCGGCGCCCACGTTCAACCACTCGCGATGCATTTCGTGGTCTTCGATCTTTTCAGCGCGCACCGGCTGGAAGGTGCCCGCGCCCACGTGCAGCGTGATGTAATCGAAATCGACGCCGCGCGCGCGCAGCGTTTCCAGCAATCCGGCATCGAAATGCAGGCCCGCGGTCGGCGCCGCCACCGCGCCGGGGCGGCGCGCGTAGACGGTCTGGTAGCGTTCGCTGTCACGCGGGTCATCAGGCCGCGCGATGTACGGCGGCAACGGTATGTGGCCAACCCGCAGCAGCAGTTTTTCCAAAGGTTCCGTGCACTCGAACTTGAGTTCGAAGAACTGGCCTTCGCGGCCGAGCACCCGCACCGGCGTGCCATCGTCCAGTTCGATCAGGCCGCCTTCGCGCGGCTTCTTGCTCACGCCCAGCATCGCCACGGCCGTATGCGAACCGGTAATGCGTTCCAGCATGATCTCGACCGCGCCGCCGCTGGGCTTGTGCCCGAACAGGCGCGCCGGCAGCACGCGCGTGTCGTTGAACACCAACAGGTCACCCGGCCGCAACAGCGACGGCAAATCGGTGAACGCGCGGTCTGCCAGGCTCTGGTGCGGCGCATCGACCTCCAGCAGGCGACTCGCGCTGCGTTCGGGCAACGGCCGCTGCGCGATCAACTCGACCGGCAGGTCGTAGTGAAAATCGGACTTCTTCAAGGGTGCACCGCGCGATGGATGGCCACCCATTGTAGGAGCGCGCCTGCGCGCGACCTTGCAGACGATTGGCCGGCAAGCAGCCGTCCATGGCGCGGGGCGCCGGCCCGGCCATCCATGGCCGGTCGCTCAGCCGGTCACGCGATGCCCCCGGCATCGCGTAAACGACCGTCTTCGCCCTGCAGCAGGCTCCTACAGCCAGCCTTTTTGCCGCGCGAGCCGATACGCCTCGATCCGATTGGCGACGCCCAGCTTGCCGATCGCCTCGGACAGGTAATTGCGCACGGTGCCGTGCGAAAGATTGAGCTTGTGCGCGATCTCGCCCGCGCTCTGGCCTTCGCCCGCCAGACGCAATACCTGGCGTTCGCGATCGTTGAGTGGATCGGCTTCGGTCCAGGCTTCCAGTGCCAGTTCCGGATCGATCGCACGGCCGCCGCGATGCACGAGGCGCAGGCTGTCGGCGAGTTTTTCCGCCGGCGCGTCCTTCAACAGGTACCCCGACACTCCGGCATCCAGGGCGCGGCGCAGGTAACCGGAACGCGCGAAGGTGGTCACGATCACCACCTTGATGGGCAGCTCGTGGCGCTGGATGCGCTGCGCCAGTTCGAGTCCGGTGAGTCCCGGCATTTCGATGTCGGAAATCAGGATGTCGGGTTTGAGGCGTTCGACGTCTCGCCAGGCAGCTTCGCCGTCCGCGGCCGAACCCAGCACTTCGATGTCGGGCTCCAGCGCCAGCAGCGCCGCCAGTGCGCCGCGCACCATCGCCTGATCCTCCGCCAACAGCACCCGCATCATGCGCGGCTGCCCGCGGGCTGTGCCAGCGGCGCGGCGGTGATCGGCACGACCTTCTGCGCCGTCGCGCGATCCACTGGCGCCTGCGGCAATGGCAACCGGATCTCGATCCCGGTGCCCTTGCCCCGCGGTGATTCGATCCACAGTTCGCCGCCATGCGCGGCGATCCGTTCGCGCATGCCGGTAAGCCCATTGCCGCGCTCGTCGACGCCGCCGCGGCCATCGTCGCGGATGCGCATCACCACGCGTTCGGCGCCGACGATCACGGTGACCTCGACGCGATTGGCGCGCGCGTGCCGCTGGATGTTGGTGACGGCCTCGCGCAACACCAGCGCCAAGCAGGTTTCCACTTCACCGGGCAGGTCCTGCGGATCATGCCAGTACTCCATCTGCACGCCGGCGGCTTCCAGCAACAGCCGCGCGGACGCAAGTTCCGCCGCCATTGCCGCGGCGCGGATGCCACTGACCGCGCTGCGCACCTGCGACAAGGCTTCGCGCGACACCCGCGCGACGTCGGCCATTTCGCGATGTGCGGCGTTCGGGTCGCGATGGATCAAGCGGCCGGCCAGTTCCGATTTCAATGCCACCATCGACAACGTGTGGCCGAGCAGATCGTGCAGGTCACGGCCGATGCGTTCGCGCTCGGCGCTGGCGGCAAGGCGGCGGACTTCGTCCATCGACAGGCGCAGGTCGGCGCGGTGCCGGCGCTCGATGCGCCCGGCCACGATCAACCCGGAGATGATGGGGCACAGGATCCACGCGTTGACCAGCGATTCCCACGGGAATCCGAGGTAAAACCACTCGATGCTGTAGGCCACCAGCAGTGCAAGTACCAGCACGCCCGAGCGGCGCGGGTTGCTCCATGCCGCGGCCAGCGCACAGGCGTAGATGAGATAGGTCTGGGTGAACGGGTTCAACGGCGTGGCCGCCCCGCACAGCACGGCGAGCGCGATTGCGAACCATGCGGCGCACCGGCGTGGCGACAAATAGGCCGCCACGTACAAGGCCAGGAAAATCGGCAGGCTCACAAACGTCGCCAGCAGCCAGTGCGGGAAGCCGCGCGCGATGAAAAACGCCGGCCCGAACACCCACACCAGCCAGACCAGCCAGATCCATGGGCCCACGAGGGCGTACCAGCCGCGCGCTTCGGCGGTCGACTCGCGCAACAGCGAATCGGGCGCAATCGCGATCTTCATTCCGGCAACCTCATGGCGCCATGGTACGCGTTCGCACCGCCGTCACCATACATGCGGAATGAACCGCTTGGTGCGAAGCATGTAGTCGCGATACGGTTGTCCAAGATCCGCGCACAACGCGCGTTCCTCGATACGCACCCGATACCCGTAGCCGATGACCGCTCCGGCCATGATCGCGAGCAGCGCGGCCCAGTTGGTCATCGCAATACCGGTGCCGAGGAACATCAGCAGACCGCCGGTGTAGGACGGATGCCGGATCAGCCGGTACGGTCCGCTTTCCACCACGTATTGCCCGGCGCGGGTCGCGACCGTCCGTGTGAAGAACTTCCCGAGGCTGCGGATCGCGTACCAGCGAAGCGCCAGCCCGGCCAGCATCACCACGATGCCGATCCAGAACAGGGCGTGCTGATGCCACGTGATCGTCGTGGCCGGCGCACCAAACACGAACCCGAACGCCGCGAAGAAGCCGGCAAAGAGCGCGAGTAACAGCCCCACGTGCGATCCGCGGTCCCGGATGGTGGCGCCCTTTTCCACCCTGCGGAACAGGCTGCCGTACCACTCCGGCGCGAAGCACACGAACAACGCGACGTAGAAGACGGCCAAATGAAAATGCGAATGTGCGATCAACGCCGGCATGGCGATTTCCCGTGCGCTCCAGCCTCGCATCAGCATGCCGCAACCATGGAAACCCGTCAGCCCCGGGGCGTCATCGATCGCTTCTGACAGGCGTCATGCGGGTTGCGACGGGGTTACGCCGGAACCGGCCGCCTGATAGAATCCCGGGACGTTTTCTTTTTTGTGTTAAACACTTACGGGCGACGCCGCGGTGCCGCCCCTGCGTTGGAGGCTCCCATGAAATCGATCGACATGCTGCGCGAACTGCGTGAACAAGGCGGCAAGGTCCGCACCCACGGGCTGGACGATGCCACCATCGAGCGCTTCGCCGCACACGACGCCGATCTCGCGGGCGCGATCGCCGACGCCCACGCGGCGTTCGCACAATTGAAGTCGCAAAGCCCCGAGGTGCTGGGGCTGGACGAGGACGCGCAGCTGCATGCGCTGCAATCGGGCTTCGTGAATTTCTATCCTGACGACGCGGTGTGCCCGTTCGTGCCGCTGGCCGCGCGCGGCGCGTGGATCGTCACGCTGAAGGGCGCGGTGCTTTACGACTGCGGCGGCTACGGCATGCTCGGCTTCGGCCACAACCCGCCGGCCGTGCTGAAGGCGCTCGCCAAACCGCAGGTGATGGCCAACGTGATGACGCCGTCGCTGGCGCAACATGCGTTCGCGGACGCGTTGCGCAAGGAAATCGGCCACCGGGCCGGCAAGCATCCGTTCGCGAAGTTCATGTGCCTCAATTCGGGTTCCGAATCGGTGACGCTGGCCGCGCGGATCGCCGACGTCAATGCCAAGCTCCAGACCGATCCGGGCGCGAAATACGCCGGCCGCACGATCAAGCGCCTCGTCGTGAAGGGCGCGTTCCACGGCCGCACCGAGCGTCCCGCGCTGTATTCGGATTCCTCGCGCAAGGCTTACCTGTCGAACCTCGCGAGCTTCCGCGACGAACATTCGGTCATTGCGATCCAGCCGTACGACGTGGCTGCGCTGCAGCGTGCGTTCGAGGAAGCCGAAAAGAACGGCTGGTTCGTCGAGGCGATGTTCCTCGAACCCGTGATGGGCGAAGGCGACCCCGGCCGGGCGGTGACCAAGGAGTTCTACGCCGCCGCACGCGAGTTGACCCAGTCTCACGGTTCGTTGCTGCTGGTCGATTCGATCCAGGCTGGCCTGCGCGCCCACGGCGTGCTGTCGATCGTGGATTACCCCGGCTTCGAAAACCTGCCGGCGCCTGACATGGAAACCTATTCCAAGGCGCTCAACGCCGGACAGTTCCCGCTGTCGGTGGTGGCCTTGAACGAACGCGCCGCTGGCCTGTACAAGAAGGGCATCTACGGGAACACCATGACCGGCAACCCGCGTGCACTCGACATCGCCTGCGCGGTGCTGGCCGAGATCACGCCGGAACTGCGCGCCAACATCCGCGAGCGCGGCGTGCAGGCGGTGCAGAAGCTGAACGCGCTCAAGGACGAACTGGGCGGCCTGATCACCAAGGTGCAGGGCACCGGCCTGCTGTTCTCGTGCGAACTGGCGCCGCAGTTCAAGTGCTTCGGCTCGGATTCCATCGAGGAGTACATGCGCGAACGCGGCATCAACGTGATCCACGGTGGCGCCAATTCGCTGCGCTTCACCCCGCACTTCATGATGAACGAAGCCGAGGTGGACCTGCTGGTTTCGCACGTGCGCGAGGCACTGCAGAAGGGTCCGCGCCAGCAGTTGGAAGCCAAGCGCGCGGCGGCGTAGTTGCCTTCCCTGGCACCGCCCTGCACGTCCATGTGCAGGACTTTCAACCACAGCCTGCTGCGCTCCCTCCAAGGGGCTTCCGTGGCATGCACATCGAAACGCCCGGCGCTACGCCGGGCGTTTTTTGCAGGTTGGGCTGACGCCAGCTTCATCGGCGGAAGCCCAACATGCGTGTCGCGCGGAAAAACGTTGGGCTTCGCCGGGCGAAGCGCGGCTCAACACCAATCTCCGCGATCAGGCCGCTTCGGCCTGACGCTCTTCGAGTGCGCGAATCAGAGTGCTGGTGAATGCCGGAATGTCGTCGGGCTTGCGGCTGGTGATCAGGTTGCCGCTCTCGACGACTTCGCTGTCTTCCCAGTGCGCGCCGGCATTTTCAAGGTCGGCGCGCAATGAAGGCCACGAGGTCAGGTGCTTTTCCCTGACCAGGCCCGCGTTGATGAGGGTCCACGGGCCGTGGCAGATCGCGGCCACCGGACGCCCGGTGCGACCGAATTCGCGCACGAAATCGATGGCATTGTCGTGCAGGCGCAGCTTGTCGGGATTGATCACGCCACCGGGCAACACCAGCGCGTCGTAATCGGCGGCGCGCGCCTTCGCCAGCGGCACGTCGACTTTAACCTGCTCGCCCCACTCGCCGTGGTTCCAGCCCTTGATCTGCTGCGCGTCGCCGGGCGAAACCACCGCTGTGGTGGCGCCGGCTTCCTCCAGAAGCTGCTTAGGTTTCATCAACTCCGATTGCTCGAATCCATCTGTTGCCAGAATCGCGACCTTGCAACCTTTCAGCTTGTCCTTGCTCATGCTTTGCTCCCGAACCCTTTGCCATCATGGGAATACGCAGGGTACGCAGCGCGCCGTTAATCCCGTGTGTCGGCAACGGAAGCGTCCCGCAAATCCGGCGCGCCGATTCAGCCGATCGACAGCAACGCACGAGACCGGCGCGGCGCGCTGCAACGCCCCCGGCTAATGGGCGCTGCTTTTGGGCTGCAGGATCGTACCCGTGCAGCGCTTGGCGCCGCAGCGGCAGGCCCAGAGTTTTTTCATCTTCGGCGTGTGCGGCACGTCCAGCACGATCCCGTAGTTGTAGGTGAGTTCCTCGCCTGCCTTGATCGCGCGCCGGGTCTCGATGATCACCTTGTCCTTGCGTGCGCCGTCGACCTCCTCGATGTACGCGCGGCAGTTCGGTGCGCAGGAATGATTGATCCAGCGCGCGCTGTTGCCGCCCACGTTGGCATCGACGATGTACTTGTCGTTCAACGTGAACAGGAAGGTATGGCCGGTGTCGGCGCCATCGTCGTACAGGCGGTCGGCCTGCGCATGGGTGATCAGGCGGCCCTTGTACTGGATCAGCACGGTGTGCGCGGGAATATCGACGGCGGCATACACGCCGTTGCCGTGGATGGGCGAGCGGCGGACGATCAGGCGACGTGTCATCGTGAACCCTTCGGGACAAACGCGTATGATGCCGTGATGTGCAGCCATCACACAACGGAGGTTGCCATGGCATTCAAGATCAAGCGGGCCAACGAGCCCGCCGGCACCGCCGACGGCGCGCGCATCCTCATCGATCGCCTGTGGCCGCGCGGCCAGTCGAAAGAGAAATTGCAACTCACGGCATGGGTGAAAGACATTGCGCCGAGCACCGAATTGCGCAAGTGGTTCGGCCACGATCCCGACAAGTGGGAAGAATTCCGGAAACGCTATCGCGCGGAGCTGGACGCGAACCCCGATGCAGTGGCGGAGTTGCGGGATCTGTTGGGGAAGCATCCGAACGCGACGCTGCTGTTCATGGCACACGATGCCGAGCACTGCAATGCGACCGTGCTGGCCGAATACCTGCGCGAGCACGCGCCGCGCGCACGCAAACGCGCGACGGCCTGACCGTGATGCGACGCGCATGGTTCTGGCTGTGGCTGTCGCTCGCGCCCGCCGCGGCGTTCGCGGTGCAAGGCTTCACGCTCGACAGCCCGACGTTGTCCGCCGGTGCCCGCATGCCGACCACGAACGTGTACACACAGTGCGGCGGCGGCAACGTTTCGCCGGCACTCCAATGGCACGATCCGCCCGCGGGCACGAAAAGTTTCGCCGTCACGATGTACGACCCCGACGCGTCCGGCGGCTTCTGGCACTGGATCATCTTCGAGATTCCGATCGGCGCCCACGGGCTCAACGCCAATGCCGGCGCGCCGCGCAGCGGCAACGCGCCGGGCGACGCCGCGCAGTTGCCCAACGACTTCGGCGACCACGGTTATTCCGGTCCCTGCCCGCCGGCCGGCAAGCCACACCACTACGTGATCACGGTGTACGCGCTCGATGTGCCCGAACTGGGGCTTGGCGCGCACTTCAGCCGCAACGATGCACTCGCAGGCATCGAGAAGCACACGCTCGCGAAGGCGACGTTGACGGTCATGTGGGGACATTGATTCAACGCATCGCGTGGCTGCACCCGCGGGCTAGAATCACGCGTTCACCCCTGTGCGGATGCGATGAGGATGCGACGAATCCAGCGACTGGTCGCGTGCGTGGCGGTCGCCGGCGCGGGTGCGCTGGCCTCCGCGGTGGCGGCCGCGGCACCGCCCACGATCTTCGCCGCCGCAAGCCTCGAACCCGCACTCGACCAGATGGCGCACGAGGGCGCGCTGGGTACCCCCGCGCCGCGCCTGGTCTACGCTGCGTCGTCCGCACTGGCACGACAGATCGAGAACGGCGCACCTGCCGACCTTTTCATTTCCGCCGACGAGCGCTGGATGGACGACGTCGCCCGGCATGGCGCGATCGTGCCGTCCACGCGCGCCGATCTCTTGGGCAACGCGCTGGTGCTGATCGCGCAGTCCAAGGCGAGGTTCGATCTTGCACATGGCGCCGCATCATTGCCGGAAGCATTGGGGCGCGACGGCCGCCTTGCGATCGCCCTCCCCGATTCGGTGCCCGCCGGCATCTATGCGAAACAAGCCTTGACGGAGCTCGGCATGTGGCAGTCGCTCGAACCGCGGATGGCAATGACACGCGACGTGCGCGCGGCGCTGAATCTCGTGGTGCTCGGGCAATGCCCACTCGGCATCGTGTACCGTTCCGACGCCGTCTCCGAAGCACGCGTGAAAGTGCTGGCCACGTTTCCCGCCGCTAGCCACAAGCCCATCGTGTATCCGGTCGCGATCGTGAAAGGGCACGATGACGCCGCCACGCGTGCGCTGCTCGCCGCGCTGCAAGCCGAGCAGGCGCGCGGCGCGTTTCGCCGGTGGGGTTTCGATGTGCTGGGGCACTGACGATGCTGCTCACCCACGCCGAAACCGTCGCGCTAGCCTTGAGCTTCAAGGTATCGCTGGTCGGCGTCGCGTGTTCGCTGCCGGTGGCGGTCGGCTGCGCGTGGCTGCTGGCGCGCACGCGTTTTTTCGGAAAACCCGTTGTCGAAGGGCTGCTGTTGCTGCCCTTGATCCTGCCGCCGGTGGTCACGGGTTACGTCCTGCTGATCGTGTTCGGCCATCACGGCGCGATTGGCCGCTGGCTCGATGCCGCGGGCGTTTCCATCGCATTTCGCTGGACCGGCGCCGCGCTGGCCGCCGCGGTGATGGCGTTTCCCTTGCTGGTGGTGGCGCTTCGCAACGCGTTCGAATCGGTGGACCGCAAGCTCGAAAATGCGGCGGCGACGCTGGGCGCCGGGCCGTGGCGGATCTTCTTCGGGATCACCCTGCCACTGTCGGCGCGCGGACTCGTCGCCGGCCTTGCACTGGCGTTCGCGCGCGCGTTCGGCGAGTTCGGCGCCACCATCACCTTCGTGTCGTCGATTCCGGGCCAAACGCGCACACTGCCGATCGCGCTGTATGAATTGATCTCGACGCCGGGCGGGCAAAGCGGCGCGCTGCGCCTCACGCTGCTCGCGGTGGCGGTCGCCGTGGTCGCATCGCTGGTCGCGGCGCTGATGTTGTTGCGGGGCGGTACGCGCGAGGCCGACGCATGATCGAACTCGATCTCGCGCTTCAACGCGGCGAGTTCTCGCTGGAGCTTGCGCTGCGCTCATCCGCGCGCGCGCTGGCGCTGTTCGGGCCGTCCGGCTGCGGCAAGACATCCACCCTGCTCGCGATCGCGGGACTGCTGCACCCACGCCGGGGTCGCGTCGCGATCGACGGCCGTGCGCTGTTCGATAGCGACGCGAACATCGACCTGACGCCCGCGCATCGCAATCTGGGCGTGGTGTTCCAGGACGCCCGGCTGTTTCCGCACCTGAGCGTTCGCGACAACCTGCGTTACGGCATGCCGCATGCAGCCGCGAAGCATGCGTTCGACGACGTGGTGCACCTGCTGGAATTGTCCGCGTTCCTGAAACGCAGACCCGGCCAGCTCTCTGGCGGCCAGATCCGGCGCGTCGCGATCGGCCGCGCGCTGCTGCGCCAACCGCACGCCTTGTTGCTGGACGAACCGCTGGCCAATCTGCACCGCGAAGCGCGCGCCGAAGTGCTTGAACACCTGCGCGGGCTCAAGCGCGGATTCGAGCTCAGCACGATCCTGGTCAGCCACCAACCCGACGAGGTGATCGCGCTGGCCGACAGCGTGGCGCTGATCCAAGACGGACGGCTGGCCGCACTCGAGGACGTCGAGGCATTCAGGTCGTCCACCGCTGCATCGGGTATTCCGGTTGCGGCCAACGCCTGCGCAACGGGTTAAAGTAGCGACGAAGTGATTGGCCGAAAAGGAACCCGACGATGATCCGCCGTTCGTCCCGATCCGCGCTGCGTGCACGGCTTTTTGTCATCGCATGCGCCGCCCTGCTGCTCGCCGGCTGCACGGGCATCGGCACCAAGCTGCAACCGCCGACCGCCAGCATCCAGCAACTCACGGTGAATTCCGACGGCACCTGGGCCGCGATCGTGCGTTTCCAGAACTACAGCTACGACACCGGCATGCACGTGTATTCGATCGATGCCGAGCTCACGCTCGACGACAAGTCCGCCGGCCACATCACATTCTCGCCCGCGCTGGATATCCCTGCGATGGACGCCGACATCGCCACCGTGACCTTAAAACCCGATGCCGCAGGCGCTGCTGCGCTGGCCGCGGCCAAACGCAATGCGGTCCAATACGAATTGAAGGGCACGCTTTCGGTCGGCAAGGGCACGACGGGCAAGACGCAACCGTTCAAGCTTGATGGCAAGGGCTACATTTCGCCGGTACCGGGCGTGTCGAACATCTGGCGATAGGTTCCTTCCCTCTCGCTCCGGGAGAGGTGCCTCGAGGGGCAGGTGAGGGTTCGGATGCGCGGCAACGTTTCGCAAATCACTACCCTCACCCCTCGCGCTACGTGCGCGTTCGCTCCGCTCCGCCTCTCCCGGTGGGAGAGGGGTTCATTCATTCATGAAGGATGGCCATGACCACCCATTACACCGCCCCGCTCGCCGACATCCGTTTCGATCTTTACGACGTGCTGGAAGTCGAAAAGCTGTTCGCCACATTGCCCGGCTGTGAATCGCTCAATCGCGAACTGATCGATGCGGTGCTGGACGAAGCCGCGAAGTTCTCGCAAACCGTGCTGGCGCCGCTCAACGTAATCGGCGACCAGCAAGGTTGCACCTTCGACAAGTCGACCGCCGAAGTGAAAGCACCGGAAGGCTTCAGGCAGGCCTACCGGCAATACGTGGAAGGCGGCTGGGCCGGCCTCACCGCGCCCGAAGATTTCGGCGGCCAGGGGCTGCCCGAGACGATCGGCGCGCCCGTCAAGGAGATGATCGACTCGGCCAATCTCGCGTGGGGGACCTATCCCCTGCTCTCGCACGGCGCCACCGAGGCGCTGCGCGTGCACGGCGAAGACTGGCAGAAGGACGCATTCCTGAAGCGCATCGTTTCGGGTGAGTGGACCGGCACGATGTGCCTGACCGAGCCGCACTGCGGTTCCGACCTCGGCCTTCTGAAGACGCGCGCCGAGCCCAGCGACGACGGCAGCCACGCGATCAGCGGCACCAAGATCTTCATCACCGCGGGCGAGCACGATTTCACCGACAACATCGTGCACCTGGTGCTGGCGCGCTTGCCGGACGCACCCAAGGGCGTCAAGGGCATTTCGCTTTTCATCGTGCCCAAGTTCAAGGTCGGCAAGGATGGCGCGAAAGGCGAACGCAACGGCGTGCGCTGTGGTTCCATCGAGCACAAGATGGGGCTGAAGGGTTCCGCGACCTGCGTGCTGAATTTCGACGGCGCGCAGGGCTGGCTGATCGGTGAACCGCACAAGGGCTTGAACGCGATGTTCACCATGATGAATACCGCGCGCCTCGCGGTGGGACTGCAAGGTTTGGCACTGGCCGAACGCGCATACCAGAACGCACTGGCCTACGCGCGCGAGCGCCTGCAGATGCGCTCGCTGTCGGGCGCGAAGTTTCCCGAAAAGCCCGCCGATCCGCTGATCGTGCATGGCGACATTCGCCGCATGCTGCTGACGCAGAAAGCGCTGATCGAGGGCGGGCGGGCATTGGGCCTGTATGCGGCGACGCTGGTGGACGTCCACCACCGCTCGACCGACCCGGCCGAAATGAAACGCGCCGAAGCGCTGGTGTCGTTCCTCACTCCGATCGTCAAGGCGCTGCTCACCGAGAACGCCAACGAGTGCACCGGCCTCGCGCTGCAGATTTACGGCGGCCACGGCTACATCGCCGAACACGGCATGGAGCAGTACGCGCGCGATGCACGCATCACCACGATCTACGAAGGCACCACGCAAATCCAGGCACTGGACCTGCTCGGTCGCAAGATCATGCAGCAGCGCGGCGACGGCCTGCAGTTGTTCCTGGAACAACTTGGCGCGTTCTGCGCGCAGCACGCGGACGACGCGGCGTTGAAGGACATGGTTGCCAAGCTCGCCGCGCTGACCCGGGAATGGAGCGAAGTCACGCTTGCCCTCGGCAAGCGTGCGGCGTCGAACCCGGACGAAGTCGGCGCGGCAGCGGTCGATTACCTGTTCTACGCCGGCTATGTCGCACTGGCGTTTGCATGGGCGCGCAGCGTGGCGGCCGCGGATGCGTCGTCGCAATCGGAGGACTTCAAGCAGGCGAAGCGCCTGACCGCGCAGTTCTACTTCGACCGCATCCTGCCGCGCACCCGCACCCACCTTGCCGCGATACAAGCGGGTGCGGACAGCATCTTCGCAATGCCGGACGCGTCGTTCGGATAGGCGGACGGCGCTCACCGGATGGAATGTTCTTTGGGCGCCATTTCCAATGCCGGGCACCGACGATCCGGAATCTGCTTTTTGGACATCCTCGAACGCGAAAAGGTGATAAACCCGCGCCATGCTGGGCGCTCGCAGTTCGGGCTGCCTGCGGCGTTCGCGTTTGCCATCCCGCAGACGCAGTCGGTTCCATCGCCGATGAAGCCGGCAATGGCACCGGCATCACGAACGAAAGGAGCGCGCTGTGCCGAAACCATCCAGGCCACCCCTCGAAATTCGCGCCGCCACGCCGGATGACGCCGGCTTCATCCTGTCATTGGCACCGCGTTTCGTGGGATTCCCACTGCCGAAGGGCCGACGCAAGCGTGACACGCTGGCCGGCATCCGCGCCGACATCGAACGCGTGCTGCGGGAAGCCCCGCCCAACGATTACTTCTTCGTGGCGGAAGCGGCCGGCACGGAACGCATGGGTTTCCTGCACCTGCAGGTGCAACGCGACTTCTTTACCGGCGGACGCGTCTGCCACATCTCCGATCTTGCAGTCGCCAACGGCCGGGAAGGTCGCGGCATTGGCCGTAGCCTGCTCGCACGCGCCGAAACATGGGCGCGTGAAAATCGTTGCAAAGGCCTGACGCTGAGCGTATTCCCTGCCAACAGCCGCGCCCGGGACCTGTATGAGCGCGCCGGTTTCACAATCGACCTGATCAGGATGGCCAAACCATTGAAGGATTGGCGCAATCCTTCATGAATCGGACGCGGTTTCCACGTTTTGTATTGGCTTTCGCGCCAGCGCATCGCGCGCCGACGATCGGGTTTCGCCAAGGATGGTTCGACGCAACGGGTGCAAGCATGGCGCGGCGGCCGTCGGGATTTCGTCCCTGCATGGGTTTTGTTTACGCATCATGCGGGCGCGCCGCTGGCATCGGTGGCGTCGGCAGGCAACCGCCGCACCAGGATCAAGGTGACATCATCCGCTGCGGCGATCCCGCCGGCGAACATGTCGGCCGCAGCCAGCAAGCGTTGGCACAATTCCGCCATCGGGAGATGCTGCCCGCGACGGATCACCTCGGCCACGCGCTCGGGCCCGAACTCGGCATTGCCGGCATCGACGCGTTCGTACAGGCCATCGGAAATCAAGGCCAGGATGTCGCCTTCGCCCAATTCGAGCGTCGCCGCCTGGGGCACCTCGGGCAACTCCATCACGCCGACCGGGAACGTCGTCGGTTCGATCCACTCGCAGCGGTCGCCGGCCGCGCGGTAGAGCAATAGCGGTCCCTGTCCCGCGCAGTGGTAACGCACGTTGTGTGTCCCGGCGTCGAGGTACGCCATGAAGGCGGTGATGAAGCGGTCTTCGGGAAGGTCCTCGGCCAGTTGGTTGTTGACGTGGCGATAGGCATCGTCGAGGCTGGCGCCAAGCCGAAACGCCACGCGCAGCATGCCCTGCATTTCCATCGCCGACAGCGCGGGGCCAAAGCCATGGCCGGTGGCGTCGCCCAGCAACAGGAATACGCCCATCGGAAGTTTCACCGCGTCGAACATGTCGCCGCCGGCGTAAGTCGCGGGCTGAAAGTGCCCGTACAGGTCGTAGCCCGGCACCGCGGGCATTTGCGTGGGCAGCGTGCTGCGCTGGATCGCGCGCGCGACTTCCACTTCGCTGTGCAACGTGTTGGCCGCGCCGGATCCTGGATGGCGCAACGCCAAGGCGCCTTGCGCGGCGAGCACCTGTGCGAGCAACACCGTGTTCGGATCGAAGCCGCGGCCCGATTCGTACAGGAGCTGCAGGACTCCGAGCACGGCGCCGCCTGCCACGAGTGGCAGGCTCAGGACCGCGCCCGTGCGTCCGACGCGGTCGGGGTCGAGCGTGGTGACGGCGATGACGTCCACGGCCGTTCCCGCATCGACTTCCAGCAGCATGCGACCGCCCTCCGCGCAGCGTCCGGCAAGTCCTGCCCCGGCTGCGAGCCGCGGTGGCGGATCGCGGACCGGCACCAGCAGGGTCAGCTCGCCGTTCTGCACGTCGCGGCGCCACACCGCCGCGACACGGGCGCCGATGTGCAAACGCGCGGCCTCGGCCAGCTCTGCTGCAGCCGATCCGGTTTCCGGGCCGCCCAGTGCACGGGTGGTGGCCAGCAAGGCTTCCAGCAAATCCTTGCGGCTGACGTCCTCGCCTGCCTGCTCGATGCTGTCCACGCTCACCTCCCCATCCCCACCAGTGACAGTCGAGCCCCCAGACAGCGGCAAGTCTCGTACCGCGAATGTCGCGATGCAAGCAGCATGGCCGGTACGGGGTAATGCGCTTGACCAAGTCCCCTGCGGCAACACCGATCGCCATGGACTGCATTGCGATCGAGCCGGCGAATTGGAGCTATAGTTGCGCCGTGTGCTCTCACGGCGGTAGCGCGCCGCCAACGGTTGCCAAGCCCGTCGGGCGTACTCGGGGAGGATGGGGAACCGGTGGAAATGACGTTCAAGCGTTCCATCCACGAACTGCAGGCCATCGTCGCCGCGACCGATCTTTTTTTTTCCGAACGGTGCATCGGCCCTGCATTGCGCTTGCCGGTCGACCTGTCGATCGAGGAGTTGTTCGTGAACATGGTCAAGTACAACCGGGGCACGCACCACGACATCACGTTGCGCCTGGACTGGATTGGCGATGCAGTCGAGGTCAGCCTGACGGACTACGACGTGGAGCCCTACGATCCAACCCGCGCCCCCGAACTGGATGTCGATGCGCCCCTTGCGGCGCGGCGGCCCAGCGGCATGGGTCTTTACCTGGTTTCGAAAATGGTGGATGCGATCCGTTACGAATACCGCAACCGCGAGAGCAAGGTCACCTTCACCAAGAGTATGGTGCAGGGTCATGCTTGACATCCGTTACGGAGAAGACCGCCACGTACTGCTGATCGGGCGACTGGATGCGGCCCAGGCGGCCGTGGCGCAGGCGTTTCTGGACGACGTGGCGCCACCTTGCGTGATCGACGCGGGCGGACTGGAATATATTTCCAGCGCCGGCCTCGGCGTGCTCTTGAAGACCCACAAGCGCCTGGCCGCGGCGGGTTCGGGGATCCGCCTGGTCAATGTCAACCCGCACGTCCACGATGTTTTTCGTTACTCCGGAATGGACAAGCTGTTCTCGGTGACCTGCGGTACGTGATGCACGACTGACCCGCGTCGCGTGGTCCGGCCGGACACGGCGAACCCTGCCAACTTTTCGGAGCCTGAGGCGTATATGGCGCATATGGGGCGGATGAGCGACGAACCCGACGCGACATGGGTGGCGCGCCTTCGCATGCGTGATGCCGGTGCTTTCAGCGATTTGATCGAGGACTACGAGCGTCCGATGTTCAACGTCGCCTTCCGGATGCTGGGCAACGTCGCGGAGGCGGCGGATGCCACCCAGGACGTGTTTCTGAAAGTGTTCGAGAACATAGCCGCATACGACGCGAAATACCGCTTGTTCAGTTGGATCTACCGGATCGCGGTGAATGAATCCATCGACCGGCTGAAGCACCGGCGCCACGCGGAGGTGGTTGCAATCGACGTGGAGGACTTCCCGCTGGCAAGTGCCGAGCGCGGACCCGAGCAGGTAGCCGGAGATGCACAGATGCATGACTTGGTCCAAACGGCATTGATGGAATTGCAATACGACCATCGCGCCGTAATCGTCCTGAGGCACTTTGCCGAATGCAGTTACGCACAGATGGCCGAGATCCTGCACATCCCGGAAAAGACCGTGAAATCGCGGCTGTACAGCGCCCGCCAGGAATTGCACGGGAAACTCTCCGCACGCGGAGTGGCGGCGGCATGATGGATTCTCCGGAAATGGAATGGCTGCACGCGGAACTGGACCATGCCCTGGATTCCACCACGCGGGTGCGCCTGCAGGCCGCACTGGACCACTCGCCGGCATTGCGCGCCGCCCGTGCGGAGCTTCTGGAACTGGACGCGGCCCTGCGGGCGGCGTCGCCCGCGCCGGAAGCCCCCCGGTCGCTGCATGCTCGGCTGGTGGAGATCGCTGCGACTGCGAGCGGTCAGGGGGCACAGCAACCGGATTCCACGCAACCACCAACTTTCCGCGGCGCCCGCCGTATTGGAGGGCGTGAGGCGCGCATCGGATGGCGCATGTCACGAATCCACCACAGACACGAACCAAGGGGCAGCACAATGGCAAACATGACGAAGAAGAAGGCATTGGTCACCGCAGTGGCGGTCGCGATCGTCGCGGTGGCGGTGGGTGTCGGCTACATGGGCGACATGTTCCCGCACGGTGCCAACGAAATGGCTGCAGCGACGATCGCCCCGGCGCATCGCTACGAAGCGAGCCAGGTGAGTGGCAGTGACCTCCAGCTTGGGGACCAGGACGCGGCGAAATTCGTCCAGAGCGATGCCTACCAGAAGATCATCAACGACCCCGCCATGATGACGCTGCTGCGCAGCGACGCATTCCGCAACGCGCTTGCCAACAGCGAAATGCGCGCCGCCCTGTCCAACAGCGACGCCTTGCGCACGGCGCTCCAGCGCAGCGACGCGTTCCGCACCACGCTGCAGAACAGCGACACGTTCCGCTCGGCGCTGGAACACAACGACGCCTTCCGCAACGCTGTTGCCGGCAATGACGCGTTGCGCAACTCGCTGCAGCACAACGATGCGTTCCGGAATGCGCTGGAACACAACGCCGCCTTCCGCAACGCGTTGCAGAGCAGCGATGCGTTCCGTAACGCGCTGGAACACAACGACGCGTTCCGCAACGCGCTCGCCAGCAACGCTGCATTCCGCAACGCGCTGCAGAACAACGCCGCGTTCCGCAATGCCCTGCAGCACAACGATGCGTTCCGCAATACGCTCGCAAGCAACGATGCGTTCCGCAACTCGCTGCAGAACAGTGACGCATTCCGCTCGGCGCTGGAACACAACGACGCCTTCCGCAACGCGCTCGCGAGCAACGATGCGTTCCGCAATGCGCTGCAGAACAATGACGCGTTCCGCTCGGCGCTGGAACACAACGACGCCTTCCGCAACGCGTTGCAGAGCAGCGATGCGTTCCGCAACGCGCTGGAACACAACGCCGCCTTCCGCAACGCGCTCGCGAGCAACGATGCGTTCCGCAATGCGCTGCAGAACAATGACGCGTTCCGCAATGCGCTGCAGAACAGCGATGCATTCCGTAGCCAACTCGCGAACGTCGCGTTGCTGCGCAATGCACTGCTCAGCAACGATGCATTCCGTTCCGCGTTGTCGAACAACGATGCATTCCGCAATGCGTTGCAGAGCCAGGCGTTCCGGCAGGCGATGCAGAACCAGGCGTTCCGCGCTGCTTTGAACAATGCTGCATTCCGCCAGACGCTGATGAACAGCGACGCCGCCCGCAACGCCTTGCAACGCGGCACGGCCGAATAAGGCGAACGGAACCGCCGGGATCAGGATGAGTCCCGGCGACAAACCTGATGCCACGACTCCTCCCGCGAACGCGGGGGGAGTTGTGGCATGCTTGGCGTACACGCTGTGTGTCCCGCGGGAGGCGGGGTCGGGGCGGTCGAGGTACTTGGACAGGGGCGGCTCATGGGGCGATCGGTGCGAGTACCTTTGTTGGCCGTGACCGTGTTGGCCGCGGCGTTCGCGCTTCCACCTTGCGCGTCCGCCCAATCGTTCCAACTGCAGAGCCTCGAAACGAAAGATCTGCAAGTCTTGTACACGCCGGACAATGCCTACCTGGTCCCGCACGTCGCGCGCAGCTTCGAGAATTCGTTGCGGTTCCAGGAAAAGATCTTCCACTGGAAACCCTGGGACCGCACCACGGTGGTGCTTACCGACTTCAGCGACTACGGCAATGGCGGCACCTCGGTGGCGCCGTTCAACGAGGTGACGCTGTATATCGCGCCCGAGCTCAAGGCGATGGGAACAACCCCCAGCAGCGAACGCCTGTTCTCGACGGCCAACCACGAGCTGGTGCACGCCGCCACGATGGATGGCTGGAATGCACGTGATGCGCGCTGGCGCGGCTTGCTCGGCGGCAAGGTCCGCCCGATCGACGCGCACCCGGAGACCATCCTCTACGGTTACCTGACCACCCCGCGCATGAGCGTGCCGCGCTGGTTCCAGGAAGGCATCGCGGTCTACATGGAGACCTGGATGGGCGGCGGCATCGGCCGCGCCCAGGGTCCGTACGACGAGATGGTGTTCCGCGCGATGGTGCGCGACCACGCGCACTTCTACAGCCCGCTCGGACTGGTGTCGGTGGGCACGTCGGTCAACTTCGAAACCATGACCAACGCCTACCTGTACGGCACGCGCTTCATGACCTACCTGTCGCTGCACTATTCGCCGCAGCAACTGCTCGATTGGTTCATCCGCAGCGAGGACAGCAAGGCCTACTACGCCGACCAGTTCCAGCAGGTATTCCACATTTCTCTGGACCAGGCGTGGAACAACTGGATCGCCTGGGAGCACACCTTCCAGGACGCCAACCTGAAAAAGGTGCACCGGTACCCGATCACGCCCGTGACGCCGCTCGCACCCGGGGCTCTGGGTTCGGTATCGCGCTCCTTCTTCGATCACGGGAACCTGATCGGCGCGTTCCGGTATCCGGGCAAACTGGCGTACGTGGGCGTGCTGTCGCTGAAGGATGGCACCATCCGCCACGTGGTCGATATCAAGGGGTCGGTGAAATACATCGTCACGTCTGCCGCCTACGATCCTGCGACGGGCACGTTCTTCTACACGCAGAACAACCTCGACTACCGCGACCTGATGGCCGTCGACACCCGCACCGGCAAGAGCCGGCGGCTACTGCGGCAAGCCCGCATCGGCGACCTTGCGTTCGATCCGGCCGACCGTTCGCTCTGGGGCCTGCGTACCGCCAACGGCTACGTCACCCTGGTGCAGATTCCATATCCCTACCGCGAATGGCACCAGGTGCACACGTTCGCGTATGGCGAGGAACCGTTCGACCTCGATGTCTCGCACGACGGCAGCATGCTCTCGCTGTCGGTAGCCCAGGCCAGTGGCGCCAACTTCCTGCACCTCTACAAGACCGCTGAAGTGCTGGCCGGAAGCGTCACGCCGTTCGCAACGTACAGCTTCGGACAGGCCGCCCCGGAGGGTTTCACCTTCGGCAACGACGATCGCGAGTTGTATGGCAGTTCGTACTACACCGGCATTTCCAATATCTACCGCTACGACATCGCCACCGGCAAGGTGGATGCGCTCAGCAACATCGACACCGGCCTGTTCCGCCCGCTGCAATTGCCGGACGGCAAGTTGGAGGCGCTGGAATACACCGGCCAAGGGTCGCTTCCGGTCGAATTCGATCCGGTGCCGCTCGACGATCTGAGCTCCATCGATTTCCTCGGCACGCTGGTCGCGGAGCGCCATCCGATCGTGAAAACCTGGGGAGCCGGCTCGCCTTCCAGGATCAAGCTTGATTCGCTGATCACCCACCAGGGCATGTACAAGCCCAGTCACGAGATGCGCCTGCAATCGCATTATCCGGTCGCCGAAGGTTACCGCGGCGGCGCAGCGCTGGGCTGGCACACCGAACTCGGCGACACCCTGAGCCTGTACACGTTGGGAATCGATACCGCGGTGTCGGTTGGCGGCCCGACCGACCACGGCCAGCGCCTGCATCTCGACATCGATTACAAGGCCATGAACTGGGAAGTGCGCTACTGGCACAACCACGCGGACTTCTACGACCTGTTCGGGCCGGTCCGAACCAGCCTGAAGGGCGATTCGCTGCTGGTTGGCTACAAGCGCACGTTGATCCTGGATACCCCGCGTCGGCTCGACTTCAGCGCCAGCGGGGCCTATTACACCGGCCTCAGCACCCTGCCAGGGTTCCAGAACGTCAATGCACAGGTCAACAACATCTTCGTCGCCCGCGCCGGGTTGAAGTACAACGACCTCAAGCAATCGGGAGGCGCCGTGGACCGCGAGCAGGGCATCGCCTGGAACGTGGACACCACGACCTACGTCGCCAACGGCCGGACCATCCCGCAACTGCACGCCGGGTTCGACTTCGGCTTCATGCTGCCGGTGCCGCACATGTCGCTGTGGCTGTACAACAGCGCCGGCGCATCCGGTGGATCGCGCGACAACAATCTCGCCAACTTCTACTTCGGCGGCTTCCAGAACAACTACGTGGACAACCAGGATCCCAAGCACTACCGGGAATTCGACAGTTTCCCCGGTTTCAGGATCGACGAACTCGCGGGCCACACTTTCGCCAAATCGACACTGGAACTCAACCTGCCGCCATGGCGCTTCGAGAGCGTGGGCAGCCCCGGTTTCTACCTCGAGTGGATTCGCCCCGCGCTGTTCACGGGCGTGTTGGTGACCGATCCCAACCACGCAGTCCTGCGCAGTACCGCGCGCGACGCGGGCCTGCAACTCGACCTCGATTTTTCGGTGATGAACCACCTGCCGATGACGCTGTCCGCCGGTTACGCCCGGGGATTCGGGGGCGCGGGGTACGGCCGAAGTGAATGGATGCTCTCGCTGAAGATATTGTGATGATGCACGGATTTCACCACGCGCTGGCTTTACTCACCGTCGTTCCGATAGGCCTGCTGCCCGTCATCATCTTCCTGCTGATGCTGATTTACCTCGACACCTACCGCATGGTGCGGATGCGCCTGGTCTTCGCGATGTTGGCGGCCGGCGGCGTGGTCGCGATGGTCTGCTATTTCCTCAACGGCGAATTGATGAACCTCCTCGGCATGAACCTCACGCACTACTCGCGTTGGGTGGCGCCGATCGTGGAGGAAACGCTGAAAGCGGCGGTGGTGTTGTGGCTGTTCGGCACCCACCGCGTCGGATTCCTGGTCGACTCCATCATCCTGGGTTTCGCGGTTGGCGCGGGCTTCGCGGTGATCGAGAACTTCTACTATCTTTACCTCGACAACAACACCACGCTGACGCTCTGGATCGTGCGCGGCTTCGGCACGGCGGTGATGCATGGCGGCGTGGTGGCGATCTTCGCGGTGGTGACGCAGACCCTGGCCGAACGCAGCGTAGCCGTGCGACCGGTGCATTGCGTGCCGGGCCTGCTGGTGGCCATCGCGGTGCATTCCATCTTCAACCATTTTTTCGTCTCGCCCGTGCTGTCGACGATCGGCGTCCTGTTCACCCTGCCGCCGCTGCTGTACCTGTTGTTCCGCATCAGCGAACACCGTACCCACGACTGGCTGGAAGTGGACTTCGACGAAGACGCCGAATTGATGCGGATGCTGGATTCGGGCAATTTCGACCGCACGCCTGCGGGAATTTTCCTGAGCGGACTGCGCGACAAGCTGGACGGCACGCTGTTGGCGGACATGCTCTGCTACCTGCGCGTATATACCGAGCTGGCATTGCGGGCCAAGGGCTTGCTGCTGGCACGCGAGAACGGCCTCGACGTCGAAATGGATGGTGAGACCCGCGAAAAATTCGAGGAACTGCGTTACCTCGAGCAAAGCATCGGCGTTGCCGGACGCGTGACGATGCGGCCGTTCCTGCAGATGACCACCAAGGATCTGTGGCAGCTATACGTGCTGGGGAAGTGAATGCGTCCGGGCGTGCTTCGGCCGGGAGCACGATGCACGTTGAAACGTCATTGGCCAACCACGCGGTCCGAGTCTGCCCAAATCGCAAGGCTCTGACGCAGATGCACTGCCGGCACCGGCACAGCGGGTGGCGCTAACGCCTACTTGGCGATTTGTTCTATGCTGCGCGAGCCATGGACTCGCACACAGCCGGTTCCATCGAATATTCGGCCTGCACGATCGCCGACCTGCACACCACGCGCGTGCTGTCGCTCGACGCGGGCGGGCGCATCCTCGACTGGATCAGTTGGCAGGATGCAGCTTGCCTGTATGTTCGCGAAGCGGTCGCCTGGACGCTGGGTGATCCATGCCTCACGCTGCATGGCGGATTTCGTCGCGAGAGTGGCAACCAGAGTATCCTGCGCCTGCATCCGATCGTCGCGAGCCGCGGGCACTGCTACAGCGGCGCGATCGATCCCTGCCCTGCGCTCAGCAACGCCGCGTTGTTTGCACGCGATCGTTACCTTTGTCTCTATTGCGGACGGCGTTGCACGCGCGGCGAGTTGACGCGCGACCACGTGATGCCGCTGTCGCGCGGCGGCCTGGATACCTGGGAAAACGTCGTGTCCGCTTGTCTGGCCTGCAACCTGAAAAAAGGCGGACGCTCGCCGCAGCAGGCCGGCATGCCGTTGCTGGCGGTGCCGTACAAGCCGAGTTGGGTGGAACACCTGATCCTCTCCAACCGCAACATCCTTGCCGACCAGATGGAATTCCTGGTGCACCATTTGCCGAGGGAACGGCGCCCGGCCGCGTGACGATTCGCGCGCATTTTCCGGCGCGCATGACCGGGTCGTCTCGCAAAGTCGCGCTGCTCGCGCTTGGCCCGCCGCGGCGTGCGCGCTATGCTGCGCTGCAGCAGTTCTGCTTCCGTGCCCGCCATGACCCCACAAGACCCGAGTTCCGCGTCGGATCGTGATCCGGTGCGCGCCGAAAAAAACCAGCCAGCCGACCGCGAAAGCGTCCGCACCGCCGGCAGCACCGAGGGCATGCCGGTCGCGCCAGCGCTGGGCGCGTCGCTCGATCAGGCGAAGATGCCACTGAAGTCGACGCTGGTCGATCGCCGCATCCTCCTTATTTCGGCGCTCGCGATCGTGCTCGGCGCCGCGGCAGCGGTCGTCGCGCAACTCCTGATGCTGATGATCAACCTGATCACGGATCTGGTTTTCTACGGGCGCATTTCCGACGTGATCGGCCCGAACGCGCAGCACGGTTCGTTCGTGTTGTCGCCCGCGGGCAACCATCTCGGCGCGCTGGTGATCCTGATGCCGGTGATCGGCGGTCTCGCCGCCGGGATCATGGCGCGCTGGGGTTCGCGCGCGATCCAGGGCCACGGCATTCCCGAAGCGATGGAACGCATCCTGGAACACGAATCCAACATCCCTGCGCGCGTGACGTGGCTGAAGCCGCTGTCCTCCGCGTTCGCGATCGGCACCGGCGGACCGTTCGGCGCCGAAGGCCCGATCATCTCGACCGGCGGCGCAATGGGCTCGCTGATCGGGCAATTGCTGAGCGTGACCGCGCAGGAACGCAAAGTGCTGCTGGCGGCGGGCGCCGCAGCCGGCATGGCGGCGGTGTTCGGCGCGCCGATCGCGTCGGTGGTGATGGCAATCGAATTGCTGCTGTTCGAGTTGCGCCCGCGCTCGCTGATTCCGGTGGCGCTGGCGTCCGGCATCGCGGTCGGGGTGCGCTACATGATCTACGGCGCGGGCGCGGTGTTCGCGATGCCCAACGTGAGCGAGCCCGGTGGCTGGGCGCTCGGCACCTACATGGTGCTGGGTCTCCTCGTCGGCTACGCCAGCGTGTGGGTGACCCGCGCAGTGTACGGCGTGGAAGATCTGTTCGCGAAGTTGCCGATCCATTGGATGTGGTGGCCGGCGCTGGGCGCGGTGATCGCCGGCGTGGTCGGCTGGATTTCACCGCATACCCTGGGCGTCGGCTACGACAACATCGACGCGCTTGTGTCCGGCGACTTCGCGAACTTCCGCGACTTCGGTGCTCTCGGGCAAGTCGGCGACAACGGCACGATCCATGTCGCGCTGCTGATCGTCGCCGGTTTCGGATTGCTGAAATTCATTTCGTGGGTGATCTCGCTTGGCAGCGGCACCTCGGGCGGCACGCTGGCGCCGCTGTTCATGATCGGCGGTTCGATGGGCGCATTGATCGGTCTCGGCGTCGGCTACGTGTGGCCGTGGTTCCGGGTCGACCCGCGCATTGCCGCGCTGGTCGGCATGGGCGCGATCTTCGCCGGCTCCTCGCGCGCGCTGCTGACGGCCATCATCTTCTGCTATGAAACCACGCGCCAGCCCGCCGCGCTGCTGCCACTGCTGGGCGGCTGCACGGCCGCATACCTGGTTTCGGCACTGACGATGCGCAGCACCATCATGACCGAAAAAATCGAACGTCGTGGCGTGAAGGTGCCGAGCGAATACGCCGCCGACGCGCTCGAGCGGGTGTCGGTCGGCCACGCCTGCACCCGCGACGTGCGTTCGCTGAAGACCTCCGACGAGTTGGGCGAAGTGCGGCGCTGGATGCTGTCCGGACGCGAGCGCGCGCAGCACCAGGGCTATCCGGTGCTGGACGACGCCGGCCGCATACGCGGCGTGATCACGCGCCGCGACCTGCTCGATCCGGACAAGCCCGGTCTCACCCGCATCGGCGACATGCTGAAGCGCGGCCCGATCGTGGTGTTCGAGGATCACTCCTTGCGCGAAGCCTCCGACCTGATGGTCGCGGAAAACGTCGGGCGCCTGATCGTCGTCGAGCGCGCCAACCCGACCCACATGGTTGGCGTGCTGACCCGCAGCGACGTGCTCGCGGCGAACGCGAAACGCATCCACGAGATGCGCGACATCAGTCGCCAGATCCGTTTCCGACAGACCCTGCGGCGCTTCGGCGGGCGTGCGCGTACTGCGGACGAAGCCAAGGCGTCGTAATGGACCGCAAGCGCGGCAGGCCGTGCTGCGCGACAATGCGCGGATGATCGCCCGCACACGTTACCCGTTGCTCGCCCGCATCGATTCGCCGGACGACTTGAAGCGCATTCCGGAAACCGATCTGCCGCGCGTCGCGGACGAGTTGCGCGCCTACCTGATCGAATCGGTGGCGAGCGTCGGCGGCCACTTCGGCGCCGGACTCGGCGTGGTCGAACTGACGGTCGCGCTGCATTTCGTTTACGACACGCCGCGCGACCGCATCGTGTGGGACGTCGGGCACCAGGGCTATCCGCACAAGATACTCACCGGGCGCCGCGATCGCATCACCACCATCAAGACGCACGGTGGCCTCGCGCCGTTCCTGCGCCGCGCCGAAAGCGAGTACGACACCTTCGGTGTCGGTCACGCATCCACGTCGATCTCCGCAGCGCTCGGCATGGCCATCGCGCTGCAACGACGCGGCGATGATCGCAAGGTCGTCGCGGTGATCGGCGACGGTGCCATCACCGGCGGCATGGCCTACGAGGCGCTGAACCATGCGGGCGGCGCGCAGCCGGACATGCTGGTCGTATTGAATGACAACGGCATGTCGATCAGCGAAAACGTAGGTGGACTCGATCGTACGCTCGCGCGCCTGCGCGCGGGCGAGGCCGGTGAATCGGGCCCGCGCCCCGAAGCCCTGTTCGAGGAACTCGGCTTCGCCTACTCCGGCCCGGTGAACGGGCACGACCTGCCGCAACTGCTTGCCGCGTTGCGCGCGGTGAAAGACAGGCGCGGCCCGCAACTGCTGCACGTGGTCACCACCAAGGGCAAGGGCTACGCACCCGCCGAGCTCGCGCAGATCGAATACCACGCGGTCGGCAAGTTCGATCCCGTGCTCGGCGTCACGCACGCGGCCGGCAAATCGCCCACCTACAGCGACGTGTTCGGCGACTGGCTGTGCGACATGGCCGCGGCTGACGCACGGCTCGTCGCGATCACGCCGGCGATGCGCGAAGGTTCCGGCATGGTACGGTTCTCGCAAGCCTTTCCGGATCGCTATTTCGACGTCGCGATCGCCGAGCAGCACGCGGTCACGCTGGCCGCGGGCCTCGCCTGCGAAGGTGTGAAGCCGGTGGTCGCGATCTATTCGACCTTCCTGCAACGCGCGTACGACCAATTGATCCACGACGTCGCGCTGCAGAACCTCGACGTCACCTTCGCGATCGATCGCGCCGGCGTGGTCGGCCCCGACGGCCCGACCCACGCGGGCAGTTTCGATCTTTCGTATTTGCGCTGCATCCCGAACATGGTCGTTATGGTCCCCGCCGACGAAAACGAATGCCGGCGATTGCTGACCACGGGCTTTCGCCATGACGGCCCTGCGGCAATCCGTTATCCGCGCGGCAGCGGCCCGGGCATTGCGATCGATCCCGCGTTGACCACCCTGCCGATCGGCAAGGCCGAATTGCGCCGGCGCGGCCACGGTATCGCGCTGCTTGCCTTCGGCAGCACGCTCGCGCCAGCCGAAAGCGTGGGCGCCGAACTCGACGCGACCGTCGTCAACATGCGTTTCGTGAAACCGCTGGACGAAGCGCTGGTGCTGGAACTCGCGCGCAGCCACGATGCATTCGTCATCCTGGAAGACAACGCGATCGCGGGCGGCGCGGGCTCGGCGGTCGGCGAACGGCTCGCGGCGCACGGCGTCGAAATCCCGTTGCTGCAACTCGGCCTGCCGGACCGCTTCCTCGAACACGCCACGCGCGAGCAGTTGCTGGCCGAAGCCGGACTCGACGCGGATGGCATCCGGCACGCGATCCTGACGCGGTTTCCGCAGTACGCACGCGCGGCGCTGCGCGGTGCCGGATGAGGCGATCCGCCGCAGTGCGCGAGATCGCGTGGGCGCGAACCGGACCCGCTTATAACCGGACGGGTCCCGCCTTGTGGCACTGCTCGCGGCCGTTGCGCGCGAATGCGACACCGGCCTCGTCGTTTTTCGACTCGGCGATCTCAAGCACGGTTTGCCAATTGCTGGCGCACAGGCCGCCGACCTTCGGTCCGAGTTCGAACGATTTCCGCGCATCGACATCGGCCGCCGCGTAATTGCGCAGCAGGACTTCGACCTCGGCACGCAACTGCAGGATGTCGGGCGCTTCGGGCGAAAGCTTCAACGCCGCATCGATCTTGTCCAACGCGTCCTGGTACTTGCCGGCACTTTCATCGGCACGGGCTCCGTCCAGATAACCGTCCACGGCCGGGTCGCGCAGCGGTGCAATCTGCACCACGGACTTGTCGGATACGTTGGCCGCGCGAATGGCTTCGACCATCGCGGTGGGTGAAACGCGATCGGCCGCGGGCGACGGCAATGGTGGATGCGAGCAGCCGGCCAGCAGCACGGCGAAGGCCGCAGCGCCGCACGCGACGCCAGTGAAGTTACGAATCATGTGTTGCTCCGGAAGGTTTCTGCGGCTAGGGATGCACGGCCGCGGCGGGCGGCGACTGCGCGTCGTTGCCTCCGCCACCGAACAGGTTTTCCAGCCGCTGCAAATAACAGTGATTCTGCACCGTCGGCGCGTATCCATCAATGAAGGGATATTGCCGGGCGCCGTCGCATTGCGGCAGGCTGCCCTGCCCGGTGGCCGGATCGATCCACGCATACTGGAGGCCATCGCCGATCGACGTGCCAAGCGGCGCGCTCGGCATTTTTTCGAACAACTTCATCCACACGCGCAGCGCACCGGTCGCACCCCACAAGTGCGTGGGCTGGTTGTCGTCGCGTCCCATCCACGTGACCGCAAGGCGGTCGCCAGTGAAGCCCGAGAACCATGAATCGCGCTGATGGTCGGAGGTGCCGGTCTTGCCCGCCACGTTCAACGACGCCAGCGACGAATTGCCGATCGCCGCCGCTGTGCCGTATTCGGCGACCTGCTGCATCATCCAGCGCACCAGCCGCTCCGGCTGCTGGTATTCGCCCTTGCCCTGCCTGGTTTCGTACTGCTTCAGCACGTGGCCCTTGGCGTCCAGCACGCCGCGCAGCGTGAGCAGCGGCAGTGCATGCCCGTCGGCGGCGAAGAATTCGTACAACTGCGCCAACTGGAACGGCGACATGTCCACCGAACCCAGCAGCAGCGACGGATTCGCGTGCACGTCGGTCAGGCCGAACGAACGCAGGAATGCCGCCACGCGATCCACGCCGAGCTGCATGCCGAGGTGCACGCTGGCAAGGTTGTAGGACTTCGCCAGCGCCTCGACCATCGGCACCTCGCCGTGCGAAACGTGGTCGTCGTTCTGCGGCGTCCACAGCTTGCCGTTCGGCAACTTCATCGAGATCGGCGAATCGTCCAGCAGCGACGCCACGTTCCAGCGCGATGGGTTGGTCAGCGCCATCAGGTAATAGAACGGTTTGAGGCTGGAGCCGACCGGCCGGCGCGCATCGAAGGCGCGATTGAATCCGTGCGTGTCGGTGCCGCGTCCGCCCACCATCGCCAGCACGTTGCCGGTGGAAGGCTCGACCACCACCACCGCGCCTTCCAGCTTGTCGCCGCGCTTGCCGAGTCCCTTCAGGGTTTCGTCCAGCGACTGCTCGGAATACACCTGCGCAGCCGGATCGAGCGTGGTGTAGACCGCGAGTCCGCCGCTGCGCAATTGCTGGTCGCTGAAATCCTGCTTCAGCTGGTTGCGCACCACGTCCATGAACGCCGGGAAGCGGTCCACCACCAGTTGCGGCTTGGGCGTCACATCCAGCGGCGTGGCACGCGCGGCCTTCCATTGCGCATCGTTCAACAGGCCGGTCGAGCCAAACGCATCCAGCGCCACGTTGCGGCGGGCCAATGCGCGCTCGGGATTGCGGCGCGGGTCGTAGTAGCTGGGCCCGCGCACCATGCCGACCAGCAACGCGATTTCCTGCGGACGCAGGGTCTGCACGGGCCGACCGAAGTAGTACCAGCTCGCCGCCGCGAAACCATGTACGGCCTGGTTGCCCTGCTGGCCCATGAAGACTTCGTTGCAATACGCGGCCAGGATTTCTCCCTTGGTGTAATGCGCATCCAGCAGGATCGACAGCAGCGCCTCGTTGAATTTCCGCACCATCGTCTGGTTGCGGTCGAGGAACAGGTTGCGCACCAGCTGCTGGGTGATGGTGGAGCCGCCCTGCACCACGTGGCCGGCGCGCAGGTCCGCCCAGGCCGCGCGCGCGATCGAGGACAGATCAATGCCGTGGTTGTTTTTGAAGTCGCGGTCTTCCACCGCCTGCACGCCCTGCACCAGCAGCGGCGGCAGCTCCGACAACTGCACGATGATCCGTTCTTCCTGCTCGCTGCCGTACAGCGTCGCGATGCGCGCAGGATCGAGATGCGTCTTGCGCAGCGGCTTGTCCGCGGTGAGATCGAACACCGACTGGATGTTTCCGGAACCCAAGGCCACGCGCACCCGGCGCGGCAGTTCGCCGCCGACCGGATCCATGTAGCCGCGCGAGGCGATGATGAACTTGTCACCGTCGAGGCTGTACGTCCCGGGCACGTGCGCCACGTGCGCGGCCTCGGTATAGCCGGCCATCTGAAGTTCCAGCGTCAGCGTGGCCTTGTTCATCGGCACGCCGGCTTCCAGCAGTTGCGGCCTGCCATACACCCGCGTCGGCTGGGTGAAATCGATTTCGGTGACGCGTGTCTTGACGCGGTGATCGAGCACCAGCGTGTACGGCACCACGAATCCGATCGCGAACCCGATGCCGATCAGGACGGGCCAGCGTGCGAATGGCCAGACACGGGCGACGAACCCGCGCGCGCTTTTGAACCAGGACAAGGCTTCTGTCTACCCGGAAATATCGGCGAAGTTTAGCCGATTGGCGCGAAACGCCCGCGCCAACCGGTGCACGGATTCAGCCACGATTGTCGCGGCCATCACCAGCGTCGCGACACGATGAAATGCCCGCCACAGCCCTTGTCCACCCAGATGCCCGCGCGGTTCCAGCCCCACGTCTGGCCTTCGATGCACGCGGCATCGGAATACTGGCGCTGCAGACGCACCTGTCCGCGCGCGCCGACATCGACTTGGCAAAAGTAGCGGCGGTACTGCGGACTGCCGCACGGCACCATGAATTCGCGATCCCAGCCCGGCCCGGGTTGCCAGCCGCCGCCATTGCCGGGCGCAAACACGCCGCCGCAGCCCTTGTCGACCCAGACGCCGCCACGATCGTAGCCCCAGGTCTGGCCTTCGATGCAGGCGGCTTTCGAAGTCTGCTGGACGATGCGCACGCCACCCCAGCCGGGCGGCACCGGGCAGCGCAACAAGTGATATTGCGGACTGCCGCAGGAAACCGTCTGCTGGCCGTAACCTGGCGGCTGGCCGTACCCCGGCGGCGGCTGGTTCGGATAGTGGTTTGGCGGGGGCGGCGGCGGCCGGTTGCTGTAGGTGACCTGCGCCATCGCGGCGCCAGCAAACGCCATCCCTGCACCCGCAACGATCAACGCAAGCTTGCGCATGACGCGGCCCTCCCGTCGGTGTGGCCGCCAGTTTCCATCTCCGAAACTGAACGTCGGCTGCGCGCGCTTCAGTCGCTGCCCGAGCCTGCGGCCTTGCCGGTGGACGCGGACTTGGCCGCTTCGCCGGAGCCGCTCTTGGCCGATTCAGCCGGCTTGTCGCGGGATGCGTTTTTCGGCCTGGACCCGTCGCCGGCAAGGTTGTGCTTCTTTTCCTTGTCGGATTTGAAGTCGGTTTCGTACCAGCCGCTGCCGGCGAGGCGAAACGCCGGCGCGGTCACCTGCCGGCGTACCGCGTGCGGCTTGCCGCAATTCGGGCAGACGTCGGGATCGGGATCGGACAGCTTCTGCAGGCGTTCGAATTTTTCCCCGCACTCGTCACAGCGAAAAACGTAGATGGGCATCGCGTGCAATACCTGAAGACGATTCCTCCATGATACCGCTGCGGCCGTGTACGACGCGCGGTTAGGCGCGCATTCGGGCGCGCCGCCTATCATGCGGGCTTTCGTGCCCCAAGGAAACCCGATGCCTCGCCTCCGCTTCGCAAGCTTCGCCGTGATGATCGCCGCCGCCCTGCCTGCCGCGCACGCCGCAAAGGCGCCTGCGCCGCAGTGCCCGGCCACGTGGCCGTCGCAGCCGGACGCCTGGGTTGCGCACGTCGAGGAGGTGAATCGCGGACTGGGTATTCCGCCCGATTACACGGCGAAGCACAACCTGGTGCCGCTGCCCGAAGGCAAGGGTCTGGTGCAGGCACCCCGCGACGTGTACGGGCGCAAGGTCGAGATGGTGGCGCCAGCCGCCGCGGCGCTGAAGCGCATGTTCGCCGCCGCCGCGCGCGATGGCGTGAAGCTGCAAACGGTCTCCGGCTTCCGCAGCATGAATTACCAGACGGGCCTGATCCGCCGGAAATTGAAAAACGGCATGACGATCCAGAAGGCGCTGTCGATCAACGCGGTGCCGGGCTACAGCGAACACCAGACCGGTTGCGCAGTCGACCTGACGACACCCGGCGTACCGGCGGCGGACGGCAGCTTCGCCAGGAGCGAGGCGTTCACCTGGCTGCAACAGCACGGCGCCGCGTTCGGCTTCCATCTCTCGTTTCCGCCCGGCAACAAATACGGCTACGAGTACGAGCCGTGGCATTGGCGTTACATCGCGAGTGAACCGGCGCATTCGCGGTGACGCGGCGCTCGCAGGTTGGCGCTGAGCCGGCTTCATCCGGCGAAACCCAACGCGTGCGCAACAGATCCTCGTTGGGCTTCCGCCGATGAAGCTGGCAGCAGCCCAATCTACGCAGGCAATTTGAAGTCGGTGTATTGGAATCGGTTGTCGCGCAACGTCGATTCGCCGCGCTCGAGACGCAAAGGCTCGGCGAACAATGGACCGGCATAAGTGAGTGTGTGGAATTCGCCCCGCTCGCCGCAGGGATCGATCGTGGCGGGCAATTCGTCGAGTAGCGACGGGTCGTACTCGCGACCGCTGAACGAGCCGTGGAGTTGCTCGGTATCCACGCACGTCAGCACCGCGCGGTGTCCCTGCGCATAAAACCTTCGCGATAGTTCACGGGTATCCGCGCCCCAAAGCGGAAACACCCCGCGCCAGCCAGCGCTCGCGAGTTGCCGTTCGCGATACGCGCGTACGTCCTCGAGAAACAGATCCCCGAACGCGCAATGGCGGAGGCCGGGCCAGCGCTCGCCGGCCTGCCGCAGCGCGTTGGCGTGCGCGGCTTCGTAGGCGGCATTGCTGGATGGCCAATCGATCCTGCATTCGATCAGCGGAAGTCCGATCGCTGCGACCTGGGCGTGCAGGACGTCGCGCCGAATGCCATGCATCGAGACCCGTTCGAACCCGCCGGTGATCGTCGTGAGCAGCGCGACGACCCGCCACGCCGGATCGACACGCAGCGCCGCGAGTGCCATCAGGCAGTCCTTGCCGCCACTCCAGGACAGCAGGATGGGTGTCGGTACATCGTTCACGGCAACAGCAGCTTTTCAATCATGGCCGGGACTCCAACGCAGCATCAGCATGACATTGCGACCCGGCTGGTTGTAGAACCAGGCCGTCTCGTATTGCTTGTCGAAGACATTGTCGAGCGCCAACTGCAACTTCCAGTCGCGATCGAATTGCCAGCCCGCGCGCAAATTGGTGAGCGCGTAACCGCCCAGCGGATGCTGGTTGGCGATGTCGTCCCAGGTGCGCGCCGCAAGATACCAGCTTGCACCGAAACTGAAACTGCCGAAGCTGCGGTCGGCGTCGAAGCGCGCGCTCTGGCGCGGACGCCGCGGCAAATCGTTGCCGTCGTAGAAGCCGGCCGTGGCATTGTCACGGGCGTTCATCAGGGTCGCAGTCGCGCGCACGTCCCATCCGACCAGCTTGCCGCCGACCACGCCTTCGAGCCCGGTGATGCGCGCCCGATCGATGTTGTTCGGCAGATTGAGCGCGGCGTCCCACGCGATCATGTTGCTGACATCGTTGCGGTACACCGACAAAGACCAATGCCCCCAATCGGGCGTGCCGCGCAGGCCGATTTCGACGTTGCGCGAGCTTTCCGGCTGCAGGTTCGGATTGGAAAAGCCGGGGTAGTACAGGTCGTTGAACGTGGGCGCGCGAAATGCTGTCCCGTAACTGGCGGTGACGCGCAGGTCCTTCGCGAAGCTCCAGCCCCACAACACGCTGCCGGTGGTCTTGCCGCCGAACTGGCTGTTGTCGTCGTGCCGCGCGTTGAGTTGCAGCGATTGCGCGCCGAAGCCGCGCTGCCATTGCGCGAACAGGCTACGATCGGTACGCGCGTCTTGCGTGAAGGCGTAGTTGCTGGCAACGGTTTCGCGCTGCCAATCCACGCCGGCGCTGAGCAACCCCCCGGCCAACGCGACGTCGGCCTGCAGCGAGCCCAGCGTGCGGCGGGTGTCGAAGTGATCGACATACACGCCCTCAAGGAAGTCCTCGTCGAAATCCGCGCTGCTGCCCGCGCGCAGCGACAGATTCAACGTGTCGTTCGGACGAAAATGCAACTGCCCGCCCAGAACCTGCGTCGCATAGGCGTCGGAGTCGCTGAAACTACCGTCGTACTTGTTGAGCCCTTCGCTGCGCATCGCCAGCGCGTCGGCGCTCCACTGATCGTTGAACTGATACGCACCGTTGACGGTCAGGGCGTTGTCGTGGACGCCATCACGATCGGGCTGGTCGGCGAAGCAGCCGGCAAAGGCTTCAGCAGCGCCCACCCGACAAGCGTTGATGCCTTTGAGCTGGTCGTGCGTGGCCTGTAATGCGATCCAGCCCTTGTCGCCGGCTGCGGAAAACCCGCTCGATGCATTCCAGTGCCGGTAGCTGCCGATGCCCACGCTGGCGTTGGGCGTGAACGTGCCGGGCGCGTGGCGCAGGAAGATCTGGATCACGCCGCCGATCGCTTCCGATCCATACAGGCTGGAAAACGGGCCGCGCACGATCTCGATGCGCTGGATCTGGTCGACGGGAATCTGCTGGATTGGTGTGGTCCCGGCCGTCGCCGAACCGATGCGAATGCCGTCCACCAGCACCAGCACCTGATTCGCGTTGGTGCCGCGCAGGAACATCGCGCTGACCTTGCCGGGCCCGCCCTGGTTGCTGATCGACATGCCCGGCGTGTCGTTCAGCAGATCCTGCAGCGACGCGGGTTGCAGTAATTCGATTTGCCTGCGCGTGATCACCGTGACCGGCGCGAGCGTCGCGTCTTCGGTCTGCGCGGTGCGCGTCGCGGTGACGATGATCTGGTCGAGTCGGGTGGGTGTGCTGTCCGCCAGCGCGGCGACGGGAACACAACACAACGCAGCCGCCACGCAGCGGCCGAGCAAACGACGATGGGATTTCACGAAGCACTCCTGTCCGCGCCTGCCCGCGCGGTCTGATGGCGTCATGGACAGGGGAAGGCGTGCGGCGCCGCGATGCGAGGATCGCAACCCCGAGACACAAGCCCGCCGCTTGTCCGGTTCTTGCCGAAGGCCGGTCTCCGGGCTCGCGAGCGAAGGTGGATCACCTTCCCGATCCGCGCCTTCCCGTGCTTCGAGCACAGTGGCAAAGTGCGGAACGTTTGCTCGCCTACCGTTGCGGGGGCAGCTCCGGAATGGCCGTCCATTCGCAAGATGCCGAATGGATCAGCGTCACCGGATTCCCGTTTCAATCGCCGCTTGCGCTGAGCGATCACCTGGGGCGCGTGCATCATAGACGATCGTTGCGACCTGCGCACGCGGTCACGTTGCATCCACGTCGCACACGCCATGCTTGAACGTATTTTCCGCTGCACGCGAACCCATGCTGCGCACACTGCGACCCGTCGCTTCGCTGCTCACCGGCACCGCGTTCCTGTTGATCGGCGCGGGACTGCTCAACACACTGATTCCGCTGCGCGGCATGGCGGCCGGTTATTCCGGCACGCTGCTGGGCGGACTCACGTCGGCGTACTACGCCGGTTATTTCATCGGCACGTTCGCGATGCCGCCGCTGGTGCGCCGCGTCGGCCACATCCGCGCGTTCGCGTTTTGCGCCGCGTGCACCGCGTGCGTGGTGCTGCTGCATGCGTTGGGCGACAATCCGGTCGCGTGGCTGCTGCTGCGGCTGCTCACGGGCGTGGTGCTGGTCGGGCTGTACGCGATCATCGAAAGCTGGCTCAACGCGCAAGCGGCGCCCGCGCAGCGCGGCACCGTGTTCGCCGCGTACATGGTGGTGAACCTGTGTTCGCTGGCGCTGGCGCAGCAACTGCTGCGGATCGGCGGGCAACCATTCGTGCTGTTCACGGTGATCGCACTGGCGATCTGCGCCGCGACGCTGCCGGTATTGTTGACGCGCCAGGCGCAACCGCAGCCGCAGGCGACGCCGAAACTGCAACTCCGCTTGCTGTTCGACGTCGCGCCAACGGCCGGCGCAGGTGCGTTGCTGTCCGGCCTCGCGATGGGCGCGTTCTGGGGCCTGCTGCCGGTGTACGCGCGCAATCTCGGTTTTTCGACTAGCGAGGTCGGCAGCTACATGAGCGTCGCGATCCTCGGCGGCGCCGCGCTGCAATGGCCGCTCGGCCGGCTGTCCGATCATCGCGATCGCCGGATCGTGCTGGCGTGGGTGGCCGCGGCTGCGGCCGTGCTGGCGCTCGCAGCACTCGCGACGGGCGGACGTGCGTGGCAGGCGATGGCGCTGATCTTCCTGTTCGGCGGGATGGCGTTCGCGATGTACCCGATCGTGGTCGCGCACTTGGTGGAACACGTGCCCCCGGACCACCTGCTCGCCGCCAGCAGCAGCGTGCTGCTGGTGTATGGCGTCGGCTCGGCGTTGGGTCCGTTGATCGCCGGCGTGTTGATGTCGACGGCAGGCACGTGGTCACTGTTCGCGTGGTTCGCGGGTACCCACGGCGCGCTCGCCGCGTACGCCTGGTATCGCTACAACGTGCGCCGCCGCGAGCCGTTGCGCGAACGCAAGTTCCAGCCCATGCTGCGCACGACACCCGCCGCATTGCGGCTGTTGCGCTCCGTGCGCGGCACGCGCGAAGCCTGAGCGATCAGTCGTTGGGCAAGCTGCCTCGCCTCGAAAACCACAGCGCGCCGAGCGTGCCCGCGGCGCCCGAGAGCAGGTACACCCCCACGTAATCGGTGCCGAGGAACCGCGCCAGCGCCAGCACCACCAATGGCGCAAAGCCGGCGCCGATCAACCAGCCGAGGTCGGACGTGATCATGGCGCCGGTGTAGCGGAACTCGCTGCGGAACCCCGAATTGACTGCACCCGCGGCCTGCGCGTGCGAGAAGCCGAGTAGCGCGAAACCGACGAGGATGAACAGGTAAGCCTGCAGCGTGCCGCCGGACAGCATCAAGGCGGTCCAACCGCTGTAGATCGCGATCAATACCCCGCACACGGCCAGCGTGGTGCGACGGCCGAAGCGATCCGCGATGCGGCCCGACAGCAGCATGCACGGAATGGCCACCAGCGCGCCGATGATCTGCAGCAGCAGGAACTCGGTCGTCGACATGTGGGTGAACAGCAGCGCCCACGACAGCCCGAAGATCGTCACCAGGTAGAACAAGGCGTAACTGGCCAGCGGCGCGAACGCCCCCAGCGCGATGTTGATGCCTTGCGAGCGGAACGTCTCGCGTATCGGCGAAGGGTCGAGATCGCGGTGGGTCATTTGCTCGGCGTAGCGCGGCGCGACCACCATGCGCAGGCGCGCGAACAACGCCACCACGTTCAGCGCGAACGCAACGAAGAACGGATAGCGCCAACCCCAAGCATAGAAATCATCCGCCGGCAGGCTGGACCAGATGTAGGCGAACAAGCCCGCCGCGAGAATGAAGCCGATCGGTTCGCCCAACTGGGCGAGCATCGCGAACCAGCCGCGACGCTCGCGCGGCGCCATCAACGCGGCGAGCGAGGCAAGGCCATTCCAGCTTCCGCCCAGCGAAAATCCCTGGCCGAAACGCAGCAACGCCAACGCGAGGATGGCCCACCAGCCGAGCGTCGCGTAGCCCGGCATGAAGGCGATGCCGGCGGTCGCCATGCCGAGCATGAACAACGCGATCGTCAACTTGGTCGCGAGACCGAAGTTGCGCTGCAACACCAGGAAAAACATCGAGCCCAACGGCCGCGCGATGAAACCCAGCGCGAACACCGCGAACGCATAGAACATGCCGTCGAGCTGGCTGGCGAACGGGAAGAACGCGCGCGGAAACGCCAGCACGCAACCCAGGCCGAACACGAACACGTCGAACGACTGCGAAATGCGTCCGACGATCACGCCGACCGCAAGATCGCCAGGCGTGACGTGCTCGTCCTGTGAAGAGACCGCGCGCGAATGGCCGGGCGCCGGTGGGTTGGTCAGGGTATCGCTGGTGGACATGGCGTGCGGGGCTGTGTGCAGCGAAAGTTGGACAGGCGGTGCGGCGTGCACTTGGGGCGAACGACACGGGCCGGCCTTCGGGATACCACGCCCATGCTAGACCAAAACGGCGTCGCGGCTGTTAATGAAGCCGCCGGGTCTATTGGCAGGATTGAGTAGGTATCATAGGCACTTTCTGCATGCGACCCAAGCCGGGGTCTGCGAACGCCATGACCATGAAGCGCCTTCGCAGCGTGTTGCTGCTCCCCCTTTTGCTGCTCGGTGGCTGCAACCTGGTGCTGCTGACTCCGTCCGGCGATGTCGCGCGCCAGCAGAGCGACATCATGATCATCACCACGGTCATCATCGCGCTGATCATCGTGCCGGTGATGATTGCGATCGCCGTCGTCGCGTGGCGCTACCGCGCCTCCAACAAGGAGGCCAAATACGATCCCCACTGGGACCACTCGCCGCAGCTCGAACTGTGGGTATGGGCGGGGCCGCTGCTGGTCATCATCGCGGTCGGTGCGGTGAGCTGGATCGGCACCCACCAGACCGACCCGTATCGCGCGCTCGACCGGATCGGATCGGGCAGGCCGGTGCCAGCGGACGTCAAACCGCTTGAAGTGGAAGTGGTGTCGCTGCGCTGGAAATGGCTGTTCCTGTACCCGCAGTACGGCATCGCGACCGTGAACGAACTGGCCGCGCCCATCGATCGGCCGATCCGGTTCAAGCTGACCGGCGACACCATGATGGATTCGTTCTTCATCCCGGCGCTGGTGGGACAGGTCTACACGATGCCCGGCATGCAGACGATCCTGCACGGGGTCATCAACGAGCCCGGCGAGTACAAGGGCTTTTCCGCCAACTACAGCGGAACGGGTTTCACCGACATGCGCTTCACGTTTCACGGCCTGAGCACGCCGGATTTCGATGCGTGGGTCGGCAAGGTGCGCGCGGCGGGCGGCGATCTCGATTTCGCGGCCTACGACAAGCTGCGCGAACCCAGCCGCGCCGCGCCGGTGCAGTACTACGCAAAGTACGACGCGAACCTGTACGACCGCATCCTGAACATGTGCGTCCGCCCCGGCGAAATCTGCAGGAGCCAGATGATGGCCGCCGATGCACACGGCGGCGGAGCCATGCCCGGCATGCACGCGAGCGACGCCATGAAGCCCATGGTCGACGCGCCGAAGCCGGTCGCGCCCGCCGCCGCCGCGCACTGATTGTCGTGAAGAGATTCAGCCATGCTTGAAACCATGCCCAACCGCGCCGCCATCTGGAACTTCCTGTTCGGGCGGTTGACCCTCGACTCGCTCCCGTTCCTCGCGAACAACGCCGAGGGCCGCATCCTGCTGGTCACGCTCGCCGTGGTGGTGATCATCGGCGCGGCGATCCTCGGCGCCATCACCAAGTACCGCAAATGGGGCTACCTGTGGCACGAGTGGCTCACCAGCGTGGACCACAAGAAGCTCGGCATCATGTACATGATCCTGGGCACCGTGATGCTGCTGCGCGGGTTTTCCGACGCGATCATGATGCGCGCGCAGCAGGCCTACGCCTTCGGCCCACAAATGGGTTACCTGCCACCGGAGCACTACGACCAGATCTTCTCCGCGCACGGCGCGATCATGATCTTCTTCGTCGGCATGACCTACATCGTGGGCCTGATGAACTACATCATGCCGCTGCAGATCGGCTCGCGCGACGTCGCGTTTCCGTACCTCAACAACCTGAGTTTCTGGTTCACCTTCGGCGGCGCGATCCTGTTCATGGTGTCGTTGTTCATCGGCGACTTCTCGATGGCAGGCTGGCTGGGCTATCCGCCCGTGTCCGAACTGCAGCCCGGTCCCGGTGTTGACTACTACATCTGGGGCTTGCAGCTGTCCGGCGTGGGCACCCTGCTCACCGGCATCAACTTCGTGGTGACCATCCTCAAGATGCGCGCGCCCGGCATGACGCTGATGAAGATGCCGGTGTTCACCTGGACGTCGCTCGCCACCAGCGGACTGATCATCGCGACGTTCCCGGTACTCACCGCGACGCTGTTCCTGCTCGGCCTCGACCGCTACGTCGGCACGCATTTCTTCACCGACGGCTTCGGCGGCAACCTGATGATGTACATCAACCTGATCTGGATCTGGGGCCACCCCGAGGTGTACATCCTGATCCTGCCGCTGTTCGGCGTGTTTTCGGAAATCGTGCCGACGTTCTCCGGCAAGCCGCTGTTCGCCTACTCGTCGATGGTGTACGCCACCATCGCAATCATGATCCTGTCGTACCTGGTGTGGCTGCACCACTTCTTCACGATGGGTTCGGGCGCCGACGTCAACTCGTTCTTCTCGTTGACCACGATGATGATCGCGATCCCGACCGGGGTGAAAATCTTCAACTGGCTGTTCACGATGTACCACGGCCGCGTGCGCTACACCGTGCCGATGCTGTGGGCGATGGGCTTCCTGTTCACCTTCACGATCGGCGGCATGACCGGCGTGATGCTGTCGGTGACCCCGGCCGACTTCCTGCTGCACAACAGCCTGTTCCTGATCGCGCATTTCCACAACGTGATCATCGGCGGCGTGGTGTTCGGCGCGTTCGCAGCCGTGAACTTCTGGTTCCCCAAGGCGTTCGGGTTCAAGCTGGACGAATTCTGGGGCAAGGCCACGTTCTGGTTCTGGCTGGTCGGCTTCTGGGTCGCGTTCGGCCCGCTGTACGTGCTGGGCCTGATGGGCGTGACCCGCCGCCTGAGCCACTTCGATGATCCCAGCCTGCAACCATGGTTCATCGTGGCCGCGTTCGGCGCGTTCCTGATCGCGCTCGGCATCCTCACCTTCATCATCCAGATCTACGTGAGCATCCGCCGGCGCAAGGAGTACGCGGTGGGCGGCGACCCGTGGGACGGCCGCACGCTGGAGTGGTCCACCAGTTCGCCGCCGCCCGATTACAACTACGCGTTCATCCCGGTCGTGCACCATCGCGACGCGTGGGCGACGATGAAGAACCTCGGCTTCGCGCGTCCGCAAGGCGGCTACAACGACATCCACATGCCGAAGAACACCGCCACGGGCGTGATCGTCGGCGCGCTGTCGTTCGCCTGCGCGTTCGGGCTGACCTGGTACATCTGGTGGCTGGCGGCGCTGTCGCTGCTGGGCGTGATCATCGTGAGCATCGTCCACAGCTTCGATTACCACCAGCACCACCACATTCTTGCCGAAGAAGTGGGTCGCTTCGAGTCCGGCAGCAATCAAGCGGCAGCACAGGGCACCAACGCATGAACACCACCGCCATCGACACCGCGCCGCCGGCACCGTCCGACTACTACAGCCTGACGGAAGCGCCGCCGCGCAACGGAACCCTGCTCGGGTTCTGGATTTACCTGATGAGCGACTGCTTCATCTTCGCATCGCTGTTCGCGTGCTACGCGGTGCTCGGCACCGAATACGCGGGCGGCCCGACCGGCGCCGACGTGCTCGACCTGCCCGGTCTCGCGGTGAACACCGCGTTGCTGCTGGTGTCGTCGGTGGTGTTCGGCTTCGCGATGCTGGAGATGCAACGCCTGAGGAAAGGCGCGATGCTCGGCTGGCTGGCGCTCGCCGGGTTGCTGGCCGCGGTGTTCGTCTCGCTCGAGATCCGCGAATTCCTGATAATGATCGCCGACGGCGCGGGCCCCGGCCGCAGCGCGTTCCTGTCCTCGTTCTTCACGCTGGTCGCCACGCACGGCCTGCACGTCACGCTGGGCATCCTGTGGCTGATCGTGCTGATGGTGCAGACGGTCAAGTTCGGGCTCAACGAAGACAATGTGCGCCGCATGCGCTGCCTCAGCATGTTCTGGCATTTCCTCGACCTCGTGTGGGTCGGCGTTTTCAGCTACGTCTATCTGGTGGGAGTGGTGCGATGAACCAGCCTTCGCCCGGTCACGCGGTGCCGCACGACGGCCGCGATCCGATGCATGAACACCAGGGCAGCCTGCGCGACTACCTGACCGGCTTCGTGCTGGCCGCGATCCTGACGGTGATCCCGTTCTGGCTGGTGATGGGCAACGTGATCGCCAACAAGCAGTTGCTGATCCTGATCATCCTGGTCCTGGCGGTCGTGCAGATCTTCGTGCACATCGTGTACTTCCTGCACCTCGATACGCGCTCGGAAGCCGGCTGGAACATGATGGCGTTCATCTTCACCGCCGTGCTGGTGATCATCGTGCTCGGCGCATCCATCTGGGTCATGTACAACGAAAACGTGAACATGATGCCGATGTCACCGCAGTACCAGCAGCAGCACCCGATCAGCCACCAGCCGACCGGCAGCCAGCCGCGGTAAGGTCGGGTCATCATTCGTCACCCGGATGAACCCGGGATGCGGGTCGCCAAAGGTCGGAGTGCTCATGTAGGTTGGCGCTGAGCGCAGCGAAGACCAACGCGGATCGCCACTCATCCCGCACGCCGCCGACTCGACGGAACGACGAGCAAGATGCGAGTCTCTTCAAATATCCGCACGCCACCGCCAAAGCAACGCACAGGACCCATCAAGTTTATCGTCGGGATGATGGTGCTGTCGGGCGTGTTCGTCGGCCTGATCCTGCTTGGCAACTGGCAGGTGCGCCGCTATCACCTCAAATTGAAAATCGCGCACGACATCGCCACGCGCGTGCACGCACCGCCGGTCGATTCGCCCGGCCCGGCACAATGGCCGCGCGTCGCCGACGGCGACCTTCAATACCTGCACGTCACGTTGCGCGGCCGCTTCATCGGCAGCCAGACGCTGGTGCGTGGATCGAGCTCGAAGGGCTACGGCTATTGGGCGATGGCGCCGCTGCGTACCGATCGCGGTTTCATCGTGTTGGTCAACCGTGGTTACGTCGCGCCGGAACCTTCCGGGATGCCCGCCACCGCAAAGATCGAGCCACCCCAGGGTGAGGTGACGCTGACCGGCCTGCTGCGCCTCACCGAGCCGCGCGGCGGTTTCCTGCGCCACAACCAGCCGGAAAAGGATCTGTGGTATTCGCGCGATGTCGCCGCGATCGCAGCCGCCGCTCATTTGCCTGCCGATCAGGTCGCGCCGTATTTCGTCGACGCCGAAGCATCAACGGCCAATACCGCCGCCCCGAATTGGCCCATGCCCGGACTCACCAGCATCCACCTCTACAACCACAGCTTCGGCTACGCCGTCACGTGGTATCTGCTCGCACTGGGGACCCTGCTGGCGATGGGCGTCGTGATTCGCCACGAAATGCCATCGCGAGATTGACGCTTCGACGGCCCCTCCCGACCTGCAGGAGCCGTCGCCGAGAGCAAAGCCGCCGTGCCCTTCCTGCAAGGCGGATACTTGTCCGAGGTGGGTTTGCCGCGCCAATTTCCGCAGCCGGAGTGCCGGTGGCGGGCGCGACGCCGAGCGATCAGAGTCCCGATGCAGGCTCTTGATGGTCATGACCCGGTGCAGCGCGAACTGCGCCAGCAGCGACCCTCGAGACTTTGAACCGTGCCGCCATCCCCCGCATTGCGTTAGCCATTTGACCCCGTTCCTCCTGCCGGTGCGAACATGGCATAGTTGCCGGAGGACCGACTTTTGCAGCGCCCGGAAGCGCACGCCCATGGATCCCTTTGCTGTCCCAGCCGATCTCTTGACGCAGCCGTCATTGCTCGTTTCGACGAACGGGATGATCCAGGCATGCAATGTCGCGTTCGCGTCCAGCATCGGAGCGAATCCGGAAGCGCTGCGTAATGTGGATTTGGCTTCGATTGCGGAAACTGACCGCAACCTGCTCGAGTATCTGACGGCTTGCGCGCATGGGCAAACGTCGCCTGCGAGACTCACCTTCAGGTACAAAGGGGCGATAGCCGTTTACAGCGCCCGTGGGGTCGCGCACAGATTGTCGAAGGATTCTGCCCCGCGAGCGGTCCTCCTGCTGTTGAGCCGGACGGATCCCGTTTTTGGCGAGCCAACGACGCCCGGGAACATGGATGCCACGCAAGGCGGGCCGACCGAAGCTTCCCTGCGGCATGAGCGCGACGTCCTCGAGGTCACGCTCGCGAGCATCGGCGATGGCGTGATCGTCACGGATGCAGCAGGCCGCGTGACATTCCTGAATCCTGTCGCCGAACAGCTCACCGGCTGGTCTTTGACCGAAGCGAAAAATGCGTCGTTTGCGGAAGTCTTCCGCATCGTTGACGAATATACCGACGCGCCGGTCGATCACCCGGTGGCCAAGGTGATCGCGTCCGGTGGAGTCGTCGGCCTGGCAAACCACACGATGCTCATCAGCCGGGACGGGCGGCGCATTCCGATCGACGACAGCGGAGCTCCCATTCGACGCGAGGGCGCACTGGTCGGAATCGTCGTCGTCTTTCGCGACGTCACCGAACGCAGGCATGCCGAGCGTGAGCAGGCCAGGCTCGCGGCCATCGTGGACGGATCGGATGATGCCATCGCGAGCAAGACGCTCGACAGCATCGTGACGTCCTGGAATCCGGCCGCGACGCGCCTTTTCGGATACAAGCCTGAAGAAATCATCGGCAAATCCATCACGCTCATCATCCCGCCCGAGCGGCAAGCCGAGGAGGATTCCATCCTGGATCAGCTACGCCGCGGGGAACGCGTGGATCACTTCGAAACCGTGCGGCTTGCAAAGGACGGAACCCGCATCGACGTTTCGCTGACCATTTCCCCGATCCGGGACCCGAGCGGTGCGATCATAGGCGCCTCGAAAATCGCGCGTGACATCACCGCCCGCAAACGCTCGGAGAAGCGCCTGCAGGAAGAGATCCAGGTGCGGGAACTGTTGGGGGATGCAGCCCGGGCGGTCATCCACGGCCAACTCGACTTGCAGCGCGTCGTGCAGAGCGTCACCGACATCGCGAGAGAGATCACCGGCGCCGCGTTCGCCGCATTCTTCTACAACGTCGAGGATGAACGCGGCGAATCGTATCGGCTGTACACGATCTCCGGGGCGCCGTTCGAGGCGTTCTCCAAATTTCCCCAGCCCCGCAACACGGCGGTGTTCGGGCCGGCATTCCGCGGTGAGGCCAACGTGCGCAGTGGCGACATCACGGCCGATCCGCGCTACGGCCACAACCCGCCCTATCACGGCATGCCCGAGGGACATCTGCCCGTTCGAAGCTACCTTGCGGTACCCGTGAAGGCAGCTTCCGGCGAGGTCCTGGGGGCCCTTTTCTTCGGCCACCCGGAACCGGACGTATTCACCGAACGGGCCGAGCGACTCGTCACCGCGGTGGCGGCCCAGGCGGCGGTCGCCGTCGAGAGCGCGCGCTCGCACCAGGCCCTGAAACGGGAGATCGACCAGCGCAAGCAGGCGGAGCAGGCGCTCTACCTGGTCAATCGGCAAAAGGATGAGTTTCTGGCGATGCTTGCGCACGAGCTCAGGAATCCGCTCGCTCCAATCCGAAATGCAACGGAGCTCCTGTCCCATATGCTCGCGAACGATGCCGATGCCCAAGTGGCCCTTGGCATGATCAAGCGCCAGGGCGTGCAGTTGTCGCGGCTGGTGGACGACCTGCTGGATGTTTCCCGCGTCACGACCGGCAGGATCCAGCTCGAATACAAGACGATCGATCTCGCCACCGTGATCGCCCAGGCGCTGGAAACCGTTGAGGCACAAATCCGCGAAAAGCGGCACAGGGTCTCCATTACGGCCTTCTACGAGCCGTTGTACGTGGAGGGCGATTTTGCGCGACTGGTCCAGTGCGCAAGCAACATCCTCGCGAACGCCACCAAGTACACGGAACCTGGTGGGGAGATCTGGATCCGTACCCGTGGGGACAGGGACAGCGCCTTCATCGAAATTTCCGACACGGGCGCCGGCATCCCGCCGGAGCTGCTTCCACAAATCTTCGACCTGTTTGTGCAGAGCGATCGCACCCTCGATCGTGCCCAAGGCGGCTTGGGGGTCGGACTGGCAGTGGTCAAACGTCTGATCGAAATGCACAAAGGTGAGGTCTCCGCACGCAGCGATGGGCTCGGGCGAGGATCGACATTCGAGATGCGACTGCCTCGGGTCGCACGCCCGGCTCCCACGCCCGCTGTCGGGGAGCAGTTCAAATCGGAGCCACGGCGCGTGTTGATCGTCGATGACAATACGGATGCAGCAGACTCGCTCGGACTGCTCCTGAAGTTCGAAGGGCATGAGACACACGTGGTGTACAGCGCAAAGGAGGCACTCGCGAGCATGGAGTCATTCAATCCAGAGGTGGCGTTGCTCGACATCGGCCTGCCCGACATAAATGGATACGACTTGGCTCGTCAGATACGCAAGATGCCGCAAATCAAGGGCCTGCGGCTGATTGCACTCACCGGCTATGGGCAGAATGAAGATCAGCAACGGGCTCGAGCGGCTGGCTTTGACGATCACCTCGTCAAGCCCGTTGCCCTTTCGGCCGTGATACGTGCGATCGCCGGAGGATCCCGGGGCGGCCCGGGAAGCCACGGCAATAGTCGCACCTGAAAGCTGCCATCAAGGGGATATTCGCAGGCGCCTCTCGAATGCATCTCCGCCGAGCAGGCGATTGCATGCAGGATGCCGACTGGCGGCGTGGCCCGGTTGGCGCAGCTTTACACCACCTGCGTGAAGTCGCTCACTGGGAGCGCTGGGAAACCAGACGGGTGATCTCGGCCGACAGTTGCTGCTGGGTATAAGGTTTGGCGATGCGGGGAAGCTCGAAGGGCTGGGCGCCCTGGAGCTCGGCGTAACCGGTCGCCAGCAGGATCGGCAGCTTCGGATGCTGCTTGCGAAGGGCGACAGCGAGATCCATGCCTGTCATTCCCGGCATCGCGTAGTCGGTCACCACGATGTCAGGAGCAAGGCCATCCTGCATCAGGACGAGCGCTTCCTCGCCCGAGTGCGCCTCGGCGACGCGGTGGCCCAGGTCTTCCAACAGGGCAGCCGTGCTGTTGGCAATCAACGCGTCGTCGTCCACCAGCAGTACCGTGGCGGGTGCTGCTTCGATTTCGATGGGTGCGGCTAGCGCCAAGGGCGCCGGGGCGCTTCCGGCCGCCGGCAACCACAGGTCCGCGCAGGTGCCCTTGCCCGGGCTGCTGTGCAGGCGGAACGCGCCACCGGATTGCTCGGCGAGCCCATGTACCATTGAAAGGCCCAATCCCGTGCCCTTGCCGGCGCCCTTGGTGGAAAAGAACGGCTCGACCGCCCGGGTCAGCGTTGTCGCGTCCATCCCCGCGCCGGTGTCTTGTACCGAAAGCCGCACGTATTCGCCGGGTTCCAGCTCCGGTGGCTCGCCGTTTGCCACGCAACGTTGCATCGCGATCGTCAGGGTACCGCCGGAAAGCATGGCGTCCCGTGCGTTGACCGCAAGGTTCAGGAGTGCCATCTCGAGCTGATTGGGATCGACGTTGACGCTGGGCAAGGGCTCGTCGGCACGAATTTCAATATGGGTCAGCGGACCGACCGATCGGGCGATCAGGTCGTGCATGTCCCGGACGAGGCTGTGGACGTCGGTCGCGCGCGACTGCAGCTCCTGCTTGCGGGCGAAGGCCAGCAGCCTCTGCGTCAAGGTGGCGCCGCGCCGTGCCCCTTCCATGGCGCCATGCAGCAGTCTCGCCTGGCGTGGATCATGATCGATTTTTTTGGCCAGCAATTCCAGATTGCCAATGACCGCCATGAGCAGGTTGTTGAAATCGTGGGCGACTCCACCCACCAGTTGTCCCATGGTCTCCAGCTTCTGCGCCTGCATGAGAGCCGCCTGCGCGCGCTCCCGGCGCCTGATTTCTTCGCGCAGCTGCTCGTTGGCCCTTTGCAGCGCCCGGGTGCGCTCTGCGATTAGATACTCCATGTCGTCGGCCGCGCGGTGCTGTGCTTCGAGATACGCGCGGGCCTCGTATTGCCGGGCACGGCCGCGTCTGGCCGACAGCACCGCTGCCTGCAGCGAGATCGCCTGCATGGGGCGTTCGAGAAAGGAGACGTTTCGGAGTTTGCCGACGATCCGCCGCCGAAACTTCGTGAACTGCGGCCCGTCGTGCTGGTTGGTCATGAAGATGAAGGGAAAGTCCGACCACGGTGGCTGGGCATTCACCCATGTGGTCAGCCGATCCATCGATTTCCCGTAAAGTGCCTCCTCGGCAACCACGGCGAGATCGGCGCCGCGGTCGAGTTGCACGAGGAGTTCGGAGACATCGCTGCAAATACGCGAATCGAGACCAGCTTGCTTGACCAGCTTCGCGCAAGCGGCGGCGTCCCGGCCGACGGGCGCAAGGATGAGGGCGCCGGTTTCAGGCACGTCAGCTTGCCCGGCTGCCATTTTCCGGCAGCAGCGGAGTCTTGTCGCCCGTGTAGACAGGCGTGCCGGCAAAGATCCCGGTGAAACCTTTCAGCGGCGGCCCGACGCTCACCCCGCCGTGGCTCAGCCGGAATTCGCGGATCGTATGTTCGTGGCGTCCGCTGCGCTTCTTCACCACCGAAAGCGCGCGGCGCACCGAACCGTCATACTCGAAGTAACGCAGCATCAACACGGCGTCGCTGAGATAGCTGATGTCCAGCGGCGTTTCCATGGGACCGACCAGCCCGTTCTGCGCAAGCACCAGCATCGTAAGCACGCCCAGTTGGCTGAGGTAACTCAGCAACTCGTGCATTTGAAGGATGAGGAAACGCTCGTCAGGCATCGAGTTGAGATAACCGTTCAAGCTGTCGATGATGATGATTCGTGCGTTGTCCTGTTCCACCGCTTCGCGGACCCGGTGCGCGAATTCTCCTGGCGACAACTCCGCGGGATCGATCTGTTCGAGCCGGATCAGCCCCTTTTTAACTGCGTCATCGAGCGGCAAACCGAGCGTACGGGCGCGCGCTCCGATGGTGCCGCGACCTTCATCGAAGGCGAATATGGTGGCGTGTTCACCGCGATTCGCCGCCGCGATCGCATAAGTCACGGCGATGGATGATTTGCCCACGCCGGCTGCCCCGATCAGCAGCGCATTGGTGCCCCGTTCCAACCCTCCACCCAGAAGATTGTCCAGCTCCGCGTTGCCACTGGGAACGAAATCGCCCTCGAAGTCCTTGTGATGCTCTGCCGCAACCAGCCGGGGGTAGATCTGCAACCCGCCGCGTTCGATGGTGAAATCGTGAAAGCCGCCTTTGAAAGGAATGCCTCGCATCTTCACCACCCGAAGGCGCCGGCGTTCCGCACCGTAATCGATGGCCAACTGTTCGAGCAGCACCACCCCGTGCGCAATGGAGTGGAGCTGCAGATCCTTTTCGTGCGCCGTCAGGTCATCGAGCAGGATCACGGTGCACTTGCGACTCGAAAAGAAGTGTTTCAACGCAAGAACCTGGCGGCGGTACCGCAAGGGGTTTTGTGCCAGCAGCCGAAGTTCGGACAGACTGTCGATCACCACCCGCCCTGGATTGACCTCTTCGACCTTCCCGAAGATGAGCCGGCTCGTTTCCCCCAGTTCCATCTCGGCCGGCTGCAGGATGGTCAGCTCCTGGCTGGGATCGAGGGTGGTTTCGGGAGGGATGAGCTCGAAAACGGTGATTCCATCGAGCGACCATCCGTGGCGATGGGCTACCAGCTCCAGCTCACGTTCGGTTTCGGAAAGGGTGATGTAAAGCGCGGGTTCGCCGAGGCGCACGCCATCCAGAAGGAATTGCAGGGCCAAGGTGGTCTTGCCCGTTCCGGGTCGCCCTTCGTAAAGGTACATTCGTTCGGGATCGAGGCCGCCGCCGAGGATCTCGTCGAGACCGACGCTGCCGGTGGAAATTCGCAGTGGTTCAACCTCGTCCCGATTCGGCAGGTCACCTTCATGGTTGTTCATTGTCATTCCTTCGACTCGGCAAGCCCGTTCACGTGCGAACGGCCCCCACGCGGCAATTACACTAGCATCATCAGCGGACGGAGGGAGGGGCGGTCCGGACGCCCATGCGCGTCGGCCGGCTATCGGCGGGGCAGATTTACCGTCGCTCGTCTGCAACCGGCCGCTTTCGGGGATTTCGCGAGTTCGGTCGGATGGTTGCTCTGGCCGAAATTGGCCAGAGACAGCTCCTTTGCCTGCTACATGCGAAGAGGGATGCCTTTCGTCAACGCTTGTGGAACGTGAGCTTGCCGCCCTCGGCATCGACGCGGATGGTGTCGCCGCCGACGAACTCGCCAGCAAGGATTTTTTGCGCCAGAGGGTTTTCGAGTTGGGTCTGGATCGCGCGTTTCAGCGGGCGCGCGCCGTAGACCGGGTCGAAGCCGACGTTGCCGAGCAGCATCAGCGCGCCGTCTGAGATTTCCAGATCGATCTGCCGTTCCTGCAAGCGCTTGGCGAGGTAGTTCGTCTGCAAGCGCGCGATCTCGCGGATCTGCGACTTGTCGAGCGGATGGAACACCACGATCTCGTCAAGGCGGTTGATGAACTCGGGACGGAAGTGCGCCTGCACCACGCCCATCACCGCGGCCTTCATCTGCGTGTAGGCTTCGGGACTGTCCTCGTCGATGCCTGACGACGCAATTTCCTGGATCTGCTGCGAGCCAAGATTCGACGTCATCACGATCACGGTGTTGCGGAAATCCACCGTGCGACCCTGGCCGTCGGTGAGGCGCCCGTCGTCCAGCACCTGCAGCAGGATGTTGAACACGTCCGGGTGCGCTTTCTCGACTTCGTCCAGCAGGATCACGCTGTACGGGCGGCGACGCACGGCCTCGGTGAGGTAGCCGCCTTCCTCGTAACCGACGTAACCCGGAGGCGCGCCGATCAAGCGTGCGACCGAGTGTTTCTCCATGAACTCGGACATGTCGATGCGGATCATCGCCTCGGTGGTGTCGAACAGGAACCCGGCGAGCGCCTTGCACAGCTCGGTCTTGCCGACACCGGTCGGGCCGAGGAACAGGAACGAACCGTACGGGCGATTCGGATCGGACAACCCCGCGCGCGCGCGGCGGATCGCGTCGCTCACCGCACGCACGGCTTCGTCCTGACCAATCACGTTCTTGTGCAGCGCGTCTTCCATGTGCAGCAGTTTTTCGCGCTCGCCTTCGAGCATCTTCGACACCGGAATGCCGGTCCAGCGCGACACGACTTCCGCGATTTCCTCGGCGGTGACCTTGTCCTTGACCAGCTTGAACTCGCGCTGGTCGGCAGCCTGCGCGGCGGCGAGCTGCTTCTCCAGCGCCGGCAACTGGCCATACTGGATTTCGCTCATGCGCGCGTAATCCTGCCGGCGCTGCGCGGCTTCGAGTTCGTAGTGCGCCTTCTCGATCTGCTCCTTGATGCTGGCGTCGCCCTGCAGCGCAGCCTTCTCCGATTTCCACACCTCGTTCAGGTCGGAAAACTCACGCTCGAGTTTTGCGATGTCGCCTTCGAGATCGGCAAGACGCTTCTTCGACTCCGGATCCTTTTCCTTCTTCAGCATCTCGCGCTGGATCTTCAACTGGATCAACCGGCGTTCGAGGCGATCGAGTTCCTCCGGCTTGGAATCGATTTCCATCCGGATGCGCGAGGCCGCCTCGTCCATCAGGTCGATGGCCTTGTCGGGCAACTGGCGGTCGGTGATGTAGCGGTTCGACAACGTGGCCGCCGCGACGATCGCGGGATCGGTGATCTCGACGCCGTGGTGCACGGCATAGCGTTCCTTCAAACCGCGTAGGATCGCGATGGTGTCTTCCACCGTCGGCTCGCCCACGAACACCTTCTGGAAGCGCCGCTCGAGCGCGGCGTCCTTCTCGATGTACTTGCGGTATTCGTCCAGCGTGGTCGCGCCGATGCAGTGCAATTCGCCGCGCGCCAGCGCAGGTTTCAGCATGTTGCCGGCGTCCATTGCGCCTTCCGCTTTGCCGGCACCGACCATGGTGTGCAGTTCGTCGATGAACAGGATGATCTGGCCTTCCTGCTTGGAAAGATCGTTCAACACGCCTTTGAGGCGTTCTTCGAACTCGCCGCGGAATTTCGCGCCAGCGATCAGCGCGCCCATGTCGAGCGCCAGCAGGCGCTTGTTCTTCAAACCTTCGGGGACTTCGTCCTTGACGATGCGCTGCGCCAAGCCTTCCACGATCGCGGTCTTGCCGACGCCAGGCTCCCCGATCAGCACCGGGTTGTTCTTGGTGCGACGCGACAACACCTGCACCACGCGGCGGATTTCCTCGTCACGGCCGATTACCGGATCGAGCTTGCCGCTTTCCGCGCGCGCGGTCATGTCGATGGTGTATTTCTCCAGCGCCTGACGCTGGTCCTCGGCGCCCTCCGACTGCACCTTCTCGCCGCCGCGCAACTTGTCGATCGCGGCTTCGATGTTCTGCTTGCCGACGCCCGCCGCTTTCAGCGCACGGCCGACATCGCCCTTGTCTTCGAGGCAGGCCAGCACGAACAATTCCGACGCGATGAACTGGTCGCCGCGCTGCTGGGCCAGCTTGTCGGTGACGTTGAGCAACCGGTTCAACTCATTCGAGACGTTGATGTTGCCTTCCTGGCCCTTGACGCTCGGCAGCTTGTCCAGGATTTCGCCGACCCGCTGGCGCAGCAGAGGCACGTTGACGCCAGCCTGCGCCAGCATCGGCGCGGTCGAGCCACCCTGCTGGTCCAGCAACGCGGCCAATACGTGCGCGGGTTCCAGCATGTTGTGGTCGCGCCCGACCGCCAGCGATTGCGCATCGGAAAGCGCCTGCTGGAAGCGGGAAGTGAGTTTGTCCATGCGCATGGTGGCGAACCTTTGCTGGTGGATCCGAAGCCCCAAAGATGCGGTCGCGCGGCGCAGGCTTCAAGCCGTTTTCGCAGGTGCGCCCACACTTGCGCCGGGACTGCTCCGATGGGCGGCGCCGCGGGACCGATCGGCCGTGCTGGATGGCCATCCCTTCCAGCACGCGCAACCGCCAGCGAACACGGTCGAACCACGGTCCGTTTGCGCAACGAAAACGCGTCGCTAGAATCCGCGCGGGGATTGCTCGGGTCGCACCATCGTGAACGTGATCAGGTTGGAAACACGCCGGCCGGGGCTCGCGCACCTGGCGTGGCGGTCGTGGAACGCGCTGCAACTGGTTTTCACCATCGTCTGGACGGCGTGCTGCATTTGCCTGGCGCAAGGGGTGCTGGCGCTTGCCGGTGGCAATCGGCGCGCGCCGCTCAAGATGGCCTCGCGGCTGTGGGCGCCGGGCCTGCTGATCGGCGCCGGCGCGAAGCTGCGGGTGGAAGGTCTCGAACGCGTGGACTTTTCGAAGCCCCATGTATTCGTCGCGAACCACCAATCCATGATCGACGTCTGCGCGTTGTTCCGCGCGCTGCCGGTACCGATCCGTTTCGTGATCAAGCAGGAACTTGAACACGTCCCGTTCATCGGCTGGTACGCACGCAGCATGGGCATGGTGTTCATCAAGCGCGGCCACGCGCGCGAGGCGGCCGAGCGCCTGCACGGCATCGTGGCGCTGGTGCGCGGCGGTGACAGTCTGTGCGCGTTTCCGGAAGGCACCCGCAGCCGCGACGGATCGATCCGGCCGTTCAAGGGCGGCGCTTTCCAGGTCGCGCTGCAGGCGGGCGTGCCGGTGGTGCCGATCGCGATCGATGGTTCCGGGGAAGTGTTGCCGGCATCCGGTTTCCGGGTACGGCCGGGCACGATCATCGTGCGCGTCGGCGATCCGATTCCAACCGCCGGATTGCGGATCGGTGATCGCCACGCGCTGGCGCAACGCGCGCACGAGGCCGTCGTGGCGATGCATCGGTGCGTGCGAATGTGAATGGGCCGTTCACGCCGCGTCCGTCACAATACGTCGATGTTTCGCCAATGCTGAGCCGAGGTGTCCACAGCCAGCACCGACATTGCCATGAGGTTGCCCGCGCCGCCTGAAACCGGCGCTGACGATCGCTGGGCGCTGTTCCTGGACGTCGACGGCACCCTGCTGGATTTCGCACACCATCCCGACAGCGTCGAAGTGGATCCGAACCTGCACGACGACCTCGGTCGCCTGCGCGGGCGACTCGACGGCGCGATGGCGCTGCTGAGCGGACGCGCGCTGTCGCAGCTCGACGCACTGTTCGACTGGAACCACTACGTCGCGGCCGGGCTGCATGGCGCGCAACTGCGCTTGCCGAGCGGCCGCGTGCAGACGACGACCGGCAATACCGCCGCCTTCGCGCAGGCAAGGGCGCGCGCCGCCGAACTCGTGGCAGCGGCGCGCGGGGTATTGCTGGAAGACAAGCGACTTGCGCTGGCGCTGCATTACCGACGCGCCCCCGCCGCGCGCGAGGCCGCCGAGCACATCGCGGAAACCCTTCTGGAAGATGTCGCCGACAGCCACGTGCTGCAGCACGGCGATCACGTGATCGAACTGAAGCCTGCCGGCGTGGACAAGGGTCGCGCGCTCGCGGAGCTGATGCAGCAGGCACCGTTTCGCGGCCGCACGCCGTGGATGCTGGGCGATGACCTGACCGACGAGCACGCCTTTCGTCACGTCAACGCGAACGGCGGCGTCAGCGTGATCGTCGGCGCACGCCGTCCGACCGAGGCACGCTGCGCGCTGGACGATCCCGCCGCGGTGCGCGCGTGGCTGCACGGTCTGGCAAGGACGACATGAACCCGCAGGCTTCCACGAATCGGCCGAATCGAACCGGTCCTCGCCCTCGCGTTCGGTTCTCTTTTTCAATTGCATTCGTGGACCAAAACGGGGCGAGAGGAAGCGAAGGCCAACGACGAGGAGGCGACCGTTGACTGTCAAAACCACCCATGCGAAAAGATCCAAACCGGAAACGTCGCGGGTGCAGCCGGCACGGCCACCGCGCGGCCCGGCCAGCCGCACGCCCAAGCGCAAGTCGACCGATCCCGACCGGCGCGCCAACCTCGATCTCGGCATCATCGGCAACGGCACCATCAATGCGCTGATCGATGCGCGCGGCTGCATTGTGTGGCACTGCGTGCCGGCGTTCGACGGCGATCCGGTGTTCTGCTCGCTGCTGTCGCCGCGGTTTTCGGACGCCGGTTTTTTCGACGTGCAACTGGAAAACGAGGCCGGCTTTCACCAGCGCTACGCCGACAACAGCGCGGTGCTGGTGACCACGCTGACCGCGAAGGACGGCTCCAAGGTCGAGATCACCGATTTCGCGCCGCGCTACAAGCAACATGGGCGCACCTTCCATCCGATGCAGATCCTCAGGCGCGTGCGGCCGCTGTCGGGCGCGCCGCGGATCGCGCTGCGGCTGAAGCCGCTGACCGGTTACGGCGCACGCAAGCCGGAAATGACTTTCGGCTCCAACCACGTGCGCTACCTGCTCGATCCGCTGGTGCTGCGCGCCACCACCGACACGCAACTGCCGATGCTGCGGGACGGCCTGCCTTTCCTGCTCGACCGCGACGTGCACATCGTGCTGGGCACCGACGAAACGCTGCACGAATCGGCCGCGCGCTTCTACAACGAGGCGCTGGACTTGACGCTGGACTACTGGCACGAATGGTCGCGCTATCTCTCGATTCCCGCCGAGTGGCAGGAAGCGGTGATCCGCGCCGCGATCACGTTGAAGCTGTGCCAGTACGAAGGCACCGGCGCGATCACCGCGGCGATGACCACCTCGATCCCGGAAGCGCCCGACACCGTGCGCACCTGGGATTACCGCTATTGCTGGCCGCGCGACGCCGCGCTGTCTGTGCGCGCGCTGAACCGCCTGAGCGCCACGCGCACGATGGAAGAGTACGTGCGCTACATCTTCAATCTTGCGCTCAAGGAAGAAGGCAAGATGACACCGGTGTACGGCATCCATTTCCAGGATGAACTGCCGGAGCGCGAGGAAGCCACGCTGGCCGGCTACCGCGGCATGGGCCCGGTGCGGGTCGGCAACGAGGCCTGGAAACAGCAGCAGAACGACATCTACGGCAGCGTGGTGCTGGCGGCCACCCAGATGTTCTGCGACCAGCGGCTGGTGCGGATCGCCGGCGAAACCGAATACCGCCGCCTCGAACGCTGCGGCGAAGCGGCGTGGCGCCTGCACGACAGGCCCGATGCCGGACTGTGGGAATTGCGCGGGCGCACCTCCGTCCACACCTATTCGGCGGTGATGTGCTGGGTCGCCTGCGACCGCCTCGCCAATATCGGCACGTGGCTGGGGCTGGACGATCGTGTCAGGGTCTGGCGCAAGCGCGCCGACAGCATCCGGCGCAAGATCCTGCGGCACGCGGTGCACAAGAACGGTTACTTCGTGGAATCGTTCGGCAGCGACCAGCTCGACGCCAGCCTTTTGCTGCTGGAGGGCCTGCGTTTCGTCAGCGCCGACGACCCGCGCTTCGTCAAGACCGTGGATGCGGTCGGAAAAACCCTGATGCGCAACGGCTTCCTGATGCGCTATGCGCACCCGGACGATTTCGGTGCGCCCGAGACCAGCTTCCTGGTGTGCAACTTCTGGTACGTGGAAGCGCTGATCGCGATCGGTCGCAAGGACGAAGCACGCAAATTCTTCGAGAAACTGCTGGCGATCCGCAATCCGCTGGGGTTGCTGTCGGAAGACTACGACCCGAAGACCGGTGAGCTGTGGGGCAATTTCCCGCAAACGTATTCGATGGTCGGCCTGATCAACGCGGCGCGCGGCCTGTCGACCAAATGGAGCGACGTGGTATGAGCCGCCCCGCCGCGAATCGGCTGGTCGTGGTGTCCAACCGCGTGGCGCTGCCACGGGAAACCCGCGCCGGCGGACTCGCCGCCGCCATGCGCGCGGCACTGAAGGAACACGGCGGCCTCTGGTTCGGCTGGAGCGGCAAGCGCGTCGCGCCGGACGAGCGCACGCTGCACCGCGAGTCTGCCGGCAACATCGACTACGCGCTGCTGGACCTGACCCGCGAGGAATACGAGACCTACTATCTCGGTTTCGCCAACCGCACCCTGTGGCCGTTGCTGCACTTCCAGCCCACGCTGATGCAGTACAGCCGCACGCAATATGCTGGCTACCGCGAGGTCAACAAGCTGTTCGCGGAAAAACTCGCGCCGCTGCTGCGCGACGACGACCGCATCTGGATCCACGATTATCACCTGATCCCGCTGGCCGCCGAGTTGCGCGAACGCGGCATCGGCGCGCGCATCGGTTTCTTCCTGCACATTCCGTTGCCGCCGCCGGAACTGTTGATCAACCTGCCCTGCCATCGGGAACTGATCGCCACCCTGAGCGCGTGCGATCTGGTGGGCGTGCAGAATCGCGACGACGCCCGCGCGCTGTTCGACTACTTTGCACGCAGGCTCGGCGGGACCCGATCGCGCGACGTCGTGGAACTCGGTGGCCGACGCACGCACATCGCGCCGTTCCCCATCAGCATCGATACCGCCGAGGTCGCGCGCCAGTCGCGATACGCGATCAACAATTCCACGGTGCGCAAGCTGCGTGCCAGCCTCAATGATCGCCAGCTCGCGATCGGCGTGGACCGGCTTGATTATTCAAAGGGCCTGCCGCGCCGCTTCGAGGCGTTCGGCCGCTTCCTCGCGGAACACCACGAGTGGCGCTCGCGCGTTTCATTCCTGCAGATCGCGCCGCCCTCGCGCGAAGAGGTGCCGGAATACCGCCAGTTGCGTTCCCAACTGGAACGCTCGGCCGGCGCCACCAACGGCCGCTACGCCGATCCGGACTGGGTGCCGATCCGCTACGTCAACCGCAGCTTCATGCAGTCCACGCTGGCGGGTTTCTACCGGATTTCGCAACTCGGGCTGGTCACGCCGTTGCGCGACGGCATGAATCTTGTGGCCAAGGAATTCGTGGCCGCGCAGCCGGCCGACGATCCGGGCGTACTGGTGCTGTCGCAATTCGCCGGCGCCGCGGGCGAACTGGAGCAGGCGATCCTGGTGAATCCGTACGATCCCGAAGGACAAGTCGAGGGCATCGAACGGGCGCTGACGATGCCGCTGCAGGAACGCCGCGAACGCTGGGCCGCGATGTTCGAGCACGTGTCGAAGCACGATATCAGGGCATGGCGACGCGCGTTTCTCGCGGCGCTTTCCGCGGGCGCGACGTAGCGCAACCGCGCGAACGCAACGGATGGCGTGCATGAACGTATTGCTGACCCTCGGCCATCCGCGCAAGGTCAGCCTTTGCGCGGCGCTGTGCGCGGCGTATCGCGAAGGCGCGTGCGGGGGCGCGAACGTCGAGACACTGGTGCTGGCCGATCTTGCATTCGATCCGTACGTCC
>Ga0207674_10000340_pt1 | contig 60032 bp, 37 predicted proteins | sample KBSCornC72_FD_184303 | JGI IMG/M metagenome (GOLD analysis project Ga0207674, IMG submission 184303) | Corn rhizosphere microbial communities from Kellogg Biological Station, Michigan, USA - KBS Corn C7-2 (SPAdes) (version 2) | ecosystem: Host-associated > Plants > Roots > Rhizosphere > Soil ... | reverse complement strand
GAAGGGTTCCAGTGTAGGTGCAGCCATAGAAGTATGGTGAAGTGCGGGCGAAAGCAAACCCGGGTTCGCCATGCAGATTGCGCGGGGTCAGCGAGACCCTCGTCAAACGAACGACGCCAAAGTTCGCTGCAATCTCCAACACCGCTGGCGACTCGAACGCGCAATCGGAGACGCTCAGTGAGTGGATTGACTCGGAGTGAGTTCCTGCTCCCTGGCCGAGCAGGAATGCAGCCATCTTGAACTTTCCGGTGCAATTTCGGACCGTAACAGCGTCGATATCGAACTTATAGGCATTGCCGCTGGTCTGTATCGTGTCGAGGCGCATCAGAGACCAGCTATCGAACACGCAATCAGTGACGGTGACACGCGCGATGTCTCCTGAATAGCCCTCTGGACAGTTCAGCGCGATGGCATCATCGCCAGTGATGAACTTGCAGTTCGAAATAGCGATGTCGTTCGCTGGTCCATCGAAGTGAAGACCGTCGGTGCTTGGACCCAGGCTTCTGAAGATGCAGCCCTTCACCTGGACGTGGCCGACGTTCGAGAGCCGAATGTGATACGAAGGGGACTGAAGGACGACCAGGTTCTCGATCTTGATTTCATCGAGATTCATCAGGTTTATGCCGACGTACCACTGTGTGGACTTCCCCTGAACGGCTCCAGTTGTCGACACACCGCTTCGGCCATTGCCGGCGTTCCCATTCAGCACAAAATCCTTGAGCGTTACGCTTCGCCCGCGGGAGGGAGCTGGGGGGCCAGGGTCGCCGGGATAGCCGGCGGTTGCGTCTCCATTGTGAATGCCATCGTTGTTGGTGCCGGATTTAACAAAGAATCCTGTCTCGCAACCCTGGCCGACGATGCTCCAATAACCTCCAGTTGGAAGGAAAAGGCCGCTTATCAGCGCAGCGCCGTCCATGATCAGTGTGATGGGATGATCCTTGCTGGCCGGGGCAAGAGCCGCGTTGATGCGAGGCGCATCGTCGGTAGCGGGACCGCTCCGGGATTTATGGCGTCCGGTGGCAAGATCGCAGTCCAGAGCACAACCGATCTCGCTGGCACGTAGGTAGGTCATCCCGGCAATCTGTGCCTCCGCAGCCGAAGGCGCAATGCAGGGGATCTCCAGAGTCACGTCTCCGCATCCCAGCAGAGGCAGACTCGACGCCGCGCTCGCAGCGAAGACACTCGTTTCGACAAGGAACCTGCGTCGATTCATGGCGAAGGATATTCGTTTCAACTAAGACAGTATGCCTAGCCTAAACGAGATTCAGTCCTGCATCAATCAATTAGCGTTTCCGTGACGGACGCACGCAGCCAATCGTTTGGTTTGCACCGAATCTGGGGAGACTGGTACGGTATGGTCTGCGGTTTGACGATGAAGCGATTTCTACGACCCTTGATCCCTGCCTCAGTGTTGCAACGGCGGGGGCTGCTCGCCTTGAAACGGCTCGCTGCTTCGAAAGATCTGGAACTGATCGAGCGAGATCTTTTTTTTGATTTGAGGCGCGGGAACGCGGTGTTGCGCATCTCCAGCGCACACCAGATTTATGTGAAGCACATGATCGAGAATTTCGATTACTACGTGAACTCAGTGGTTCCTCTTCACGTGAACAAAATGCAACTCGTGGATATGAGCGGACCTCGTTACCACAAGCTTAAGGGTTTTGGAGATATACCCTTCCTATTTCCTTCCCACACAGAGCCCTATGAGACGACTGCCGAGTATCTTGACTTCGCACGGTTGAAAGGCGGCGAAATAGTGCTCGACATTGGCGCCTATGCCGGTCTCACCTCCATCATCTTTGCCAAACTGGTGGGATCGACTGGCCGCGTTTACGCATTCGAAGCCGACGAGACAAACTATGAATGCGCTCAGATCAACATCGAGATGGCAGCGCGCGTGATGGGCTTGAACAACATCACATTGTTGCATAAGGCAATCTGGTCTCAAAGCGGCGGGGTGCGCTTTTCCAACGAAGGCGCGATGGGATCCAGCGCCGTGGACGTCACAGGCGGAAACAGAGGAAATGAGCAGACGGTGGAAGCAACAAGTCTTGAGGACTTCTTCGCGGAGCGCGGGTTGAAACGCGCCGATTTCATAAAGATGGACATCGAGGGTTGCGAAGTCAAGGTGCTCGAGTCTTCCGCTCACTTCCTGAAGGGCACAGGGGCAAGACTGATTGTGGAACCTCATTTCGTCGATGGTGTGCTGAGTACTGAACGCTGTTGCAGTTTCCTGAAATCGGCAGGGTATCGTGTGAGAGTCAGGGAAAAGCTAGGAGAGTCTGAACCGCTGATTGAGGCGATGCCCTGAGCAGAAGATGACTAGAGCCGCCAATGGCTTAGGTCAGTAAACGTCTTGGAAATGGGCCAAGGCCCCTCCCCTCCTTAGTGACCCGGGATCCGGTTCGAAGGCGGGTAAGTCCTTGGCGAGCCTCATGCTAGACTCGTGCCATATGCGTTCTCGAAATTGCGGGAAAGACCAGGGAAACCCTGCAGGAGAAAGGGTCCAGTGGTGGCTCGCAAAACGACTGATGGCCATTAGCTTAGCCGCCGCAGCTTTACTTCCTTTTTGTGCAAGTACCCAAGGCGGCGCGCAAGCGGGATACCCGACCTACGACAGCAGTGGCAGCGGAAGTCAGAGTACCGGCTCAGCCGATTGTTCCGACCCCGCATTTGCGTCGACAGCAGGCTGTTCCCGGCTGATCACGGGGCAAAATCTAGGTCAGCCAGGACAGATCCAACCGAATCAGACGGGCATCTTCGGTCAGAGCAGTCCGAGCGCATCGTCGATGTCCGACAGAAACTACTACGATGTTGACCAGTATGGCCGTCAGCCAAACCGGCTACTCAATCAGCCTCCGCCAATTCCGGAGCACCTGACAGAGTTTCAGAAATTTGTCGCCTCAGGCATAGGGCAGGTCTTACCGATCTATGGCGCAAACCTCTTCCGCCAGGTCCCGTCAACCTTTGCACCTATCGATATGGCACCGGTTCCGTCCGACTTTGTGATCGGTCCAGGCGATGAATTACGCATTCGCGTGTGGGGTCAGCTCAGCTTTCAAGCAAATGTTCGGGTCGATCGCTCTGGCGAAATATATCTTCCCCAGGTCGGCCCCGTACACGTCGCCAGCATTCCATTCTCTGAAGTGGACAAGCATCTGCGGGATGCAATCGGCCGCGTCTACCACAACTTCGACCTGACGGTAGATCTTGGGCGGATCCGCTCCATACAGGTATACCTGGCTGGTGAAGCTCGAACGCCAGGTTTATACACGGTAAGCTCGCTCAGTTCTCTCGTCGACGCGCTGTTCGTCGCCGGCGGCCCAAGCACCTCGGGATCACTGAGACGTATCGAAGTGCGCCGTAACGGCGAGAAAGTCGCAGATTTCGACCTGTACGCGCTGCTGGTGCATGGGGACAAGTCTAAAGATGTGAAGCTTCAGCCAGGCGACGTGATCTACATCCCTCCCGTAGGCGGTCAAGTCGCAATCACCGGAAGCGTGCGAGTTCCGGGCATCTATGAATTGCTGCCGGGTGAGTCAGTATCCGAACTGGTCACCGATGCCGGCGGCGTTTCCGCAGTGGCGTCACAGGCACGTCTTTCGATTGAGAGGATCGAGGAGCATCACAGCCGCACTGCGATGGAAGTTGCTTTCGATCAATCAGGACTCGCAACCGCGCTAGCGGATGGTGATCTGGTCCGAGTCTTCTCAATTGTTCCGCAATACACGAAAACCGTCACCCTCAGGGGAAACGTGGCAAATCCAGGGCGCTTCGCCTGGCACCCTGGCATGCGTGTCAGCGATCTGATTCCAGACAAGGATTCGCTGATCACCCGGAATTATTGGTGGAAGCGTGCCCAATTAGGACTGCCCGCTCCGGAGTTTGAGCCGACCCCAGAGTTCCGCGATCTCCGCCAACCTAAGGAGAATGAAGCAGTGACTCTTAGACCGCTGGGAGAGCTCGGGGGCGATCAAGCAGGCGCTCAGGGACTGGGCCAGAGCGGGTCGCAGCAAAGCGGAACGTCGCAGGATCAAACCGCGCCTGCGACGCCTCAAGATCAATCGAAACATGGTTCGAACAGTTCTCTGGCAGCCCAGCAGGAAACTACATCGCGTGGAGATCTAGACAGCCAGTCGCAACTGAAGACCAGAGTCAAAATTCTGGCACCGGAAATCGACTGGAACTATGCGGTGGTTGAGCGCGTCGATCCCGAAACGCTGAAAACGACCTTGATCCCGTTCGACCTCGGCAAGCTCGTTCTTCAGCATGACTCCTCTCATGACCTCGAGCTGCGCAGTGGGGATCTCGTTACGATCTTCTCTGAAGCTGACATCCGCGTACCCACGGAGCAGCAAACCAAGCTGGTGATGCTCGATGGCGAGTTCGTCCATGCAGGGGCTTATAGCGTGCGGCCTGGCGAAACGTTGCGCGAGTTAGTGGCGCGCGCGGGTGGAATCACCACAAAGGCCTACCTCTATGGCTCGGAGTTCACCAGAGATTCAGTGCAGAAAGCCCAACAGGCAAGAATCGATGAATACGCCCGATCACTGGAGGCCTCGATTCAACGAAGCAATCTGGCTCTGGTCGCCGCCTCCGCAACTTCTCCCGAAACTGCTGCATCCAGCACAGCGGCTCAGGCGACCGAACGAGACCTCCTGGCCGGTGTGAGGCAAATAAGGGCTACTGGTCGCATCGTCTTGGAGTTCAAGCCCAGTTCTCGGGACATTTCATCTGTACCCGCCATTGATCTGGAAAACGGGGATCATTTCGTCATTCCCCCGATCCCGGCCGTAATCAATGTGGTCGGCGCCGTGTACAACCAGAACTCCTTCCTGTACAGACCTTCCCAAAGGGTTGAAGGATACCTGCTGCAAGCAGGCGGCCCAAATCGTAATGCTGATAAAAAGCATGCCTTCATTATCCGCGCAAATGGAAACGTGGAAAGCCGGGATCACTCAGGCGGACTCTGGTCTTCCGACCGGTTCAGCCAGCTGCATTTGAATCCGGGCGACACAATCGTCGTTCCGGACAAGACGTATAGGCCTTCTGTACTCCGTGGCTTCCTCGACTGGTCGCAGTTGTTCTCTCAGCTTGCGTTTGGTGCTGCTGCCATCAATGTCCTGAGGTAGCTTTCCGGGCACGATGTGATTGCAGTCACTGTTCAGTTTGCGGCGACAAGTCTAACTTTGTTGACGGATAAGGTGTGACCAAAGCAAAGGCTAGACGAGGCCAGAGGCGAGAAATCTCATTCCATCCAATCTGGCGTCGTGCTCGTGGGTTAAGACACGGCACTGCAGAAGAAGAGAGAGTAGAAACCGGCAGAAGCCATCCACGAGCGGGGCTTTATGCAACTCCCATTCGAATGGGAGCTACACTGCCTGATTCATTCGAAGCCAAACTAAAGAACGATTACGAGCGGCTGGATTCGGCTCGCATTCAACAGGGGAAACCATCTTGGAGGGAGCGAGTTGTTCGGCATGTTCTCGAGGCAATCCCCCGCACTACTGCGTTAGGTCAAAGCCATCCTTCGCTTTGTGCTTGAAAAGACCTCCTCAAAGTTCCTGGGTCGAGTCCAGAATTCGAAGGGCCTTTGACATACTCTTCTCTACTGCCTTTTTGACGACATGCTCTATGCCGATGCTGCTCATCGCGGCCTGCGTGCGATTGACTTCCAAAGGCCCAAGTCTGTTCTGCCAGGAACGCGTCGGTCGAGAAGGCCGGCTCTTCAAGATGTACAAGTTCCGAAGCATGATGAAATCTCAGACCGGAGATGTCGAACCTTCTCTCACCAAAGAGGGCGATCCGAGGGTGACTCCCGTGGGACGCTGGCTTCGCAAGTTCAAGTTAGACGAACTCCCTCAGTTCTACAACGTACTGCGGGGTGATATGAGCCTGGTCGGCCCCCGCCCCAAGTTGCCACGGTATGCCGCAATCTTGAATATGCCGTATCGCCCCGGTATAACAGGGCCCGCGACGCTCGCATTTCATCGCGAAGAAGAGATCCTCCGAAGAGTTGCTCCGGGAGAATTGGAAGAGTTCTACGCTGAGCGGATCAAGCCGTACAAAGCGCGTCTTGATGTCTGTTATATGTGCAATGCCAACCCCATATCCGATTTACGAATCATCTTCGCCACCGCTCTTCGTCGACCGGCATTGCTTACGTGGGCAGCAGCGAGTCTCTTGCGGCCGTTTGATGCATCCGAACACAATCCGCTCGAGCCGGAGATGATTCAACAATCCCAGATTGCCTGGACGACCTCGCAGAGCAGTTCAGACCTCGATGATGGAATGAGGGAACCCGCCTAGAAGCGCCTACCAGGATAAAGATCCGGGGTGTTAGCGAGTATCGGAACAGATTTCCCGCACCTTCTGACTTCTAAAATCGAACCCTCGCTGCGAAGAACGCGAAATACCCTAGTCATCAGTGTGGAGCGGGCTGCAGGGACCTGCTCGGCATGGGACTTTCTGAGATCCCGTGTCGTTTAAGATCTCATCGAGGTTCTTGATGCTTAATCGTCGTGAGTTTCTCGCCGTGGCCGCAGCTGCCAGTGCAGCCCTGATTGAAAAGACAGCTTCCGCCAAAACGCATGGCGGTCACGAAAGCGTATCCGGCACGCCGGAGGATTACACCCGCTATGTGAATGTATTTATCGGTACGGGAGGTCACGGCCACTGTTTCCCTGGAGCAACTGTGCCTTTCGGCGCCGTACAACTGAGCCCGGACACGGGTGTTCGCGACTGGGACTGGTCTTCCGGCTACCATCACGATGACACCACCTTGATGGGCTTCAGCCACACGCACCTGAGCGGCACCGGTGTAGGTGATATGCTCGATCTCCTTCTCGTGCCGCGTACCGGAGAAGTTGTGCTGGCTCCGGGAGTCGATCCCGAAGCGCGAACCAAGCCGGATGGAACTTACCGCTCTCGCTTCTCTCATGCGGATGAGAAAGCGGAGCCAGGCTACTACTCGGTTGTCGCGGAAAGCGCGGGCGGCGCGAAGATCAGGACCGAACTGACCGCGACGGAACGCACAGGTCTCGCCCGCTTCACCTTCCCCGCAAATGAGCCAGCTCATGTCATTCTCGATTGGCATCACGCCTATGGAGAGGAAAGCCCGGTTAAGTCGGCCGAACTGACAGTCGTGAGCGACACGCTCATACAGGGCGGCCGGCACGTGAGCCGATGGGCGCCGAATCGCGAGATCCATTTTGCAACCGAGATCTCGGTCAAGCCGACGAAGATCGAGCTTTTCTCTGATGACAAACCCTTAAACGATCTGACCGCGAGCGGGCGAAATCTGAAGATGGTTCTTCATTTCGAACCCGGCACGACCGTCATATTGAAGTCCGGAATTTCGATGGTCAGTGCTGCCAACGCGCTGGCAAATCTCAAGAAAGAACAGCCGGCATTTGACTTCGACGCAACCAGAACCGCAGCGCGCCGCATGTGGCAAAAAGAACTCGCGCGAATTCATGTCGAGGACTCGAGTGAAGAGCGCAAGACCGTCTTCTATTCAAGCCTCTACCACATGATGTGCGCTCCGACGTTGGCTGACGACTGCAATGGTGAGTATCGCGGCATGGACAAGAAGGTCCACCAACTCGGCGCGAGCGAGCACAACTACAGCACCTACTCACTGTGGGACACATACAGGGCTCTCCACCCATCGTTCACGCTTTGGCAGGCGGACCGCATTGCTCCATTGGTCAATTGCCTGATACGCATGGCAGAGCAAAGTATTTACGGATTCCCGATTTGGCCGCTGCAGGACGGGGAGACGTATTGCATGCCCGGCTATCACGGTGCCAGCGTGATGGCGGAGGCCTGCGCCAAGAAGATTCCAGGAATCGACTGGAATCGGGCATATGCGGGCATGCGCAAGCGCAACATGGTGGATGACTACATGGGACTCGGCTATTACAGGCAGATGGGCTACATTCCTGCAGATAAAGTCGATGAATCCATCGGGAAGTTCGTCGAATACTCGTACTGCGATTGGGCCTGCGCACGGGTTGCTGAGGCTACCGGTCACGCGGATGACGCGAGGATTCAACGAAAGCGATCGCAGAACTACCGCAACATCTTCGACGCGCAAATGCAGTTCATTCGTCCCAAACTCGCGAATGGGGAGTGGGTTCCGAATTTTGATCCCAAGGCTACTGGCCACGTTCCTCATCACCGCGACTACACCGAGGCAAACGCGTGGCAGAGCACGTTTTTCGTACAGCACGACGTGAAAGGCTACATGGAGTTGTTCGGAGGGCGAGAGCCTTTCGCGAAAAAGCTGGATCAGTTATTCACTGAGCAGCCCGGCGTGAGCAATGAGTCAGTTGCCGATATGACGGGATTCATCGGTCAGTATGTGCATGGTAACGAGCCCAGCCATCACATCACCTACCTCTATACGTGGGCGGGTCAGCCCTGGAAGACGCAGGAGAAGGTGCGCGAGCTCTTGCTTATGCACTATCGCAACAACTTCGACGGCCTCGATGGGAACGAAGATTGCGGGCAGATGTCGGCGTGGTTTGTCATGAGCGCGATGGGCCTTTACGCCGTCGATCCAGTCAGCGCCACGTACGTACTATCCGCTCCACTGTTCAAGCGGATTTCGATCCCGCTCGGCAATGGACGTCAGTTGGTCATCGAGGCCGAAGGCGGCGATGATCCTCAGAAGAGCCGGTACATTCAATCGGTATCCCTGAACGGGAAGGCTCTCGACCGGCTGTGGGTTCGGCACGAAGATCTCATGCAAGGTGCGCACCTGGTTTTCAAGTTGGGCGAAGAGCCGAATACGGCGCTCGGGACCTCTGAAGACAAGATGCCCCCTTCGCTTACCTCCTAGCATTTCGGTCAAGTTAGCGTGGCAGCCAGGCATTTCGTCCTGCCTGGTCGCCGCTCTGGCCATCCGAGCCCGTATTTGTTCAAATTCCGAATTATTTCCTTGACAGGTGGGCGCGGCCGAATCTAACGTTCGGTTCGAACTCTGAACTATATGCAAAACTGCCGGGAGTCAACCTGGATTCTGGAGGTACCAATGATCGAACACGCCCCTCGGAAACGGCTGATCGGGTTAGTCATCTTCTCTCTGTTTATTTGGATGTCCCAGTTCGCAATGGGACAAGCGGTTAACGGAACCCTGCTTGGAACAGTCACCGATGTGACAGGAGCAGCAGTTGCGAATGCGAAGGTTACGATCAAGGAAACGTCTACAAGCGTGACCCACGAATCCATTACAAATGGAAGCGGAAACTACACATTCCCGGATTTGCATCCCGGTGGGTATACGGTAACAGTGGAGTCGTCCGGCTTCAAGAAAGCAACGCAAGAGAACGTTCAGCTCCTGAGCAATTCGGCGGTTCGAGTCGATATAGCGATGCAACCGGGCAACGTCACGGAATCAGTGACCGTGACGACTGCTCCCCCCGTACTGCAGACCGACCGTGCTGACATCAGCACCAAAATTGACTCGACCAACGTGATGGCTTTGCCCCTCACTACGGGGCGCAACTTCCAATCGCTTCTCAATCTGGTTCCCGGTACCAGCCCCGCGACCTTCCAGCATTCGCAATTCTTCAACGCACAGAATTCTCTGCAGACCCAGGCCAACGGCATGCCGCGAGTCAGCAATCTCTATCAGATTGAAGGCATCGACGATGATGAGCGGACGGGCCTGCTACAGATTCTGATTCCTCCAGCGGAAGCAATCCAGAGTGTTGATGTCTCGACGAACAACTACGAGCCTGAACTTGGCCGCTCGGTTGGCGCCATCACCAATGTGACGCTCAAGTCCGGCACCAATGCCTTCCACGGTTCGGCGTTTGAGTATCTGCAGAACAACTATGTCAACGCTCGCTCCTACTTTGGCCCGAAGCTTGGACACCTTTCCTACAACTACTTTGGAGGCGCTATCGGCGGCCCCATCAAGAGGGACAAGCTTTTCTTCTTCGGCGACTACCTCCGCACGATCGATAGTGAAAAGATTGGCAGCACATTTACGGTCCCGGATGCTCGCTGGTATACCAACGCCGGACTCACACCCGGCTGCACCGACCCGGCTGGTTGCGTCGACTTGAGTGGCGCCCTTTCAGGCACGACCGGGCAAATCTACGACCCGGCCACGGGCGACGGCACAGCCGCACATCCCCGGACTGCCTTCCCAAACAATCAGATTCCTATCAGCCGGATCAATCCTGTTTCGTTGAACATGCTTCAGCAACTCAATGCGGCTTTTCCGAAGTATGGAAAGCTGGATTCAACCAAGCCCTTAAGCAACCCCTCCAACAACTACACCACCACGCTTCCATTTAGAAAGGATGCGCACAGCTTCGACGTCAAAGCTGATTGGATCCTAAGAGAAAAAGACCACCTGAATGGCCGCTTCAGTTGGCAGCGCACCAACACTTTCCAGGCGGCAGCCTTTGGCAACTTCCTCGGCGGCCCGCAGGGCGGTGGCTTCGAGGCTAAGGGCAATCAGACGGCCTACAGCACTGGCGGCATCTACAACCATGTTTTCTCGCCCACGTTTTTGACCGAGGTTCGTGTCGGCGTAGCACACCTCCGCAACACGGCGTTGCCGCCCGATTATGGCTCGAACGACGCGACTGCCATCGGTGTACCCGGAGTCAATATTGACGGGCAGCCCTTTACCTCCGGACAAGTCGGCATCACCATCAATGGCGGCTTTTCAAATCCGCTCATCGGGTATTCAGCCTCGGTGCCATGGATACGCTCAGAAGCGAACATCGATGCAGTGAACACCTGGACAAAGATTACCGGCAACCACACGTTCAAGTGGGGTGTTGACCTTCGCCGGGTTCGCGACGATCTCTTGCAGGATCAGACCTTCAGTCCGCGTGGCGCGTTCACCTTTAATGATTTGCAGACCTCCACGACTGGCGCGAAGACCAATATTGCGAACTTCATGGGCAGTTTTCTTCTCGACCAGCCGAGCCAGACGGGACGCGATCTGAACACGTTTGTCCCGCGCTACAGGCAGTGGTGGTTCTTCGCCTTTGCCGGAGACAAATGGCAGGCCACGCCCAAGCTGACCCTCGACTATGGCCTACGCTGGGAGTTTTATCCGCCCGCTACGCCACCCATCGCCGGCGGCTTTTCGAACTACGACCCCTCGAACAACACGCTTGTTCTCGCCGGGCTAGGAGGCAATCCCGAAAACCTTGGCATGGAGACTCAGTACAAATACTTCGCTCCGCGTACGGGGCTCTCCTATCGCGCGCATGACGCTACGGTGATCCGCATGGGCTTTGGCATGAGCTATATCCCGTTCACGGATAACACGTATGCGTACAACTTCCCCATCCGCGCGAACAACAGCTATCAGCCGGCGGGCGGATCAACCTTAACTCCCGCAGTTCTCGCCGATGGCGTTACAGTTGCGACGTTCCAAGCTGGTTTCCCGGCGCCCGTCCCGGTAGCGATCCCCGACAATGGGATCATTGCTGCGAACACGCCGTTACTCATCAATCAGGTCTATACCTACATCCCAAAGAATTTCAAAAATTCTTACGCTGAAGCTTGGAACGTTGCCCTTCAGCAGGGTTTCGGACCGAACTTGAGTCTGCAAATTGCATATGTAGGTAACCATGGCACGCGCATGAATCTTTCCCAGAACATCAACCTGCCGAGCGTGTATGGCGGCGGTAACGCTTCACTTCCGGAAAACTCCACAGCATTTACGGGTGGCGCCACGGGGCGTACCGCAGCTACAAACGAGTACTTTCTTGGCTACTCCTCGAACTACAACGGCCTGCAGGTCCAACTTACAAAGCGCTACTCTGCCGGCCTCACATTTACCTCTGCATTCACGTGGGGAAAAGCACTTACCTACGCCACCGGAGGAGACGACAACGGCAGCCTGGTTTTCTTCATCGACCAACGCAGGAACTATGCTCCTGCCGACTTCGATCGTTCGAAGAACTTCGAGCAGAGCTTCACGTACGAGCTGCCAGGCGGACGTGGCCACAAATACTTCAACTCCGGCATTGGCGATGCGGTGTTTGGTGGCTGGAGACTCTCCGGTGTCATTTCTATTCTTTCCGGATTGCCATTCAGCGTATATGCGAACCAAGGCGTACTCAACACGCCAGGAACCGCGCTGCTGGCAAGTATGACCGGCTCTCCTAAAGTCACACACCAAATCGGAGCAGACAAACCGTGGCTGGATAAATCCAATCTCTCGCAGCCAGCCGGTTGCGCTGGAGCATTTCCTTGTACGCCGGTGCTGGGCAATACAGGCAGAAACCAGTTCAGGGGACCGGGCTACTGGCAAAACAACTTCTCGCTTGCCAAGAAATTTACGATGTTCCGGGAATTTGCAAGTGAGCTTCGTATCGATGCGGTGCAGTTAACGAATACTCCTCAGTTCGCCAATCCCGCTGCGGGCAGCGGAACGATCATTACAAACGCGAACTTCGGTAAGGTAACGAGCACTCTGGGCAGCGGCCAAGGCACCGTGAACGGTATTGGTGGTGGGCGCAGCCTCCAGGGCTCTCTCAGAGTATCCTTCTAGCTTTCACACCTGGTGGGACGAGGCACAGATGCTTCGTCCCGCCTTCATCCGCGGCGCACTGCACGCTGCTGCCCGCATGAGGACATCAATAATGAGCATTCACTCCCGCCGGACATTTTTGACGGGGTCCGTTGCGGTGGCATCGCTGTGCGCTATGCCAGCCCTTGCACAATCTGCGAAGTCTCCATTTCGGGTTGCAGTGATAACGGACGAAATCTCGCCAGACTTTGATCACGCCTGTCATGTCGCTTCGCAGGAATTTGGGATGCACTGGGTTGAACTGCGTTCCCTGTGGGGCAAAAGCTTGATGAATCTTAAGGAAGATCAGCTTGCTGACGCGCACAAGATTCTCGAGAAATACAAGCTTCGGGTTACGGATATCGCCAGCCCTCTTTTCAAGACGGATTGGCCTGGAGCGCCGCGATCGCAATACGGATCGAAGGGCGACATGCACGGCGCCTCCGAGACAACTTTCAAAGAGCAGGATGAGATCCTGGAGAAGTCGATCTCCCTCGCAAAGCAATTCAAGACCAATAAGGTGCGGTGCTTCGACTTCTGGCGGTTGGACGACGTCAAACCCTACCGGGAAGCAATCGACGACAAACTCCGTCAGGCGGCGGATAAGGCAGGGAAGCAAGGCATCCTCCTGGTGCTGGAAAACGAATTCGAGTGCAACACCGCCACCGGGCGTGAATCAGTTCGTACGTTAGGCGCTGTCAAATCATCGTCGCTGGCTCTGAATTGGGATCCCGGCAATGCGGTAATGCGTGGCGAGATGGATGCCTATCCCACCGCATGGGAGATGCTTCCGAAAAACAGAATTCATCACTGTCACGTGAAAAATGCGGTCAAGGATGAATCCGGAAAAATCGTGTGGGCTCCGACTGGCAAGGGCGTAATTGATTGGACCGGTCAGTTCCGCGCGCTCAAAGAGGCCGGATTCAAAGACGCTGTCAGCCTCGAGACTCACTGGCATGGAGCGGCGACTCCGGAAGAGTCGAGTCGCATTAGTTGGGCCGGCATGAAGAAAGCACTGGCAGATGCAGGCGCGCTGTAAACGAGAGAGAACTTTCAATTCGATAGAACCATCATTCTCTTGGGAGGGTATGTGCTTACACGACGTGAATTCATCGATACGCTTGCGACAGGAACGGCTGGACTAGCAATAGCGTCGACCGCCAAGAGTTACGGTCAGATTCTCGGGTCCAACGACCGCTTGAATTTTGCGGTAATCGGGCTCCATTCCCGCGCATACGCGCACTTGTCGGCTCTGAAGGCGAACAAGGCGGCGGCAAGAATTTCCTATGTCTGCGACGTGGATACGAACACCATGAAGAAGTTCGCCACCGAGACTGAGAAGGAGATGGGCGAAGCTCCGAAGACTGACCAGGACTTCCGCAACATTCTTCGGGATAAGGAAGTCGATGCGATTACGATCGCAACTCCCGATCACTGGCACGCACCCATGGCGATTGCGGGCCTCGAGGCCGGCAAGCATGTGTATGTCGAGAAGCCGTGCAGTCACAATCCCGCCGAAGGAGTCATGCTGGTTCAGGCGCAGAAGAAGTACGGCAAGCTGGTGCAGATGGGCACGCAGCAACGCTCAAGCCCGCACACAATCGAGATCGTCGACCGCATTCACAACGGCGATATTGGCCGCGCATACATGGCGAAAGCCTGGTACGTAAATGTGCGCAAATCCATCGGGGTTGGAAAAGAAGCTCCCGTACCATCGCAATTGAACTGGGATCTCTGGCAGGGTCCTGCGCCTCGCCGCGCCTACACCGATAACATCCAGCCTTACAACTGGCACTGGTTCAAGGTTTATGGCACGGGCGAAACGCTGAACAACGGTACACACGAGATCGATGTGTGTCGCTGGGCTCTTGGGGTGGACTTCCCGGAACGCATCAGTGCGCAGGGTGGCCGCTACCACTTCAAGGATGATTGGCAGTTCTATGACACGCTGGTCACGAACTTTGAGTACCCCGACAAGATGATTTCCTGGGATTGCAGATGCTGCAACGGAATGAAGCTCTACGATCGCGACCGTGGCTCAGTGATCATGGGAACGAATGGGTCAGTCCTTGTCGATCGCGATGGCTACGAGATCTTTGATCTCAAGGGCAAAAAAATCAACAAGAAGAAAGCGGGCTCTGAAACCTCGTCCAATGACTTGATGGGACGGGATTCGATGACAGACGCTCACTTCGCAAACTTCATAGCTGGAGTTAAGAAAGGCGAAAAGCTAAACGCTCCGATTTCAGTCGGGAATGTGGCTGTGACCATGCTGCAGTTGGCAAACGTGGCTTGGGACGTAAAACGAGTGTTGACACTCGACACAGCCGACGGAAAAGTTCAGCACGATCCCGAAGCCATGAAGCAGTGGACTCGCACCTACGAAAAAGGATGGGAGCCGCACGTTTAGACGGTTGTAATGAGTGGCCTCCTCTGCCACTCATCTTTTGTCTCAATCTCCGCTGTATGTTTGAGGAGCAATTCTGATATGAGAGAAAACGTTTCACGTCGACATTTCCTACAAGGAAGCGCACTGGTTGCCGCTGGAGCATCAATGCCGCGTTCATCTCTGGCGCTGGCTCCGTCCCAAGAGACCGGGAAGCCGTGCCCAATTCAGCTTGGAATTGCAACGTACACGTTCCGCGCTTTTCCACGCGAAAAGATGATCGGGTCTTTGAAGCAGCTCGGCATCAACCAGATCAACGCCAAAGACATTAAGGATCACTTGCCCTCCGATCCTCAGCAGGAAGATGCCGCTCTCAAGGACTATGCGGCGGCCGGCATCAAGCTGCACGCCGCCGGAGCGATCTACTTTCGTAAGGACGAAGACGAGGATATCCGGGCAAAATTCGAGTACTGCAAGCGTGCGGGCATCGGCGTGATTGTGGCCGGCGACCCAACTCCGGAAACCCTGCCGCGGGTAGAGAAATTCGTCAAGCAGTACGATATTCGGATTGCGATCCACAATCACGGTCCTGAAGACCCCGTCTGGCCTTCGCCTTTAGACATTCTGAAATTGGTCAAGAATCTTGATCCGCGAATTGGCTGCTGTATCGACGTTGGTCACACCGTGCGTGCCGGGACAGACGTAGTGGAAGCAATCAACGCAGTTGGTTCGCGCTTGTTCAATATGCACATCAAGGACCTCTCCGATTTCAAAGCCAAGGAAAGCCAGGTCGCAGTGGGACGAGGGAAGATGCCGATGCGGGAGATCTTCGCGGCCTTGGCAAAGATCAACTACAGGGGATTCGTCGATCTCGAATATGAGATACACGAGGACGATCCCATGCCGGGAGTGATCGAAAGCATCGCCTATATGCGGGGCGTTCTGACAGGCATGGGATACCTCTTAAATAGCTGAGCCAGTCGTCGAATGGCTTTGGATCAGGCGTAGTCGACCACTTGTCAGACCGTCTATCGTGGGACAAGAAGGATTCAGGGAGATGCTCTTACATCCAGATCGTCTTTTTCCGGCGGACCCATGCGCTCGGAGAATTGCAAGGGAACTCTACGCCGACATTTCTCCGTTGCCACTGGTGAGTCCCCATGGACACACGCAAGCTGCCTGGTTCGCGCGTAACGAGCCATTTCCGAATCCTGCCGCACTCTTCGTACAGCCTGATCACTACATCTTCCGCATGCTCTACAGCCAGGGAGTGTCATTGGATGATCTTGGGATTGGACAGAAGGAGATCAAGGATCCACGGAAGGTCTGGCGACTTTTTGCGCGAAATTACTATCTCTTTCGCGGCACCCCGACACGCATTTGGCTCGATTATTCGTTTCAGGAAGAATTCGGGTTATCGGAGCGGCTGTCAGAGAAAAATGCGGATCATTACTACGACGTAATTGCAGAGAAGCTTCAGACGCCGGAGTTCCGGCCTCGCGCTCTTTACGAAAGGTTCAATCTTGAGGTCTTGGCGACCACTGATTCGCCGTTGGATTCGCTCGAAGATCACAAGAAGATCCGGGAGTCAGGATGGAAGGCGCGCATCATTCCGAACTTCCGCCCCGACGCAGTTGTCGATCCCGATTTCCCCGGCTTTGCAGAGAATATCTCCAGCCTGGGAGGACAGACAGGCGAGGATACAGGTTCGTTTCGAGGATACTTGAGCGCTCTACGCAAGGCGCGGGAGCGTTTTCGTCAGGCGGGCTGCACCGCCACAGATCACGGCCATCCCACCGCACAGACAGCCGATCTCGGTGAGGCCGAGGCTGAGAAGTTGTTTTCTGAAGTGCTTTCCGGTAGGGCTGATGCTGGCAGGCGCGAGCTCTTTCGCGCCCAGATGCTCACCGAAATGTCAGCTATGAGCCTCGATGATGGTTTGGTGATGCAGATCCACCCGGGAAGCGTCCGCAATCACAACGTTGCATTGTTCGAAAGATATGGCCGTGACATGGGCGCCGATATCCCAAGAGCAACCGACTACGTGGCAGCGTTGCATCCGCTCTTGGCGCGATTCGGAAACGAGACCAAGCTCACAATCATTCTGTTCACCTTGGACGAGACGGCTTACAGTCGCGAGTTGGCGCCGCTCGCGGGCCATTATCCTTCCCTGCGTCTCGGACCGGCGTGGTGGTTCCACGACAGCCCCGAGGGCATGATGCGATTTCGGGAGCAGGTCACCGAGACCGCTGGCTTCTACAACACTGTGGGTTTTAACGACGATACGCGCGCTTTCCTTTCAATTCCCGCTCGTCACGACGTAGCGCGCCGGGTCGATTGTGCTTTTCTAGGCCGGATGGTTGCTGAACATCGAATCGACGAGGATGAGGCGCACGAAGTTGCCCATGCGCTCACCTATAGGCTCGCCAAGGAGGCCTACAGACTGTGAGGGTCGCGGACGCGGTCCAGCTTGGCGTGCGCTTTATACTGGAGTTTCCTCATATCTGAGCGATGTCTTATCGCGCCCTGAGAGGTGACGGCGCACGGAAGGAACCTTATCTGATGATGCCGATGCTCTTGTTGGAAGACAAGCAAAGCGCGTCCAACCGAACACCGCGTCACATCAATCGCAATCTGATTTTTAATCAGATTCGGACCCGCCAGCCGATCTCTCGTGCCGATCTTGCCCGAACCTCTGGCTTGCAGCGCAGCACGGTTTCCCTCATCGTCGAAGAGCTGCTACGCGAGCGATGGATCGTTGAGGGATTGATAGGCGATGCGCCTCGCGGGAGGAAGCCCACCGGCCTCGTCATAAACAATAAGCGCACGGTGCTCGCGGTGGATGTGCATCCATCGCAAACCAGGCTGGCTGTGGCGGACCTTTCTGGGAGAATCACGACTCAGAAACAATTGCAGTTGCCCAGCGATCCAAAGAAAGTCATTCGCTCCATCGTGAGCGCAATCCGAAATATCATCTCGGAACATGCCGATTGCTCGTTTGAAGGTATCGGCCTTACAGTGCCGGGCCGGTTTAGTCATCAGCTGAAGAAGACGGTTTTTGCGCCAAACGTCGGCTGGCCCATTGCCGAAATCAAATCACGCGTCGAAGAGGCCACAGGACTGCCTGTGGTGGCCGACAACGTTGCCAACGCGTGTGTACTCTCCGAAGTCTGGTTCGGCAATACAGACGAGACTCACGACATTGTTCTCGTGAACGTTTCTGAAGGCATCGGCACGGGGATATTCATCAATGGTGGTCTGGTCCGGGGAGCGGGAGAAATGGCCGGCGAATTTGGCCATGTGCAGATCGATCCGGAAGGGATACCGTGCGGCTGCGGCAGTCGAGGCTGCTGGGAGACCCTGGCTTCTAATCGAGCCGGATTAAGGTATTACAAGGAGATCACGGGCGAATCGCTGGCATCGATCGATGGCCTTCTTGACCTGCTGGAACAAGATAATGCGTCCGCAAGCGAAGCAATTACAAGGATGTGCAGGGCTCTTGGGCGGGGGCTGCACATGATTGTTACAACCTTGGCACCCAGCGAGATTGTGCTTGTGGGCGAATTCACGCGGGCCTGGTCGCGTGTCTATTCGATCGTATGGGATGAATTGCGCAAATTCCCGCTCGGCGCCTTGCCGACACTGCGCATGGCGACAGAACCCGATACTGCCCGGCTCCGTAGCGGAGTGGCACTGGTGATGAGCGAAAAGCTCCTCTGAACCCTGGCCGACCCATCGGACGTTCTTCGCGATCCTGGACAATGGCCAAAAACTTGAAAATCAGGAAACGGATGAGTGTGCTGATCCGTCTATCGCATAGCAGTCCAAACTGATTCTCGACGTCCTCCGGAGTTGGTTAGCTCGGACGTCCGGCGCTATAGTGGATCGAAGTTTTCCGTCGCTGTAATCAGGCGTGTATTCACGTGATGCTGGGAGCAGGCTGAGGTGAATAGCGAATTAGCCCCTCCGAAACCGGAACCCGACGTCTTTCACGGAGGTGCCCTGCGCCAGTGGCTAAGAGGCCCCTGGCCATGGAGCCTTGCAGCGCTTCTCGCTTTTCTTGCCTTCATCTGCATCGCCACTGTTCGGCGTACACAGTCGCCTTCCTCCCACCTTCCCGCACCTGTGCTCGCCGGTTCCCGGGCCAGCTCTTCGCAGGTGCGCCTGACGGGGAAAACGCAAGCCGTCATGTCGCGCGCGATTCTGGCGCCCATTCTCGCTGGTCAGCAGTTCGGCACCCTTACCGTCATCAGGCTCGTTCCCAGCGGAAGCCGGGTGAAGAAAGGCGACGTTCTTGCTGAGTTCGACCGGCAGGCTCAGCTGCGCGATTTTGTCGACAAACAGGCGCAGGCTGAAGATCAAAATGGAAAGGTTCTCCAGGCGCAGGCTGCCGAACTGGCAGCGAAAGCGAAAGATCAAACTGAGCTTGAACAGGCCGAGACCACGCTTAATAAAGCTGAGCTCGATATGAAGAAGGTCGAGCTTCTTTCGCGCATCGATGCTGAAAAGGCTCAGGAAGCCTTGGACGAAGCCAGGGCTACGCTTGCACAACTGAAGCAAACCTTTCTGCTCAAGCGAAAAGCAGCAGCGGCGTCCATCCGCATGCTCGAGATCCAGCGTGACCGTATACGGGAAACCATGGCTCATGCGCAGTCCAACGCCGCTCTGATGCAGACCCGTTCGCCGATCGACGGAATCGTTGTCTACACCACCATCTGGAAAGAAGGAACAATGGGTGAGGTGCAGGAAGGAGATCAGGTGCGTCCCGGAGTCTCCTTCATGCAGGTGGTTGATCCTTCAGAAATGGAGGTGCACGTCCAGGTCAACCAGGAGGACCTGGCAGGACTCCAGGTCGGTGAAAAGGCCCGAGTACATCTTGATGCCTACCCTGACCTGGCGTTCACAGGCAAGCTCGAGTCCATCGATCCGATCGGAAAGAGAGGGGATTTCTCAGCTCGCATCCGCAACTTCTCGGCCATCTTCAGCATTGAAGGGAATGATCCCCGTCTCATGCCCGATTTGTCAGCCGCAGTCGATGTGGATCGGGTTGCTGGCCCGGAAGGGCAGGTGGCACGATGATAGATTCCGTGCTGCGCTCCTTCAGAGAGCATCGCAAGTTAGGCGTGGCGGCCCTGATTATGGTCTGTAGTGCTGGGCTCTATGGATGGGTTCACTCGGTAAAGAGAGATCCGACAGCGCCGGTATTCCAGGTCCAGCGCTCCGAATTTCTCGATGTGCTGCAGTTCCGAGGTGAGTTGAAGGCTGCGCGCACCGTATCGATCTCTGCTCCCTCCGACATTGGCAACGTGCAGATCGTGAAGCTTGCTCCAGATGGCAGCTCAGTGAAGAAGGGCGACGTCGTCGTCGAATTCGATCCCTCGAAGACAAAGGTGGAGTTGGATCAGGACCGCTCCATACTGAAATCAGCCGATGCGCAGATCAACCAGGGTCAGGCCGAGGGTAAGCTCGCGGAAGAAAAAGATACGACTGCCGTCCTGAAAGCTCGATTGGATCTTGAATCTGCGAAGCTGGATGCGAGCAAGAGCGAGATTCTTTCCGAAATCGAAGGGGCCAAAGCTCGCCTCAAGGTCAAGGACGCCGAGCGGACGCTGGAAGAGGCTGAAGAAACCTTGAAGTCCGATCGCGTTAAAACAGAAGCAACCGTTGCTGCGTATCGCTCTGCAAGTGCCAAGGCAAAATTTGATGCCGAGCGAGCAGCACACTCACTCGACCGGATGGTCGTCACTGCTCCCGCTGATGGTACGATCCGCCTGATTCCTGTGTGGCACGATGGCGCTGAAACACCTTTCAAGTCAGGCGATCGAGCCTGGCCCGGATCAGCAATTGCCGAACTCCCCGACGCGACCTCACTGCAGATCGTGGCGCACGTCGATGAGACTGAACGGGGAAGGCTTACGGTCCCTCAGGCTGCGACAGTCCAGCTTGATGCGATCCCTGACCGGCAATTCACGGGTAAGATCCAGCGCATCGGAACCATCGCCAGCATGGACTTTTCCGCGGGTTGGCCTTTCCCGCGCGCATTTGATCTGCAAGTCGCCATCGACCAGAACGACCCAAGATTGCGAGCGGGAATGAACGTTCAGGTCACCGTGATCGTTGACCGCGTTCCGAACGCTATTTCAATTCCAACACAGGCTTCGTTCATGAAATCGGGACGCACTGTAGCTTACGTGTGGAACGGATCGGGGTTTACGGAGCGAACCATCCAGATCGACCGGCGAAGCCGGGATCGTTGTCTTGTCTCGAGCGGACTTCAGCCCGGAGATCGAGTTGCACTCAAAGACCCCATAGCAAAGGAATGATGATGCGAAAACGCAGCCGGCTCATGATCATGTTCGCGGTAATCATTCTGGCCGCCGTCGGCGGGCTCATTGCCATGAGTCGCAATCATCCCCTTGCCGGGCAGGACTCGATTCCAATCGCCGAGGTCACTCGCGGCGATCTCAGCATCGAGGTTCACGCGACCGGTGAACTCAACGCCACACAATCAATGACACTCGCAGCACCCGCGGTGGGCGGCGACGCCCTCCAGATCACACATCTCGCCTCCACCGGTGCGTTCGTTCATAAAGGCGAAGTGATCATTGAATTCGATCCGAGTGAGCAGCACTACAAGCTTGAGCAGAGCCATTCTGAGCTTCTGCAGGCCGAGCAGGAAATCATCAAGGCCAGGGCTGATGCCGAAGTCCTGACTGCGCAGGACAAAGTAGCACTCCTCAAGGCACGTTACGACGTGCGCCGCGCAGAACTCGATGTGGGTAAGAATGAGCTGGTGAGTAAGATCGAGGCGCAGAAGAATGAACTGCTTCTGCAAGGCGCCAAGCGGGCCCTGGCCGAATTGGAGAAGGATATTGAATCCCATCACGCGTCCGGTCAGGCTGCCGTGTTTCTGGCTCAAGAGAAATACAACAAGGCCAAGCTAGCGATGGACCAGGCACAGCAGAATCTTGACCACATGCGTGTGACCTCGCCGATGGACGGGCTCGTCTCCATTCAGAAGAACATGTCGGGTGGATTTTTCTTCACGGGCATGTCTATTCCCGATTACCACACTGGCGATCAGGTTCAGCCGGGAAGTTCCATTCTTCAGGTTTTGAATCCAGCCAGCATGAATCTCACTGCGCGCATTCCTGAAGACCAAAACGCCAATGTAAAGCAAGGCGAACCAGTCGTCATGAGATTCGACGCGCTGCCTGGCCGCGAGTTCAAAGGAAAGGTGAAGAGCGTAGGCGGTATGACGATAGCTGCTGTCTTTAGTTCACCTTCGATGCACGGCTCGGATGTGACGGTCGAGATGCTGGATACCGACCCACGGCTGCGTCCAGGCCTCACCGCTGACGTTCTTCTGCAAGGGCAACAGCAGCAAGCGGTCCTCGCGATTCCACGCCAGGCGCTCTACATGAAAGACGGCAAGCGCGTCGTCTTCGTGAAGAAAGGCGGAAGCTATCAGCAACAGTCGGTAGTCGTAAAAGGCGAGAGTGAGAGCCGGGTCATCATCGAAGGCCTGCCAGAAGGAACTCCGCTCGCGCTTCTCGATCCCACCATCCCTCAAAAAACTTCAGGCTCCTCCGCGGCCGGAACGGGAGCGATCTAATGCCGGTTCTCGCACCGGAACGCCGAGCTGTATTTGTCTCCATCACGCAGGCATGGGGACGGGATGCTGAGCTTGGCCTCAACAACCTTCTGATCCACCGAACGCGCTCGCTCCTGACCATGCTAGGCATGATCTTCGGCGTAGCGGCGGTCGTGGCAATGCTTTCGATCGGCGCGGGAGCGCGGCAAAAAGTGATGGCGCTGATTGAGCAAATGGGTGTGCGCAATCTGATTGTCGAAGCCAAAGAGACCCTCGACTACCAGGCACATACCAAGATGCGGAGGACCTCGCCGGGCCTGACACTTACGGATTTTCGCGTCATCAATGACGATCTCACCGGTGTAGTTGCATCTACGCCGCGCAAGCGGATCGTACCGTCCAAAGTCATTCCCAAGCCGCAGCAGGAGACGCCCACGCTTTACGGAGTCAGGCCCTCCTATCAGCAGATCGCGAGACTTCAGCTTCTCGAAGGAAGTTTCTTCAGCGAAGAAGATGAGAAAGCTGGCGCCCCCGTATGCGTTCTGGGGTCAGCTGCGAAGTGGAGCATCTTCGGAACAGCGCGTGGGTTAGGCGAATACGTAAAAGTCAACGAACAGTGGTTTCGAGTTGTTGGGGTGGTGAGTCCGCAACTGAGCTCCGCCGGCTCGGTGCCGGGCACGCCTGCGGTCGACTCCAACAACATTATCTATGTTCCTTTGCAGTCAGCGATTAAGCGAATCGAGGACAGCTACAGCGAAACACGTGATGAGATAGACGGAATCTATGTTGAACTCAACGATGAATCCAAAATAACGATTGCTGCGCAATTGACGCGCGCCATTCTCGACTCTTCGCATCATGGCGCAGATGATTTCAGCATTATCGTCCCGGCCGAACTGCTTGCCGAACAGAAGCGTACCGAACACCTGTTTACCATTGTCATGGTCGCGATCGCTGCGATTTCTCTGCTGGTTGGCGGCATCGGCATCATGAACATCATGCTCGCCAGCATCCTTGAGCGGACGCGTGAGATCGGGCTGCGTCGCGCGGTGGGAGCGCGACAGTCCGATATCGTGCGGCAATTCGTTGTCGAAGCCACCATGATCTCCTTTGTTGGCGGAACCATCGGCGTCATGCTCGGATTCGTTATCTCGCGTGCCATCGCATGGTTTGCCGGATGGTCAACAGTCGTGACCTTCGGCTCGATTGCGCTCGCGTTTCTTGTCTCGCTTTCCGTGGGACTTGTCTTCGGAATCTACCCGGCAACCAAAGCCGCTCGCCTCGATCCAGTGGAGGCGATTCGCTACGAATGATGTGGAACTCGGGGAGCGCTGCACGCATCGGTCCCCTTCGGCAGGGGTCACGCGCATTTGGCGGAGAACGGATGATTTTTAGAACACTTGGTTTGTTGTTGATCGTTTGCTGCGCTTCCTTCGCAGCTTCTGCGCAGTCTTCAGAGAGCTACCACAGCCTGCTCACAACGCGGGTCCGCTCGGGTAAACTTCCTGCTTCCGATCGCCTCAAGACATACATCGAAAATGGCAAGCTCCGGCTGAGTCTGCGGGACGCAATTCTTCTCACGCTTGAGGCCAATAGCAACATTCAGATCGAGGAGACGCAGATTGAGACCAGCAAATTCAATCTGCTTGCTTCATTTCAGCCATTCGACCCATTGCTGACAAGCAACTTCACAGTGGCGCGTTCCTCCACGCCTCCCTCTTCGCAGTTGCAGGGTGTCGGACAAACCAGCAGCTCAGCGCTCAATGTGCTGAGCCATAGCGCTCTCATCAATTACGCGCAGCTGTTTTCGACCGGAACCAGCATTTCCGCCGGAATCACAGGAAACCGCTCGTCAACGAACAACGGTTTCCTCTTCCTCAATCCGTTCTACAGCACTGGCCTGAACCTCCAGTTCACGCAGCCGCTCCTCCGCAACTTCGGCCGCTCTGCCAACATGGCGCAGATCCGGATCGCGCGCCGTGCACTAACCGAATCCAGGTCTGTCTTCGCAGTGGAGGTTAATGACACCATCCAGCAGGTGATCTTTCAGTACTGGGGCGCAGTTCAGGCGCGTGGCGCACTCGATGTTCAGCAGCGAGCTCTCAAGCTAGCCGAGGTCAGCTACAACCGTGACAAGCGTTCTCTCGAGCTTGGCGCCCTGCCGCCCCTCGACATTAGCCGCTCTGAGTCAGAAGTTGCAGCACGACGGGTGGAGCAGATTCAGGCCGAATACGCTGCTCTGCAGGCGGAAGAGGCGCTCCGCCTGATGATTGGGGCGGATCAGGACCCGCAGTTTAAGTCGATCAGCCTGGAGCTAACGGAGAATGCACAGCCAAACGGGGATGTGGAGAATGTCGACTTCGATCAGGTGTTATCGGCTGCTCTGAGTTCGCGTCCGGAAGTCTCCGCCGCGAAGGACGCCCTCGCCATTGATGAGACGAGTATTCGCTATGCGCACAATCAACTAAAACCCGACCTGAACCTCAGCGGACAATACGTTTCCAATGGCATCGGCGGCAATCAGTATGATCTGGTGACCGGTCAGCTGACATCACAGGGTGGCCTTGGCTCTTCGTTCGGCCAACTCTTCGGCTTCGGATTCCCCACCTACCAGGGTTCTCTTACACTCAACTTCCCTGTTCGAAACCGGGGGGCACAGGCCCGACTGGGTAATGCACTCGTGAACCGCACGCGCGATCTCTACAACAGCCGTCAAGCTGAGGAGGTGATCACGCGACAGGTAAGAGATGCCGTGAATCAGCTAAATGCGGCCAAGCTCTCTCTTGGCGCCGCAAGCACCTCTTTGGAGTTGTCGAAGAAGCAGCTTCTTGCGGAGCAAAGGAAGGTAGAACTGGGTGATCAGAACAACTTCTTTGTGCTCGACGCGCAGACCCGCTTGGCTCTGGCAGAACTCGCTCAACTTCAGGCTCAGATTAATTATCAACTTGCTCTCTCCGCGATTCGCCACGCCACCGGCGACTTGCTCACTCCTTACCATATGCAGATCGAGGCGGCATCCAGATAAAGCAAACCTCTGCAGTCGAAGACCTCCTCGATCGACTTCGCCCGGGCTGGCCTGCCCTAGTTGCGCACTGTTCTGAAAACACTTGAGAATCGGTCGGTCCGTCCTATATAGGTTCGATTATGCTCTCCTCGCGGAACGGTCCTACAAGGCAGATCTCTTCTTCTGCGAACTTACATCCGATCGTATGCATTGTTGCAGTGGATCAGGAGTTCATCGAGCTTCTCGATGCGGAATTGAAACCCTGGTGTAAGGTCCTCGTTCAACACACCTATGAGGATCTGCCGCGATGGACCCGGGAAAACCGAGTGGCTGCGGTCGTGCTGGACATCGATACCGTCGGCGAAGACTCCTATGGCGGCATTCCGGTTCTGGAGGAGATGCGCAGGATGAATCCGGAATTCACCCTGGTATCCGTCAGCCGCGCGCGCACTCGATCCGTCGAAAAGCTGGCCATCGATGCGGGCGTGGATGCGCACTTCCGGACACCGCTGGACGTTCAGGAAGTACGAGCAGCCATTGTGGACGGCATCCGCCGAAAGGCCGAAGAGGCGGAGCGAGAACGGTCGCGTCAACAGGTGCTACAGGCCAGCAGCTTTGAAGATTTTATCGGCGCCAGCGAATCGATGCGCCGGGTCTACGATGCCATCCAGCAGATTGCGAAGAGCAACATCAATGTGCTGATCCGCGGAGAAAGCGGGACCGGAAAAGAGCTGGCGGCGCGAGCGATTGTGGCGCTGAGCAGACGGGCTAACAAACCGTTCATCCGGCTCAATTGCGCGGCGCTGCCGGAGAACCTGATCGAATCGGAGCTATTTGGCAGCGAGAAGGGTGCGTTCACAGGAGCCACGGAGTCACGACCAGGGCACATCGAGATGGCAGACGGCGGAACCCTCTTCCTCGATGAGATTGCAACCCTCACCCTCGCCCTGCAAACTAAGCTGTTGCGAGTTCTTGAAGATCACCATGTGCAGCGCCTGGGAGGCCGCACGCTCCGGAAGATCGACTTCCGGCTGATCTGCGCCACGAATGAGCCTCTGGAAGAGATGGTCCGAACAGGGCGGTTCCGAGAGGATTTGTACTACCGGATCCACGTCATTCCGGTGCATCTTCCACCACTGCGGGAGAGGGTTGGAGACATCGCGCTGCTTTGCGAGCACTTCCTTCAGGTGCATTGCACGGCTAACAGCATCATCGTCAAACGGCTAACCCCGGAAGCTCTGGCGGCGCTCGAGGAGCACACGTGGCCGGGTAACGTCCGTGAGTTGGAGAACCTGATTCAGCGGCTCGTTATCACGACACGTAGTGACGAGATTGGCCCCGGGGACTTGCCGGCACGGGTCGTCGAGCGCAGCCTTGCAGCGAGCGAAGCGATTCTGCTGCCCGAAGGGGGCACTAACTTCGACGGCCAGATTCGCCAGCTTGAGTTGGCCCTGCTGACAACAGCTCTGCGGCGAGGCGATGGAAGCAAAACAGCAGCCGCCCGGTTGCTAAGCATCGACGTGCAGCGAATGAAGTATTTGTGCAGAAAGTACTCGCTCTAATTCTGTCCACAAGGGTTAAAAATTAACCTCCATCAGTTTAATAATTCACCTCAATCCAATTCGATCTGACGGATCAGATACGCCAGCTTTCCCTATCTAAGTATATGATTATTAATGAGTTGCGATTTGATGAGCGATGTGGCCTAGACTTTGGCATGCTGGTTGCAATCTTTCAGGCGAACACGAACCTCAATCCAAATCCGGGGGAACAGCAATGGCGATTACGAAGAAGTCTCTGATCAGCAACAAGAGCTCCAAAAAGACCGCGACCAAGAAGGCCAGCCCCAAGAGCGCAATTTCCTCTGCCAAGCTCGCTACAGCGATGCAGACAACTTTGAAGACCACGATGAAGGTCGGCAAGCTCTACTACTGAGTCCCGTAGCCGCTCAACTCAGGTTTTGTGCAATCTGAATTCCTGGTACAACCAAGCTCCAAACCAGAATCGTGGGAGAGGAAGACATGGCAGTCACAAAGAAGTCTCTGATCAGCAGCAGCCCTTCGAAGAAAACGACTCCTGCCAAGGTGAGCCCGAAGGCAGCAGCCAACACCATCAGCGCGGCAAAGCTTGCTACCGCATTCAGGACGACTCTGAAGGTCGGCCGGGTAAATTTCTAGCAGAACGAACCGGGAATTGATTCTTCAGTCAGCTCTCCCCCGGAGAAAAACGGCGGCCTATAGCCGCCGTTTTCGCGTTTACCACCAGATATGGCTTCTTAAAGTATTCAAAACGCCAGAGCCGATGCGTTGGCCGACGCTTCGTCTCTCCCCGAAGAGAATCGCCCGACCCGAAACTCCATACGTGGCTCCGCCCATTTTCTCAGTGAGCGGAATGACAGCGCTGTAGAACACCGGGAGCGATAGTCCCTTATATTTCTCCGCCGACACCAGTCCTGCCGGCAATGCAAGCGGCTCTCCCGAAATCGGCGTCAGTCGCAAATGAGTGACGGAGAACTGTCCGGGTACTTGCAGTGCTACCTCAGCGGATGGAGGCACGCGGCGCAAGGCGTTCACGGGGATGAAAACACGTACGACCGTGGCGCCCTCAGCGATCCGGATGAGCGGCTGACCATAGCCGACATTTTCGTAGACCAGCTGCGCAGGATTGTCGGCGAGCACAGTACCATCAACGGGCGCCTTGATGACGAGAGATGACACAGCCTCATCTGCCACCTGAGTATGTCGCAGGGCCGCCGTCTGATCCGCGGCCGCAGTTCCTATGCTCTGGCCCTGAACCTCGGAATTGAATGCGTCAAATTGTGCCTGTTCCGACCTGGCCAGGGCTGCCGATTGCATGGATGCCGCCTGAACGCTCGTCATTTCGAGCAGCGGTTGCCCCCTCTTCACAGGTTCTCCTTCCCGGACGAAGACGGATACGACCTGCCCGGGAACGGCTGCGCAGATCGTATGCGTCTCCACGGGTTCTATGACGAAGTAGCCGTGCTCGCGGTCGCGCCAGAGCGGGGCAAACAGCAGCACACCGACACCAATCAAAGCGGGCGCGAACACAGGCCTGCGCCAAAGAGCGGTGCTCCTGATGTGGGTCCAACTTGCGCCCAACAAGCTGCCTAGGGCCTTCAGTCGCGAACGAAACATGAAGAATGCTATGGCCAGCATCGGGATGAGTGCGACCTCCCCGATCCACCTCGCGGCTATCCGGTACCCGAAGCGAAGCACGAAGAAGAGCAAAAGGTAGCTGTACGCAGCCGAAAGGATGGCATACACGACAAACAACACAACACGTCTGCGGGGCACTACCGGAATGTCGACCGACAGCCTGAAAATCTTCGCCTTGATCCACGCGGATACGAAGGCTGAGGACCGCTCCTTCAACTCGGGAATCTCGATGATCTCAGTCAGGAAATAATAGCCATCGAGCTTGAGCAGCGGATTCAAATTGATGATGACCGCCGCAATCCCGGTGAGCAGAATGAATTCATACATCAGCTTGTGAAACCAGCTTCCGGCGGGAGCGTGAAGCCAGAATGCCATCGCGATTCCGCAGACGACGAGCTCGATCCAGATTCCCGCAATGATAGTAGCGAGGCGCTGAATCTTTGTCGCGGAAACCCAACTCTCGGTGACATCCACGAAGAAGCACGGAGTGAGGTATAGAAACATCAATCCCATGCTGTGCACTTGGCCGCCATAGTGCTTGCAGGTGAGACCGTGAGCGGATTCATGGATAAAACCAACAATCATAATCAGTATCCAGAAGCGCGCAAGATCGTCCAGGTTCTTCTGTCCGAAGTTGAAGAAGGTCGCCGTGTCGGGTCCGATCATATGCCAGTTATTAACGACCATGACTGTTTCCACGGCAAACAGCAAAACGGCCGCGAGCAGCGACCATCGGCTATAGATGAAGCGGCCTGCGACAGCATCGAGCCAATCGAAATAACGATCAGGATCCCATGCAGAAAAACTGATATGAGCGATATTGACTTTTGCTTTGGTGCGCCTCTCGCGCTCGGCGAGCAGCTTCTCGCGCATGGCCAGGTTTCTATCCTGGTAGCTTTCATACCAGAGCTCTGATCCTTCCATTTCTGAGGTGAATGCGCGGACCTCCTCCGGAGAGATGATCGAGTCACTCTGGCTGCTGAAGAGTTGCGCGATTTCTGCATACGACCGATGACCATCGAAAAGCTGCAGGAGCTGCCACTGGAATGGGGTAAGACGGAAGTATGCATTCTTGCCACGCTTCAACACGCCAACGATCGGCTCCCCATCGAGCACCGAGTCGTGCACGATCAGGTCAGGGTCTAGACGCGGAGGTTGCGTGCGGGAGGGACGCGCCTGCGGAAGGTCCGGGAGAACTGCGTCGAGCGCTTCGGTGAGGTTCATCGGGCCAGTCTCACCTGCATGGTCATCCCCGGCTTAAGCAATGAGGATGGGTGGACAACTGCGCCGACGATCTGAACACTGCCGCTCGCCGGATCTACGACCGGGCTAACGCGGCTGATGCGCGCCGCCTGATGGAGATTCGGGTAATCGGCCGTGGTGAGTTCCAGGGGTTTTCCGGTCGTGAACGCGGCCATCTCTATCTCGGGGACTGTGAAGAGGACTTGCAGAGGCGATTCCGCAGTGACCCAGAAGAGCACGTCGCCGGGCTTTACCTGCTGGGCAAGTCGAACCGAAATGCGACCTACTACTCCGCCAAATGGAGCGGTGATGCGTGATTGAGCGAGCTGAACATTGGCAAGGTTCAGGTTCGCCTCGGCCGCTGCGGCTTCTTCGCGATAACGCGCGACTTCGGCGATGGTCTCGTCGACGCGGTACTTCGCATGCTCCCAGTTTTCTTCGCTGATAATCTTGGCATCGCGCATGGCAGTAGCGCGGCGGAGGTCGGCTTCAGCAGTCGATTGTTCGGCCTGCCATTCATGAAGCTGGGCCAGAGCAGATTGCATATGCGCCTTGTGTGCTGCGCAGGTTGCCTGCACTTCGCGGTCGTCGAGCTGAGCAAGAACCTGGCCTTTCTTCACTCGATCGCCAATGCGAACATTGACGGTTTCAATCCGTCCATTTCGCTCTGCGGAGATGTCGGCCTGCTGCTCCGCGACGAGAGGACCGTTGGTTGCGAAGGATTTCGGGTCACGCTCGACATCTGGCTTGATCGGTTGAGGACTCCTAGAAGGCTGGGCAGATGCCGGCTGTACGGGAGCAGCGCTTGCGTCCACCGCAGAAGGATGAGAATCGCATCCAGCGCAGAGGACCCAGATTGCGAGAGCGCCAGTCGCGAGGATGGTGCACACAATTTGCTGACATACGGTTCTCATATCTCTACCAACCTAACCAATTCCAAAGAGTCTGCCAGATCCATAGCGAGGGCCGGCGCAGCATTACGTATCCCGCTGCATGCCATCCCAGTGACACCTTGCCGCGGCCCGTCATGCCGGCGCGAAGCGTAGCATCGGCATTCGAGAGCGGCACCTCAACGTTGAAAGTGCGATCGCCGTCTCCAGCTTTGGCTTCAGGACTGACGATTGCAACGTGTCCTCGAAATGTGTGCTGCGGGTAGCTGTCGAGTTTGATCGCCACTTCCTCGCCGGGCTTCATGAGAACAAGGTCCCGCTCTGGGACCGCCACCTGCACAATCGCTGAAGAGAGATCGAGAACCTGTGCAAATGAGTTTCCCGCGTCAAGACGTTTGCCCGAAAGATTCTGGAGATCAGGGGTGACGACGACTCCGTCAATGGGTGAGCGCAACTGTGCATTTTCGAGGCGCGATCGTGCACGCGCCAGCTCCGCGTGCAGGAATTCAGCCTGAGTTCTGTCTGCACCTGCTTGAGCTGCTCCGCGTGCAAGATCGTTCTGCATAGTCAACATTGCCTGCTGGTATTTCGCTTCGGCAGAGACCAGCTCAGTGCGCCACTGCCAGTCGCTTAGCTGGCCGAGCACGTCTCCTGCATTGACCCGCTGCCCTTCATGGACGGCTACAGAGATCACGGTTCCATCGACAGGAGCGGCGACCGTGACCAGGTGCTGAGGTGCCACTACCGCATCACCGGCGATCCGCATCGGCAGAGGGAACACGGAGAGGAACAGCACGCATTCGAAAATGATGCCCAGCGTCATCCAGCGGCTTCGTGTGTCATTCAGGAGCTTCTGCTTCTTTCTGACGAGTGGCTCGATGAGGCTGATCAGCGGAACTTCGCGGTAGAGCAGCGCATTACGAATAGCCACTGTCGCCTGCCCAGCGAGAATCTTGATCATCTCAATGTGCGGAACATCGAGAAAGTCGGCCTGGCTGCTTTCGTAAGTGAGAACACCTACGCGGCCCTGGTCGTCGACCAGAGGAGTGGCATAGAGCGCACGAAATCCCGTCGCCGCGAAGTATTCTGCCACCGGGGCAGGTACTTCGCTTTCGGCATCAGCACTCTCTTCGTGTCGAATATGAATTGTGTCTTCCTGCGTGGAAAGCCACCGGATCAATTGGTTCAGGCGCTCAACAGTAATGTCTCCAAGCGGTAGGGCCGCCATGCCGGAGACGGCTTTGAGCTGCAGCTTCCCGCGCTGATCGAGGGCGATCGCGCACCGTTCGTAGGGAAGGACACCCTGAGGGCTGTTTACGATGATGCCGAGCAGCCGATCCAGCCGAAGCGTGGACGTGATCTCAGCGCTCACGTCGACGAGGGCTTTGAGAATCTCCAGCTTCCGCTCGGCATGCAACAGGCTTGCGTTCTTTAGCGCGCTTGCCACCGTCTCAGCCACCGACATCATGAGGAACTGGTCGTCATCGTCAAACGGATGGCTTTCCCGGTTGATCGCTTCGAGAACGCCAACCTCGGCATCGTCCTGCATGAGCGGTACAACCAGCGCATTGGAAACGGGAGGAGCCACAGTTGATCCCGCGGCATTGCGCTGGACCAGCCGCTCATCAGCGGGGTCAATGATGAGAAGCGACTCTCCCTCCTCTGCCATATCGGCAACGTAACCTTCTCCCGCCGCTTGCGTATCGCCCACCCTGACGGTGGAGTCTTCGCCATGGCTTGCCATCAAGCGGAGTATTTCGCCATCGAACATCCAGAGGTGAACTGCCTGGCAGGGGAGGATGGCCGCGACCTTACCCGGGATCAGAGCAGTCAGGGATTCCAGTTCGAGAGTCGCGTTGAGCGATTTCTCCAGATCATAGAGCTGCGACATCCGGTGCAGCGAATCGAGGAGGTCGCGTTTCTGCGCTTCGCTGCCTTCCGCCGCGATGATTGCCGGAGCTGCCAGTTGCGTGAGGGGCGCGATCCTTGCGAGATCCTGCAGATGAGGAGTTCCGGAAAAGAAAAGTAGTTCGAGAGCTCCGACAAGCTCCTCGTTCAGAAGCAGCGGAACGTAAGCGATGGAGGCTACAGAGCGGGTGATATGGAGGTGCGAATAATCTTCGCGCAGAATCTCGCCTGCGGGATGGATGAGGATCTCTGGAGATTCCAGCACCAGAGGCGCCATTAGGCGGTTTCCCGAGCTTGTCGCCGAAGGCTCGGGCGCGATGTCGCCTGCCAACCCGATCAGGGTCCACGCATTCTCAGCGTCGTCAGCGGAAAAGCGGTGTACGGCGCATGCGCAATTGGGAATTTGCGCCACGGCAACAGCAGCGACGATGGCGGCGCGCGAGGTTGGGTCGTGCGCGGCAAGAAGTTGTACACCGACCTCTATACCGGCATCATCGACAGGTGAGAGCATCTAAACCCAGACAAAACGCGAAAAACTGGCTTGACAAGGGGAAGTGAGCTGTTGATTCTCAGGTAGTTGAGGCTGTGAGATTAACAAGTCCTAAAGCTTGATGTAAAGCGAAATCTCGCCGGAAAGATGAGGCCCGTGGACCTGGATATAAGAGAGACCGGAGCTGTTTGCGTCCTGAAAGCAAAGGGTCGGCTCACAGGCGGCGAGGGAGTTTCGCTGTTTGAAAATGCATTCCAGCGCGCTCTCACGTCCGGTCACATTTGTCTCGTTCTGGATCTGGAGGCGGTTTCGTTCATCGACTCATCTGGAATTGGATCGGTTGTGAACGCACTGCGCCAGGCAAACAAAGCTGGCGGCACGGTGAAACTCGTCAATCCCTCAACCTTCGTTGCGAAGACATTCAAGATGGTCGGAATTCTCCCGCTGTTCAGCGTCCATGCCTCAGAGCAGGAAGCAATCGAAGCGAGTTGACGGGAACAGTAGCAACGCTGAGCTAACTCGCGCTAGGCCTGCATGGGCATTGGCCGGTTTCCGACCGGACGCGGACCCGCTTCATTGTCGAGAAAAGCCAACCAGGAATGATTCTGAGCCAGCATCGCGTCAATCTCGGGTTCCGTTAAGACCATGCAGGCGGTGGACAGCGCATCAGATTCGGCTGCGGTGTCAGCGAGAACCCAGGCGCGCGATTGGCGCGTCGCTGCCTGTCCTGTTCGCGGATCAAGAATGTGCGCGCCCTTCACCGCGAGCCCTGAGCCACTCATTGAGGCCTGAGCCAGATAGATTCTGTGCGGGGAATCGTCGTCCCCCAGACCGCACGACCAACCGGGCAGGTCGGATGGCGGATCTCCTGCAAGAATGCTGCTGCCCCCTGCGACAAGCAGGAATGCAGGGCACTCCCACTCGCGAAGTAACTCCCCCATGCGATCGAGAGCAAAGCCTTTCCCCACGGCGCCGAGATCAAATTCCAGTCTGCCGCTCACGCATTGGATTGAGTGCTCAGCTAGCAGCAACTCCCATTGCGGCAAAGACGACTGGGTTTGCCGGGCCGCAGGCGTTGGACAGAATGCGCTGTGCGTAGTCTGCTCCATATACTTCGCAATTTGAAGGCAGGCAAACGCAGGTTCGCTCAGTCGGAGCTTTTCGCCAGGAATCAGGTGAGCCAGTTGCGCGATGTCACTATTCGGCCTGAAGCGACTGAGTTGAGATTCCAGCCTGTCCAGAAGATCGAAAGAAGCCTGCGCTGCCTGCGCGGCATAAGCCCTCTCCTGGTCGGCGACGCGCACCTGAAAGTGCGTATTCATGGCTCGATGGTTGAATTGATGGATCTCAGCCATGGGACTCATTTCGGCGCCGGCAACCAGAGGAGTATGAGCACGCCCGGCCGCACTCCAAAGAAATCCGGACGGTAGCCTCTCAGCTGGGCTCCGTACTGTTCAGCGGCGTCGGTCGAAGTGATATAAAAATCTGCTTTGCCTGGCTGCTGCCCCGGCTGCCAGAAACCGACCTGCGAGAAATGCCGCAAGTACCACGGCAGCGGCCAAGGGTCAGACGCGATCACGGCTATACGGGGATCAGCAATCCCATCCCGCTGTGCCAGCTCGGAGATCTCCGTCGGAAGTCCAAGGACGTCTTCCGACGTGTGAGCATATGCGTACGGATTCGTTTCATCGGCGGCGTGAAGGAAGACACGCTGGCGTGTGTCGTGCGCGATTAAGGCAGCGGTTACTCCCGCGAGGACGCCGATAGCTGGGATTGCGAGCTTGTCTGACAGGTGCTTCTTCGCGCGATGCCACAGAGAGTCGAAGGCTCGCCCCGCAAACAGAGCGATTGGCAGCCACAGATTGAGAGCGAGCCAAGGAGTCTTGTAAGGAATCGAGCTGTAGATTGCGGCGATTACGATGAAGTAGATCGCGAGATACCGGTAGGGCGAGGGATCGCGCCTTCTAAGCGTAACAACAAGCCCAATGACAGCAAGTGTGACAACGACGCCCCCGGACCAGCCGCTCGTGAGGAGTTGAGCGAAGTACCAGAAGGGTTTCTGATGGCCTTGGCCGGCTGCACGTAACCAAAGATGTGGAGCTGCGCGCCAAAGCGCACCAAGTGCTTTCCAGTTTCTCCCGAACCATGTGTAAAGAAGGATGCTGAGAACCACGAACGATCCTCCTCCAGTCAGGAGTGTTGCGGGCCGGGCCCAACCCCTCGAAACTTTTCCGGGAACACTCCACAGCACCAGCACAATCGCGGTGACGACCAGCGCAAAAAAATGAATGACTGCCGTCTCTTTCGACGCAAGCATGAATGCGGCACACAAGCCTCCCATCACCGCGCTTCCAACTGAGCATATTCTCGCGGCGCGCCAACCTGACAGAATCAACCCGAATGTAGCCGCGCAGAACAGGGATTCATGGATGAAATACCGGTCGTAGTAGACAGGAAGCGGTCCGAAGGCAAACAGCAGTGCCGCAATCAAGCAGGGCGCAAACCCGAACATCTCGACAGCCGCGCCGAAGAGAAGGATCGTGATGGTTCCGGCCACTACCGATGCTAACCGCAACTCTGATTCGGTCAGATCGGCGAAGGATCGCGATCCCTGCGCTCGCACCAGCGGCAGAGCGAGCGCCGACAAGGCAGGACCATGCCGGTCCTGTGGATCGTATCGGAAAGGCTCTCCGCTTAGCACCTGTCCGACTATGTAGGCATTGATGGCTTCGTCGGTGTGCATGGGCCGTACGCCAAGTTGCGGAAGGCGCACGGCCAGCCCGAGAACCGCGACGAAGATGAAGGTCAGCCAGCGCGTCTGTGATGAGACCGCGCGCTCCATCAGAGCTTCGCCGCCTTTCGAGAACTCAGGCAGCAGGCTTACCCCAAACCTCGACCTCGATATAGTCGTTTAGCTTGTTCGTCGTGTTCCCGTTGCTGTAGAGGCGGACATAGCGGCCCTGTGCGCCTTTGGCGTCAATCAGTTTGCCCTGATAAGTCTCGACGTAGTTCTGATCCTTGCCGGCGCCAGCTCCCACTTCATTTTTGAAATCGTTATTGAAGATGGTCGTTACGCCCGACTTGAAGTTAGGATCGTCCGACACTTGCACCACGACATCGCGGTAGACGCGCGCCTGGGAGTGATAGTGCCAGATAAGGACTGCATAGACGCTGGCCTTCTTCGCCAGATCGACCTGCACCCACTGTTTGCCAGGTCCCAGCTCAACCCATGAACCTTCGTCGCCGGCCTTATCTCCATCGGTGACCAGGTCCAGGGTTCCGGTTACCGGGCTGTCGTCGCTGGCTGTGACCTTTTTGCCCTTCGCCAGGTTGATAGTTCCGGCGGGAACCATGAAATCAGCCCGCTTGCCCTTGAGCGGCGGCTCAAGATTTGGGACATTCAGCGGTACGGGCGTACCGACGAAAAGAGGCCGGGGCAACTGAGTCTTCAACGGCACCTTGTCTTGTGCCAGAGCGACTGTTGCAAAGAGGAGTGCGGTGGCGACGGGGGAAATGCGTGAAACAAGTATTCTCATCAATTCAGGCTCTCACTTCTTCATCAGAGATGCTAATTCTCTTCTCGGCGGCTACGGCTTCATTGGCTTTATGAATGACATATTCACTCGAGAAGGCTTCATCGGCTGGGCAGTTCAACTTTGCCGTGCCACGAATCGCGTTGAAGAAGTTCTCGAGATGAGGCTGATGCGGAGGCTTGTTGAAGAACACGGGGATCTCATATTCAGCCAGTGCCGCAGTCTCGCGAACATCCACCTTGGCCGTGTCGGCTGCCAGTGGCTTGGCTTTTACATAGCCCTTTTGTGCCAGGTCATCCCATGAAACTGCATTCGCGCGAGCTTCGCGATAGATGGCGCATATAGCGGGATCCTCAGACATCCTGATCGTACCGTCATCGCCCATGAACTGCTCGAAATAGCCGCCCCCAGCGCTGGTTGTAGTCTGCACCTGGTAGAAGGCGCGTGCAACAGCCTGGTCTACCGGATACTCATAGATCACCATCGCATTGTCGTACCAGTCGTGGTTTTTGTAGTAATCCAAACCTCCGCTGGCCGTCACGGACTTCGGCGTCTTGCCGAGCCACCAGTTGAAGATGTCGATCTGATGCGCTCCCAGGTCCGACAAGGGACCGCCACCCAAGCCCTTGAACCAGCGCCAATTGCGGAACTGGTGCATGTCCTTGTACCCGTATTTGGCCAGCATAGGCGCGGGCATCTCGTACTTCTTAGGCCAGCCAAAATCCTCCTTTACGGCGCGATTCCACTGTCCATGCACGGCCGTTAGCCGTCCGCAGAACTGCGCGTCATGGAGCAGTCTGTTCAACGTGAATACGTAACGCGGGTTGCTGCGCCGCTGATGGCCGATCTGCAACAGCTTTCCGGTCTCGCGCATGGTTTTCACCATGGATCGCGCACCATCGATCGTGTTGCTCATCATTTTTTCGCAGTAGACGTGCAAGCCTGCCTTCAAGCAGGTATTCGTCATCGGCGCATGCCAGAAGTCTGGTGTTGCAATCAGAACTGCCTGAAGATCTTTCTCCTTCGCAAGCAGATCTTCGTAGTTCTCATAGGAGCGAACGTCATTGCCGAGCTTCTTCAGATATCGCTGGCCTTCTCCGCGGTGGTAATCCCAGATATCGCACAGGGCGACCAGTTTCACGCCTTCGATGTTGAGCAGAGATTCGAGAAGAACCTTGCCCTCCTCGCCGTAACCGATAAGGGCGACGTTGATGGTGTTCAGTGATGACTGCTTGACCGGGGCCTTCTGTTCGGTGGAATCCGACTTGCAGGCTTCGATAAGCATGGCGGCGCCCGCAACGGCGGTCGCGCTCAAGAATTCGCGACGATTCAATTTGTCTACCATTTTTTCAGGACCACAAACCTGTTGTGCTGGGCGAGCAGGAACGCAGCAGCGACCAGCCCGATATGAATGCCAAGATACGCCACGCCAGCATTTTCATCGATCAGCACCAGGCCGACCGTCAGAGCGATGAATAGAAGTCCCTGAACAATCAGAGACAAGCGGGTGCCGAGTCCAATGATCAGCATGATGCCGGTCAGAATGAATAACGGCCCCAGCATTTTATCGAAGAGTGTTAAAGCGAACTTCGGAAACATTGGATCATGCGCGAACTTGTCTCTAAGCCCCGTAGGTATGCCTGCATAATTTGCCCAGGCATACGATTTGACGTTCACATTCACCATGACGCCGCTTGCGTCTGGTTGACCGGTTGACGGATCAATGAGCGGCTGTGCCACCGCTTTATAGACCGCATACTTTTGAATGCCTACGAACAGCGCACGAACGCCAAGCCATAGGCGCAAAGCCCAAAACGCAAAGGTAAAATCCCAGGCGACTTTCTGGGCAGGAATGACTCTTACTTCAGTTGTTGTAGCCATGTATCCTCAGGGCGTTAAATTCCGCCTAGATGGTTAAGTTTGTCAGGTACGCTGCATCGACTTTCAGCGACTCCTGCCACGGAATGTCGAAAGCCTCCTGCTCGACGAAGGCGTGTGTGATCTTCTGGTTCTTTGCGGCTTGGGCAAAGACTGGGCGGTAGTCGATCGAGCCCCGGCCCAGCTCCGTTACCTTCGCCTCGTCGTGTTTCGCGACCGAGATGTCTGGCGGCAGGTGGAAATCCTTCACGTGAAACAACGAGAAGCGATTGGGATATTTCTTCATCAGATCGACAGGGTCATGCCCCGCGACCTTGACCCAACCGCAATCCATCTCGAAAGTGGTCTTATCGGGCTCGCACAAACTGAGCAGTTCTTCATAGGGCACCTTGCCCTCGACCGGTGCAAACTCTACCCAGTGGTTGTGATAGCCGAATGTGATCCCAACCTTCTTCAGTTTCTCACCTGTCTTGTTGAACTCCTCGGCGTTGTACTTCCAGTCATCGATTGTGAGGGGCCCCGGCTTCCCAGTTGAAGCGGTTCTGCGTCCCGGGCCAGGGCAGATGATATTGGTCACGCCAATCGTTTTCTCAAACTCCGTCGTGGCATCCAAATTCTTTGTGACGTCTACAAAGGAGCGATGTGAGCTTACGCACTTCAGACCCGCCTGGTCGAGAGCCTTGCGAATCTCGGCCGCCGATTTCTTCGGCAGTGCGGCGGATTCAACCTCAACGTAGCCGGACTTGCGGACAGCGGCCAGAGTTCCTTCAAAGTCCTTCGCCATCTGATCCCGCACACTGTAGAGCTGAATACCGGGCGCTAATCCCAGAGGAGTCCCGAACGAAACCTTCGACGATGAGAGTGCTGCAACCGCTGCTGCTCCGCCGATGAAATGCCTTCGTGATACGGGCCGCATTGTTCCTCCAGTTTGGTCGATCGATGTTGCACTTGGCATCGCCCGGGTCATAGAACCCTCAGAATCTCCGATGCGGGCGCCATATTGCTCCGCCTGCCGGGTATTGACTCTCTAGCTCATTTTCCAAGGCCCGCGGTATTCGCGAGTCATCAGTTTGCTTGCTTCCGGATCGTCGATGATCTTCTCTTCCTTTGCATCCCAGCGGATCTTCTTACCGGTGAGCATCGAAATGTGGCACAGATGCCCGGGAAGCGCGGAGTTGTGGCCGATCTCAACGGGCGTGACGGTGGCTTGCCGCGTCCGAATGCAATCGAGGAAGTTCGCCATGTGGTCGGAAGATGTGTAGAGCTTCACTTTGCGCATTTCACGAGGCAGGTATTTACCCTGCTTCCATGCCGGATTCGATGCGTCAAATCCGCCGCGGTCAACCCATACCCATCCTTCGCTGCCAATCCATTTCACGCCGCTTCTGATGTCCTTGTGGCCGCCGGCGATCGTCATTGTTACGTTCTGCGGATACTTCAACTCGAAGCGGAACTTCGGAGCGCTGTTCCATGCAGCATCATGTGGCGGAAGCTCACCGCTGCCTTCGATTTCCAGAGGGCCGGTCTGGTCGAAGTCCAAGCCCCAGTGGGCGATGTCGCAGTGATGACCGATCCAGTCCAGTAACTGACCGCCTCCTGTGTTGTAGTACCAGCGCCATGTCTTGTGGGAGCGGACCCGCATGTACGGCTCCATTTTGGACGGCCCTACCCACATTTCGTAGTCGAGTTCCTTTGGCGGATCGCTGATGAGCGCGTCCCATCCGGGCGTGCCGGGGACGATTTGCTCCAGGTGGGTTGCCTTTCCGCCCGCGGCTGCAACTTTCGCCAGCGCAGCTTTGCCGGCACCATCGAAATCGGCGTTGTTTCCGGGCAGGCCAACCTCAACGTGGGTGACGGTCCCGATAAGCCCGTTGCGGACAATTTCCGCGGCCTTGTGGAACATGGGCACGGAGCGCTGCCATGATCCCATCTGCCAGACGATCTTGTTCTCCTTGACGGCGCGAACGATGGATTGCTGCTCAGCGATGGTGTGGCCCAGAGGCTTTTCGCCGTAGATGTCCTTCTTGCGACGAGCGGCCTCTGTGGCGACGATCTCATGCCAGTGGTCCGGCACAGCGATCATGACTGCATCGATATCGTCGCGCGACAGCAACTCGCGGAAATCGTGATAGCCCTTGCAGTCCTCATTGCCGTATGCATCATTGATCTTCTTCACGGCTGCCTGAAGATGATTGGCGTCGATGTCACATGCGGCAACAACCTGGCAGTCGGATAGGCTGAGTAGGTTTTCGGTGTTGCCGGGCCCTTGCCATCCCATGCCGATCACGCCAACATTGATGCGGTTGTTCGGCGAGGTTGTCGAGGTTTGGGCAGCGTAACCACGAAGAACAGTGGGAAGAAGTGCTGCAGTTCCTGCACTCTTTAGGAAACGACGGCGATTGAAGGGACGACCCAAGGCTCCAGTACCAGACTCTTCAGGCATCATTTATCTCTCGGAAATCAGTTCGATCAAGGATCGCAGATGATTTTAATCACTTCCCGGCCAAAAGGTCGAACCCACTCGGATCGTGAGTGTGCCGGAGTGAGTCAGCTTTCCTCTGGAAATTTCGTTGCCACGCAGAAAACCGGCCTAGAATGACTCTTTGTTTAGAGAGAGTACTTAGAGCGCAGTCCAATTTCGCGCACTTCACTTTATTGCGAGGGTGCTAAACCCGAAACGGAGGTAAGCAAACAAATGAAAGACCTTTCGATTTCCAGGCGGGAGTTCCTCCATGCCGCGGCTGGTGCGGCAGGGGCTTCGATGGTTGGCAGCTCGGGACTGGCCGGCGCGGAGACGGCCTTTGGACAAGCCGGCTCTACCGCGCCCAGCGATCGCCTGCGGTTTGGAATCATCGGCGTCGGAATGGAGGGCTCCGGGCTCCTCACCACCGCGGTACAACTGCCCGGAGTTGAATGCGTAGCGGCGGCCGACTTATGGGACCCGCGGCATGAGCTTGCGCGGGAGATCGTAGGAAAGCCGATCCGCACCACTCGCCGTTACCAGGATCTCCTCGAGGCCAAGGACATTGATGCCGTGATCATCGCTGTTCCAGATCACTGGCACAAGCAAACCGTGGTGGACGCAATCTCTGCCGGCAAGGACGTCTATTGCGAGAAGCCGATGTCGCACAGTGCTGCGGATGGACTGGCAATGGTCGCGGCCGCCAATAAATCGGACAGGATCGTCCAGATAGGCGCCCAGCGCACCAGTTCCGTCCTCTGCGCCAAGGCTCACGAGATGATCAAGCAGGGCGCGATCGGAGACCTGGATCTGATCGAAGCAACCTATGGCCGTAACGATCCAAATGGCGCATGGGAGTATCCGCTGCCGCCAGACCTGAACTCAAAGACCGTGGATTGGGATACGTGGTTGGGAACAGCGCCGAAGAGGCCCTTCGATCCGAAGCTCTTCGCGCGCTGGCGCTGTTGGCGAGAATTCGGAACGGGCGTTGCCGGCGACTTGCTCGTACATCTCATCAGCGGCATGCAAACCGTTCTCGGCATCAATGAAGCGCCCGTGGAAGTCTCCGCCCTTGGGGCAATCTCACGCTGGAAAGACGGCCGCGATATGCCGGACGTCCACATGGCTCTCTTTCAGTACAAAAACGTGCCTGTGTATATGCGGCTGACGCTTGGCAGCGAGTCAGCCGAGGTCACGCGCTTCATGGGATCAAAAGGCGTGATCGAACTGCGAGAGTTCAGCCTGACGCATTCCCCGCAGCCGGGCGTTGACACTGCTCCGAGCTACTATTCCGGTTCCTTCCCTCGCTCAATGCGAGACGCCTATGTCCAGCAATGGCATCGCGAACATGATCCGTCTCCAGGAAAAGAACCGGCTCCGGAATCCATCACGATAAACGGAAATGATTACGACGACCTGCGACCGCATCTTTGGAACTTCTTTGAGGCGGTTCGGTCCCGCCGCAAGGTGCTGCAGGACGCCACATTCGGTCATCACGCTGCGCTTGCCTGCCATATGGCTAATGAATCCTACTTCCGCAAGCATCCCGTTCGTTGGAACGAGAGTTTAAATGCCATCGAGACTGTTGGTTGAATCGGCGATCATCTGCGGTGTGTTCAATGGAGGCTTGAAATGGAAGGTGCGCGCTACGCTTGGCTCCTCTCCGGACTTCTGATTGCGATCGGATCATCGATCGGTTCTGCGCAAGCGCCAGATCCCAGTCGGACTGCTCCGGAATCAGCCTTTTTGGGACGATGGGATTTGACGCTTCATGCTCCGGACCACGAATACCCGTCGTGGCTTGAATTGCGGCGAGAAGGCTCGGCGATCAAGGCTCAGTTTGTCGGCCGGTGGGGAAACGCGAGGCCCTTGCCCAAAGTTGAGGTCTCGAATGGCGATCTGAAGTTCGTCTCGCCGAAGGAAGAGGAAGACAGCAAGCAGGATCTGAATTTCCAAGGCCGTCTCGAAGGCAATGAGCTCTCAGGAACGGTCAATGGTCCGGACGGCAGGGAATGGAAATGGACGGGGGTTAAAGCTCCTGCGCTCGAGCCTTCACATACACCGAGATGGGGCAAGCCGGTTCAGCTCTTCAACGGAATAGATCTGTCAGGATGGAAGGCGAGCGGCCCGGGTCCAAGCTGGACCGTGCGGGATGGAGATCTTGTCAGTCCTGGACACGGCCCGGAACTCATCAGTGAACGCCCGTTCGGAGACTTCAAGCTGCATGTGGAGTTCAAGTGCGACAAGGATTCGAACAGCGGCGTTTACCTCCGAGGCCGCTACGAAGTTCAGGTCGAAACCGATTCGCAGGCCGAACCCCCAAGCCACCACACCGGAGGAGTCTACGGTTTTCTGGCTCCTTCACCTGAGCTGCCGCGCACTCCCGATCATTGGCAGACGTTCGATATCACGCTTGTGGGCCGCAGGCTCACAGTGGTCCAGAACGGCACAACCGTCATCAACAATCAGGAGATTCCGGGGATTACCGGCGGCGCTCTGAACAGCGACGAGGGAGCAGCAGGTCCAATCTACTTACAAGGAAGCGAGAAGGGCCACGTCTCGTATCGGAAGATAGTCCTGACGCCTGCCGAGTGAAGGGTGGTTGAATGCCAGTTTGGGACACGCGAGCTATCGAGCTCCGGAGGCGTGGTCGTCTGTGTTCGAAAAGCCCTCTTTGAAGATCGAGACCCAGCTGATGGCTACAACGAGCACACAGCCGACGATCCCGACAAAAAAGAGGACCTCAACAATTTTCGTGGCCAAGACTAGTAATGAGTGGAACATAGCTAAGCACCGGAACCCAGTTCTTTCGGCGGATTCACAAGACTAAGATTAGCAGGTTCGAGCCTGGGTTAACTGTCCAAACCGGACCTGGTTCTATCTCAGGCTCTATCTCCGAACCGGCGGCCGAAATCTCCCTAGATCCACACCTTCGAATCAATCGGCCGTTTGTCCTCATGCTCGCTGGGATACTCGGGTGGAGGTCCGACGCGGTTCATGCGCGCGAAGTTAGGAATCGCGACAAGGTCCGATCCGTCCTGCCATTTGCCCTTAATCACCATGACGCCACCGAGCAGGTCAGGCTGCCACTCTGCCCGAAGCGGAGCCTCACCTATCTTGCGATGGATATTCTGGTTGTCCACAGCTTCGACGTTGTAGATCAGCGGGCCGTACTTGAATGCGACCTGGTCCTTATCGGCCGCGATCCGCTCATCCGCAGTGATCCGCTGCGGCTCCATCGGCAGCTCGAGTTCAACGCGATCCCCCGCCTTCCACTCACGCGTAATCACCGCATAACCCTTGCGCATTTCCGGGGAGTGCGATTCGCCGTTGACTGTAAGGCGCTTCACCCCGCTCACTGCTGGGGATTCCTTGTAGAGCTTGCTCGTGGTCCTGTTCGGGATCCGCACGCAGACACTGAACGTCTTTGCTTGTTCGGGATTCACCGTGAGGGACACGGATCCGTGCCATGGGTAATCCGTCTTCTGCACAATTTCGACATCAGTCCCGGCGACCTCGCCCACATGAATCTTGCTGCCGACGAACATGTTCACGAACAGGCCGTCCTTGCTCTTCACGTAAGTCCATGTCGGAATCATGAGCAGCGTTCGCGCAAGGTTTCCAACGCAGCACGGGCATACATGCCATTTGGCGCGTTCGGTGTTCACCAGGGGGTTCGTGTAGCAGAAGCTCTTGCCGTCGAGAGCGACCCCGCCGAGCAGCGCGTTGTACATCGTCTGCTCATAGAGGTCGGCGTACTTCGCATCGTGATATGCGAGGTTGAGCTTGTACTGGAAGAACACGACGCCGCAACTGGAACATGTTTCGCAGTAGGCCTCGTTTCGCAGCGAGTAGTTCGGTCCAAAGCCTTCGGATGTCTCGCCGCTGCCGATGCCGCCGGTGACGTAATACTTCCGATTCACCATGTTGTCCCACAGCGAAATGACAGCGCTCTGGTAATCGTGATCCTTCGTCTCAGCGGCGATGTCGGCCATGCCGGAGTAGAAGTACATGGCGCGAACGGCATGACCCACAGCTTCATATTGCTGTCCAGGAGGCAGGTGGCTCTGGTCATACTCAGAACCACCACGGCGCGAGTCAAGCAGGAACTTCGCCAGCGCGATGTAGGCATCTCCGCGTTGATTGCCTTCTTGATCGTTCACGAAGCGTCCAAAGCGCACCAGCGCCTGCTCCATCTCCTGATGTCCGTCAAACCACTCCTTCTTGCCGGGACCAATATTGGCAACCCAGCAGTCCGCCAGCTTCTTCGCAGCGTTGTAGAGACGAAGATCCTTCCCGTCTGTCAGCGTGTAGTGATTGATCGCGGATTCGATGAAATACCCGGAGACATACCCTTCATGGTTTCCCCGATGATCGGGCGACCAGCGCTCGGGCCATTCCTTGCGATCGGCAAGGATGTAAGCCGTCTGCAGGTATCCGTCAGGCATTTGCGCAGCAAGGATGACAGGAATCCATCGCTCCAAGGTGGCGCGCATCTGCTCCTGCGACTTGACGATATCCGCGTCGCCTTGCGCATCGACCATCAGCGCGATGCACATCGATTCGACGGTCTGGTGAACCCAGGCGTTCGAGAACACATAACCTTTGTGCTTGCCGTGCGGCTCGCCGCGATTTGCTTTCCCTGCTTCAATGAAGTTGTCGATTCCGCCATCGCCGCGCATTGGCGCGATGTCGGTCCGTTCGCACATCTCTATGCAGTGGGGGATCCAGTCAACAATGAGAGCCTTGGCTCGCGCATTCCAGAGAGGACTATCGATCGAGTATTTGCGCGTGTAAACGACGTCCAGACGATCAGCTGGCGGCGCCGGCTCGACATGTACGTTGATTGAATGCGGCGCGCCCTTGGCTTCGGATGCATTGAGTTCCAGCACATAGTCACCCGGTTGCGAAAACGTGGCCGTCGTTACCGGGGAAGCCGCTGCGGCGAACGAAACGGTGCCGGGACCGGATGCTTTCTTCCAGATTGCTTTATTGCGAGGTGAATCTTTTAGCCATGCGACCTTCCCTGAAAGATAGGTCTTGCCATTGCTCACAACGGACCGGTCTACTCCGGCCTCGACCACGGGTGGAAGCGCGGGAGCCGGTCCATGATTGAAAACCCGCCATTCCAGGATGCCTGCAGGTCGATCCGGTTGCGGAACAACCTCGAGCCGCATTTTGCTTGTTCTCACCGGTTCGAAGGTCGTCGTGTTGAATGTATCTGGAGCCACTCCAAGTCCCTGGGCCTGTGCAACAGGGACGAAATCGCTCCCATTCCAGTAGAGAACTCGGCAGCTCTGGGGAGTTTGGGTTGTTGGCCACGCGCTTCCAGGAATCACACCTGCACGGGGGTGATCGACGGCCCAGTAGACATCGACCTTGTTCACCTCGATGGGCTCGCTCCACTCATACTGCACCCAGCTCTGGTGTTCTCCGGAAGAGCGATTGGCCCAGAGCGTATAGAGCGCATGGGTGCGGTCGTAAGAGTCAGCGGGCGCGAACCCGTCATTCAGAGCCGAGATCTTGTTCTCACTCATCAATGACCGGCTGGACGGAATCGCGACGCGGGCTACATTCAGAGTGTCTGACTTCTGGGCAAACGCGCCTGTGCCCGAGAATGCTGCGACTACCGCGGCACCGCCCATGCCGGCGAGAAATTCGCGGCGGCTCGGTTCTGTCGCCGGGGACTGAGTAATTGTCTGTGATCCGTTGTCCGTAGAAAGTCTATTTGGCATGATTTATTCCCGTTTGTCGCCGAGTCGCAATGAGTGGTTGGTCCCACCTGATAACGTTTGCTGAAGTGTCAGGCAGGATCGCAAATTGAGTAGAAATCTGGGCGGCCGGGGTGTCAAGCAACGCAACAAATAACACCAGCAAACGTGAATCTCAGCCCACTTCTATGGACGATTGAACTGGCACTCTGTTTCGGAAATCGTTTACCCAATGGCTACCCTCCAGAGTGTCGGTCCTTCAGCCGCATACGCGCTATGGTTCATTTGAACCAGACACAAAGACTCGCAATTTCGGGGGCAATCCGAAATCGTCAGAGATGATCGCGCCGGTATGCAGCGAGCTCTTAATCGAATTGTGCCCGCAGGGTGAGTAGCTTAGACTTTTCATATCGCACGGGAACCCAATGGAAGGTAGATGAAGAAGAGAGGCACTCCTCCCACTGTCAGCGAAGTGGCTCGCGCCGCTGGTGTGGGTACCACCACCGTTTCCCGCGTTATCAACGGGGGCGACCGCGTAAGCCCGAAAACTCTGGCGCATGTGCAGCGGGTAATCGAGGCAATGGGGTACCGGCCCAATCAGGCAGCCCGCGTCTTGAAAGGTCACCGGACTAAGACCATTGGCCTCGTCATCCCCAGCATCGCCGACCCATTCTTCTCCAGTTGCGCCGAGGCCGCGCAGGCCGTGGCGCAGGCAAACGACTCCCTGCTGATCGTGACTGCATCGCATAACGATCCGCACAGTGAACTCGAGAATCTGAATATTCTCATCAGTCATCGCGTCGATGGTCTTATCGTTGCGCCGGCCAATTCACAGAGCGAAGCACTTCGCGATCTGCTGAAGCGGCTTTCCGTTCCGGTGATCGCGGTAGACCGTCCGGTTGCAGATTCCCTGGTCCCTTCGGTTGTATCGGACAACTTCAAAGGCGCGCGGTTTGGGACCCAGCATCTCATCGAACACGGATACAAGCGGATTGTCTGCCTCACCGGCGAAAGCACGCTTTTCACGATTCACGAGCGCATGCGCGGCTATCGGGCAGCGATGGAGTCGGCGGCCATGCCGGCCATATTGAATACTTCCGTGAAAGACTACCGCTCGGCCGAATATGCCATTCAAAGCATGCTCTCGGGCCCGAATCCTCCCGACGCGCTCTTCACGTTGAAGAACAGCACCACCATCTATGCCTTCGAGGTTCTGCAGAAGCTGAATGTTCAGATCCCCAAAACAATCGCCCTGCTTGGATTCGACGACTTTGAACTTGCTTCGACGGTACGGCCCTCGATCAGCGTGATTGCCCAGCCGGTGGAAGAAATCGGACGCGTTGCCGCGGAACTCCTCTTCGAACAACTGTTCGGCATTCGCGGTGTGCACACACAAACCAGGGTAAAGCGGTCGAGACTCGTGACGCTCGAAACCAGACTCATTCAGCGCAGCTCGTGCGGCTGTACTCCCGCTCCCTGAGCGTCATTTCCATCGCATGCCGACGTGCCGCCGAAATGGAAACGGTACCACATTCTCCTTTTCGCGCATTGGCTTCTCTTTGTAGCAACGGTGCGGATTCGATCCTCGTCCATCAACTTCCATTCGGCTCTAAGTTCTGCGTTTTGTGTAAGGAGTATCTATCTGCCCAGATCAGAGCCATGGTTGACCGTTGTTTCGCATTGTGTGGTATCGTTTCCAAGAACAAAGCGGAGACGGGATTGCAGGATTCTGTTTGCGCGTTCCTCTTGAGTTCTATCTGGCATCGCACGGCTTCGAGTGGCCGACCGGGCAGAACCAGTATTTCTCATCTCCTGCTTTCCGCGGTGGTCGCAAAATGGCCTTGGACAATTCGCAGGTTCTTACCATCGGCGTCGATCTCGGCGGCACTAGCCTGAGAATCGCTGCGTACACGCCCGCTCGCGGCGTATTGGAATCCGTTGCTCTTCGCACGCGTCTCGAGGCAGGCCCGATTGCCGTTGTCGACGACATGTGCGACGCGATAAGCAAGCTGCTGGCCAAGCATCTCAAAGGCCGCGACTGCGCCGGTATTGGCGTCGGGTCGCCGGGCCCACTCGAACTTCCAGCCGGGCGCCTGCATCATCCCCCGAATTTGCCAGGGTGGGATGGATTTCCGCTTCTCGCAGAGATGGAAAAGCGCCTGCAGCGTCCCGTGATTTTGGAGAGCGATGCAAATGCTGCAGTGCTCGCCGAGTACGAACTTGGGCTCGGCAAGGAGCTAGGTGTCGACTCCATGTGCATGCTCACACTCGGCACCGGGGTCGGCAACGGAATTATCTTCGAAGGAAAGCTGTGGCACGGATCAGCGGGAATGGGCGGCGAAGCTGGCCATATGACCGTATATCCCGATGGCGCTCTCTGCGGTTGCGGCAATCATGGATGCCTCGAATCGTGCGCGTCAGCGACGGCTCTTGTGAATGCCGCAGAACGACTCATCAGCTCCGGCAAAGCTCCGGGGCTCGCGCGACTCAAAGCGAATGGAAATGGTTTGACTGCGCAGAGCCTCGCAGAAGCTGCCAGAGACGGGGACGCCGACGCGCAAGAAATCTATGACGATACCGGTCGCTCTCTTGGCATTTGCCTGGCAGGACTCATCAACATATTCAATTTCCCGCTCTACGTAATCGGTGGGGGCGTCGCGAATTCCTGGAATCTGCTTTCGCCCTCGATCTTCAAAGAACTGGAACTGCGGAGCTATGTCTACGCTCTTACTGCGCCGGGAAGAGCTGCCTCTTCGGGAATGCCTGGAGGAGGAACCAGAGTTTTGCCCGCGCGGCTCGGTGCCGAAGCCGGCCTGATGGGCGCATGTATCCTACCCGTGTATTCCTCGAAGCCAACCTGGGCGTCCGCCTAACTCTGCCCCAGTCTGATTCAAAGCTCCGAACACTCAGAGGAATTGCCCATATGAAGTCTCATGTTCTGTGCGCCGTCATCGCAAGTGCATGCGTCCTCGGCGCCGCTGCTCAGACCGAGCCTAAATCAAATCTGAATCTGCGGCCGCCCTCAACGCCGCTCATCGTTCACGATCCGTATTTCAGCATCTGGTCAAATGCAGACCGGCTGACCGGCGGCCCGACGCGCCACTGGACCGGCACGCGGCAAGAAGTCGCTGGCTTCGTTCGTGTTGATGGGAAAAGCTATCGCTATCTGGGCGATTCGGAAGACGAAGTCCCCGCGCTGGAAGAGACCCAGCGAACCATCACGCCAACGCGCACAATCGTTACGCTCGGCAATTCGCAGATCGAACTGCAGATCTGCTTCTTCACGCCGGCCTTTGCAGAAGACATGGCGTTGATGGCGCGGCCTGTCACGTATCTCTCATGGCAGATCAGATCACGGGACGGCGCTCAGCACGATGTCACGCTCTATCTCGATGTGGATGGAACAGTCGCCACGAATAATTCGGGAGAGAAAGTCGTTTGGTCACTCGATCGGATCGATGGCCTCGATCTGCTTCGAATCGGGACGCAGAAGCAGCCGATGCTCGAGGAGTACGGAGACGATCTCCGCATCAATTGGGGATACTTCTATCTAGGTGTTCCGGACAATGAAGGTAAGGCGATAACAACAGCCGGCAACTGGTCTGATCGTCGAAACTTTGTCGAAACCGGTAAGATTCCGTTGCAAGACGATCTTGAGCAGCCGCGAATGCCCAAGAGCCAGCATCCTGCATCACCCAAGCTGATTGTGACAATGCCGCTCGGAAAGGTCGGCAGCGCGCCAGTTTCGCGGCACGTGCTGCTTTCGTATAACGACATCTATTCCGTCGAGTACATGCGCCAAAGGCTCCTGCCCTATTGGCGCAAACAATTCTCTTCCTTCTCCGAGATGCTACAGGCTGCGGAGCACGATTACCCAACGCTCACCAAGCGGGCCGAACAGTTCGACACAGAGCTCGAGCACGATCTCGTGCAGGAAGGCGGTGCCGAATACGCATCGATCGCCATCCTCGCATACCGCCAAGCAATCGGTGCTCACAAACTGGTGGAAGACGACGCCGGCGTACCGTTCTTCATGCCGAAGGAGAACTTCAGCAACGGATCGATATCTACAGTCGACGTCTTGTATCCGTCGTCGCCAATGTTCCTTCTGCTCAATCCCAAGCTGGTCGAGGCGCAACTTGAGCCAGTAATGCGCTATGCGGAGACATCGCATTGGAAGTTTCCATTCGCGCCACACGATCTCGGCGTCTATCCACTGGCAAACGGCCAGCTATACGGCGGTGGCGAGACCAGTGAGGAGGATCAGATGCCGGTGGAGGAATCCGGCAACATGATCCTGATGCTCGCGGCTCTCTCCCATGCCGAACACGACACGGCCTTCGCGAAGCGTCATTGGCCGCTGGTGACCAAGTGGGCGGATTTCCTGCTCGCCAAGGGATTCGATCCTGAAAAGCAGCTTTGCACGGACGACTTTGCCGGGCACCTCGCGCACAATACCAATCTCTCCATCAAAGCCATCGAGGCTCTCGCTGCCTATGCGCAGCTTGCGCGAAAGCTGGGCGACGAGACGACCGCGAACAGATTTGAATCCTCTGCGAAGTCCATGGCTGATAAATGGGGATCGATGGCCCTCGATGGCGATCACTACCGCCTGGCCTTTGACAAGCGCGGCACCTGGAGTCAGAAATACAACCTGGTGTGGGACAACATCCTGGGCCTGCACATGTTTTCACCAGAAATTGCACAACGCGAAATCGCCTTCTACAAATCGCACCTCAATCCCTATGGACTTCCGCTCGACAATCGGGCCACCTACACGAAGCTCGATTGGACTATCTGGTCGGCTACGCTGGCCTCCAACGCGGATGATTTCAAAGCCATCGTGAGTCCTGTGTTCCGCTTCCTCGATAAGACCCCCGAGCGAATCCCAATGACCGATTGGTACGACACGATCTCCGCGAAACACCCAGGCTTTCAGGCGCGATCTGTCGTTGGCGGCGTGTACATCAAGATGCTGGCTGATCCGCAGATGTGGAGCAAGTGGGCAAATCGCCCCAGCGCACAGCAATGAGAGAGCCTTCGATGCGTTCAGGCCGCCGTCAGCGGTGACTCTTCTCCTGCGGTAGACTCACGTGTGGAGGTCATTGTTTGCCGAACGGTCGGCGCATTTGTGCTCTTGCGCGGTCTGCAATTCTGGCCGCTGCTATTGTTCCGCCGGTACCGTCGCCTTCTCAGGTGGCCGCTCGCAAGCCGCCGATTACCGCCACCAGCTTCGTCGACTCCGGCCCAGTCCCTTTTCAAGATGTAACAAAGGCCGCAGGCATGTCCGGCTGGAAACACGTCATGGGCAATGCGGACAAACGCCTGATCATCGACACGAATGGATCAGCTGTCGGTCTAATTGACTATGACAATGACGGCTGGCTCGACATCTACATGGTGAACGGATCCACGTTCAAGGCAATGGACGGCAAGGAGGAGACGCCGCATGCCGCACTCTTTCACAACAATCACGATGGAACCTTCACGGACGTAGCTGCCAGAGCTGGAGTGACCAACGATCGCTGGGGATTTGGCGTAGCAATCGCAGACTACGATAACGATGGCTGGTCCGACATTCTCGTAACCAACTGGGGTAAGAATCGCCTGTACCACAACAACCACGACGGTACTTTCACCGACGTTGCCGAGAAGGCAGGAGTGACGTTGGGCAACTGGTCAGCCGGAGCAACCTGGGGCGACTACGATGGCGACGGCAGGCTTGATCTCTTTATTTCGGGCTATGTGCATTTCGACCGCGACAACTTGCCCTACGAGCACACCCGGGCGACAGGATTCTCCTACTGTGAGTTTCGCGGCGAACCGGTAATGTGCGGTCCTAAGAACCTCGAAGGCGAACCCGACCATCTCTTCCACAACAATGGAGACGGAACGTTTACTGACGTCAGCGCCAAGGCGGGTGTGGCGGACTCCGCGAACAAGTACTACGGTCTAACGCCAGTCTTCGTCGACGTGAACGACGACGGCAGGCCGGACCTTGTTGTCGCAAATGACTCGACTCTGAGCTATCTGTACCTGAATCGCGGCGATGGAACATTTGAGGATGCGAGTTTTGGAACAGGCTTCGGGTTGAATGAAGACGGACGCGAAGTGGCCGCCATGGGCGTAGCCGTTGGCGATTACCTCAACAACGGCCGACTTGATTTCGCCATCAGCGACTTCTCGGATGAATCAAAACTGCTGTTCCGGAACCAGGGAAAAGGCGGTTTCAACGAAGTTTCGATGCGCTCTGGAATCGGGAAAATCTCGATTCCTTTTCTGGGATGGGGAGACGGGTTCCTTGATTACGACAACGATGGCTGGCTTGATCTAATGTTCGTGAATGGGCACATCTATCCTGCCGCGGACCGTCTCGATTGGGGCACGTCGTACGCACAGCGCTCGTTGCTCTTTCACAACGAGCACAACGGGAACTTCAGCGAAATTCCGCCAGTGAAGGGGACAGCGCTGGCCGAAATCATCTCCGGCCGCGGTGCAGCTTTTGGCGATCTTTTCAATGCTGGCAGAATCGACGTGGTCGCCAGCCAGATGGACGGTCCGCCGGTGCTCCTGAAAAACATCAACCCCGACCACCATCATTGGGTTGAGTTGAAATTAATAGGTGCGAAAGGCCCGCGAGACGCCATCGGCGCCACTGTCTACTTAACGGCTGGCGGCATTCGGCAGCGCCAGGACGTGATGAGCGGCGGGAGCTACGTTTCAACAAACGACCAACGGCCTCACTTTGGTCTGGGCGACGCAACCGATGCAGGTGCTGCTGAGATTCACTGGCCATCAGGCGCGAAGGAGACCATCAAGCTTCCGGCAGTCGACCGCATCTACACCATCACGGAAGGGAAGGGAATCGCGTCTTCGCTGTGCGCAGGCAAACCCTGCGCTGGCCCGGCTTCCACAATTACGGGGAGCAAACCGTGATTCCAAACCAGATTCGGATTTGGCCGGTCCTGTTCGGTGCGGCGCTTGCCTGCGCGTCAACCCTGCCGCTCCTTGCACAATCGACTCAACCAGCTCCAAAGCCCATCTCCAACACTGTCCCGCTTGTTCCCGGCAAATTCGTCGATGTCACCGAAAAGGTCGGAGTACATTTTCTGCACCAGGCGCCGCATACCTCGCGCAAGTACCTGATCGAAACGATGGGTTCCGGCGTGGCTCTCTTCGACTGCGACAATGACGGTCGTCTCGACCTGTTTCTAGTTAATGGCGCTCCCTACGGCGACCCGACGCCGAAAGGCTTCATTCCGCAGAAAACAGGGCCTGAAGACTGGAATCGCATGTACCGCCAGAAAGCTGACGGCACCTTTGAAGACATCACCGAGAAGGCCGGAATGAAGGGCATCGGTTACGGAATGGGCGTTGCGGTCGCCGACTACGACAACGACGGCTACGAAGATCTGTTCGTCACTGCATACGGCGGCAACAAGCTCTATCACAACAACGGCAATTGCACCTTCACAGACGTGACCGACAAGGCTGGAGTCGCCGGCAGCGGCTGGTCCAGCTCTGCAGCATGGCTCGACCTCGACAACGACGGACTGCTTGACCTCGTCGTCGATCGATACGTCACCTGGGACTGGGAAGACGTCTGGTGCGGTGAACATCGCGAAGGCTATCGCGGCTACTGCCATCCCGACGTTTTTCAGCCCATCACCATGCTCGTTTATCACAACGACGGCAACGGCCATTTCACTGAAGAGGCGCACAAACTCGGCCTTGATAAGCCCGCGAAGGCGCTCGGCATCGCATTTGCCGATTTCGACCGCGATGGGCGAATGGATATCTTCGTCGCAAACGATTCCATGCCTGAGTTCCTGTTTCACCAGAAGAAGGACGGAACGTTCGAGGAGGTCGGGCTCGAGACTGGTGCCTCCGTCAACGCCGAAGGCCAGACCTACGCCGGCATGGGTGTCGACTTCGCCGACTACGACAACGACGGATGGCCTGACATCATCGTGGACGATCTGGCTAACCAGCGATACGCCCTATACCAGAACAACCGCGACGGCACATTCAACTATGCCTCAAACGAGAGCGGCATCGGCGCAATGACTCTCCTCCACTCCGGCTGGAGTCTTCGCTTTCTCGACTATGACAACGATGGCTGGAAAGATCTGCTCGTGGCCCAGGGACACGACCTCGACACCATCGAACGCATCAATCCACAATTCCACTACCGCGAACCCATGCTGCTCGCGCGCAACGCCGGAAAGAAATTCGTCGATGTCTCGTCGATTTCGGGCGATGTCTTCCGCCAGGCATGGGTGGGCCGCGGGATGGCCATTGGCGACATCGACAACGACGGTCGAATCGATGCGGTTGTCACAACGAACGGTGGTCCGGCCTACGTGCTGATGAACCAGACCGAGAAGTCCGGACACTGGATCACCCTGCGACTTATCGGACATAAGAGCAACCGCGACGGAATTGGAGCCACTGTCGAGGTTAAGACCACGATCGGCAAGCAGTGGGAGACTGTAACCACCTCCAGTGGGTATCTTTCCGCAAGCGATCCACGCGTGCACTTCGGCATGGGGAGTAGCCCAGCCGCCGTGTGTGTCCAGATCCGATGGCCGAGCGGAATCGAGCAAACGCTTACCGATGTGAAAGCCGATCGCCAGATTCAGGTGGATGAACCGGAGAAATCCACATCGACTACTTGCAACTAAAAGCTCAATGCAAGATGTCGGGTCATCAAATGTTTATTGGCCGATTTCCTGAGAAGATTCCGCAACTTATGGGATGGTTCTGTTCGCCCAATCTCTCGTGCTTCTTGGGCTTGGCAAGTGACGCTTCGTCACTAATCTGAACGAAACAAGATGGGCAGGATCGACAGCTCACCCCAAAAATTTCTTGACAGCCGAAAATTGGCGGACGTATAGTTGCGCGGAATGGAATCGCTACCATAAAAATGGTATCGTTTCCACTGGACGCCCGAAACTCAAGGCCAAAGAGCCGTTTTCGGACGTTACTGCTATCCCCAAAGAACTATTCAAAAACTGAACTGGGTAAGACCAGGAGGCAAAGTGAAACTATTCCCCGTTTTCAAGGAGTGTGCCGTCCCCTCGCGCCGCTCACATGCGGGCCTATGGGCTTCGGCCGTCGTCGCAATCGCATTCTTGATCTCGTTGGCACCCCGGACAGCCTTCGCGCAAGCCAGCGCCGGCATCACCGGAACGATCACCGACCCGACCGGTGCGGTGGTGCCCAATGCGAAGGTCACAATCACCAACGAGCAGACTTCCGTCGCGACCGATACCGTCACCAGCAGCGCCGGAACCTACTCGTTTAGAGGTCTTCTACCCGGCAAATACACGGTGCAGGTAGACGCCACGGGCTTCAAAAAAGACGTAAAAAAGGGCGTAACCATCGAAGTAAGTACGACCGCAACGGTCGATTTCCTGCTGACTACGGGTGGAGCGAGTGAAACCGTTCAGGTAACCTCTGACGAAATCGCCCTGAATACAACAGCCCCTGAGATCGGAAGCACGCTTGAACCCGTTGTGGTTGCGGCTCTGCCGGAAGAGGTTTCAGGTCGCGGCCGCCAGATCGACCAACTCCAGTTCTCCGCGCCCGGAACGACGGGCGATACCTTCTCCCATCGCGTGAGCGGCGGCGTCGATTTCGAGCAGGAGATTGTCTACAACGGCATTCCAGCCCCTCAGCCGGAAACCGAGGGCTACACGACAAACTTCAATCCGCCGTTTGAGCTTGTGCAGGAGTACAAGGTCGAGCGTTCAACGTTCTCCGCCCAGTTCGGCCTCGGTCAGGGTGCTCTGACCTACCAGATGAAGTCGGGCACCAACTCGTACCACGGCGATCTCTTCGAGATCAATCGCAACAGCTTCTTTGATTCGGTAGGCTTCTTCAACGGGCCCGCGTGGAATCCTTCCAATGTCGACAATAAGCCGCCATCGGACCATGAAAACAACTACGGATTCAGTGTTGGCGGACCGATCAGCATTCCGCATCTCTACGACGGACGTAACCGGACGTTCGGCTTCTACAGCCAGGAATGGTACAAGCAAAATAACCTCAACACCGGAATCGGCACTGTGCCAACCGCGGCTGAAAAGAGCGGCGACTTCAGTGATTATGTCGATTCAGACGGAGCCCTCATTCCGATCTACGTGCCGCTTGGCTTCAGCTGCAATGGCCTAACGCCAGGCCAGCAATTCCCAGGAAACAAGATTCCGGCGAACTGCATCAGCCCGTTGTCGGCTTCGTTGCTCCAGTATCTTCCCGATCCCGATATTCCGGGCGGACTGGATTCCAACAAGAGCTACGCTCCATTCATCAACCCCAATATTCAACACGTATGGGGCTTCACGGTCGACCAGGTAATCTCGCCAAAGCAGAACATCCACTACAGCCAGTGGCGGAACAGCTACACGACCCACAGCTTCGACTACGCTCCAATCGTGCTTGCGCCTAACCCGCTGAACAGCCAAAAGTATGAGCCCGCCGTAGGGAGCGTGTTCCTGCTGAACTACAGCAACACTTTCACTCCGCACCTGGTCATGACGGCAGGTATCGGTTGGATCGGCGAAATCAATAACCAGTTCAACATAACCAAGGGCTATACGTTCGGCGCGGTTCAGAACGAAGACATTCCGCCGAACATCTCGTTTGATGGCCAGCACGCTCCCACGAGCTGGGGCACAAGCGGTGCCTGGTTGCAATCGATCAACCGCAAGCTCGGTATCGCGCTCGTGAACAACTGGCTATGGACGAAGGGTCGCAACACCTTCAACATCGGCTGGGAGTACCGTCGTGCCTACCAGGACGACAACGAAGAGCAGACCGAGGGTGGTCACTTCAACTTCAGCCAGCGAACTACGTCTGTCCAGAATTCAAACGATGCGAATTTCGGCAGCTATGGCAGTTCGTTTGCCAGCTTCCTGCTGGGCATTCCGGACTCTGCAAACCGCAGCAACTCGCAGGAACTCAAACTGCGCAACCGCGACTTCTCGCCGTATGTTCAGGACGATATCAAGCTCACACCGAGATTGACCGTCAACCTTGGGCTGCGCTGGGATATCCAGGTGCCGTTCACTGAAGATAACAACAACGTGGTCTTCTTCAACCCGGATAATCCGGGAACCCTCCCCGGAGAGAACATCCCCGGTCAGGCAAACAAGCTGGGTAGCTGCAGTGGTTGCGTGGGATGGAATCGCGTAGACACGCATTGGAATCACATCGGCCCTCGCTTCGGCTTCGCTTACCAGCTGACTCGTAAGACGGTTCTCCAGGCCGGATTCGACGTAGCCTTCCTTGATGGTGGCGCGTACGAATACGGCACCAACAAAGTAGCCGTCAACTATGGCAACCTGCTGGTCGGTTCCTACAGCCGCAACAGCACCGGCAGCTTTAACTCATCGTTTGGCAGCTGGGATACGAATTCAATCCCCGCTGTTAGCCCCACGCCATTCAGCCCGAGCCTCGGACGCGGAACGCAGATCAACGCGATGAGCAAGAAGACTGATGGCAAAGCACCCTACAGTCAGCAGTGGAACGTCAACCTGCAGCGCGAGCTGCCTTACAACATGCTCGCGACGGTAGCATGGGTCGGCAATCGCATCATTCACCTGCCAAGCCAGAACAATCACATCAACCAGCTTGATCCGAAGTACCTCGCCCTCGGATCTCAACTGAATGATGTATTCCAGCCGGGCCAAACTTCGCTTGACGGCGTGCCGCTGCCCTATCCGGATTTCGTTACGGACTTCGGCGGATCGGCTACTGTGGCCCAGGCCCTCGTGCCCTATCCACAGTACTCGAACATCTTCTACAACTTCGAAGCCATGGGTACCACGTACTACCAGGGTGTCCAGGTGCAGGTTGAGAAGCGGTTCACTAACGGTTTGTCCTTCCTTGCCGGCTACACGCTGTCTCATCTCATGGACAACACCAGCAGCGGCTTCTCGAGCTTCACCTCGGGCGGCATTAACAAATACAACCAGAGGCCGGAGTGGGCCGTCTCCAACGCTGACGAGCCTCAGACGCTCAAGGTCAGTGGCACGTACATGCTGCCCATCGGTCCCGGGAAGAAGTACGTGAACAACCGCAAGCTGGGTAACATCGTGGGCGGTTGGCAGCTCGGATGGATTCTCGACTATGAAGCCGGCACGGCTTTTGGCCCGTACGAGAACGGCACCCCGTTCCCGAACGGTTTCAATCGTCCCGATCGCAATCCCTCGGTCAAGCTGGGCACTGCTTCTTATGACCGTGCGCGTGATTTCTTCCTGGGCAAGATACCTGCCGCTCAGATGTTCGATGCCAACGCGTTTACCCCTACGCCGAGCCAATACGTGCTCGGAAATGCTAAGCGCAATTACGGAGAGTTGCGAAATCCCGCATTCTACAACGAGAATCTCAACGCTAAGAAGCACTTCTACATGGGAGAACGCTTTACTGCAATCCTCTCAGTGGATTACTTCAACGCACTCAACCGAACTCGCTTCAACGGACCTGACAACAACAGGAGCAATGCCTCATTCGGCCAGGTAGTAAACAAAGGCTCGAACATAAACAATCGACAAGGTCAGGTCAGTCTGCGATTGGAGTTCTAGGTCTTACGCTGTCTCCTGAAAGTGAATTACTTGTGGCTTCCTTGCGCCGGACTGCTCTCATGCGGTCCGGCGATTTTTTCGTCTCCTCCGGGCTCAACAAGCTCTATCGCCGAAATCTATAATCACCAATGATGAAGTCCTTCCCCTTCGACATCCCGCTATCACTCAAGGCATCGTTCCTGGCTGCCGCACTCGTCCTTGTAGTGCGACCGGTGGCTCTGGCGCAAGCAGGCGATGCCGAGGTAACGCCGAAGGTGCAGCAACTCTATGCGGAGGCCAATACCGCCTCGCAGAGCGGCGATGAGACCGCGGCGATAGAAAAGTACCGGGCTATCATCGAGCTCGCACCCCATCTCGCCGCGGCATACAACAACCTGGGAGCGCTGTACTTCGACCAGCATGACTATGCGCATGCCGCCGAAGTTCTGAAGCGGGGATTAGAGTTGAATCCCAACATGCCTACAGCCTCGGCAATTCTGGGCATGAGCTATGTGCAACTGGGCGAGAACGAGAAGGCAGAGCCCTTGCTGCGAAAAGCGCTGCGGGCCAATCCAAAAGATGACAAGGTCCAAATGATGCTCGCGCGCATGCTTATTAATGGGAAAAAGATGGATGAGGCAGC
>Ga0207674_10000339_pt1 | contig 60062 bp, 47 predicted proteins | sample KBSCornC72_FD_184303 | JGI IMG/M metagenome (GOLD analysis project Ga0207674, IMG submission 184303) | Corn rhizosphere microbial communities from Kellogg Biological Station, Michigan, USA - KBS Corn C7-2 (SPAdes) (version 2) | ecosystem: Host-associated > Plants > Roots > Rhizosphere > Soil ... | reverse complement strand
CGCAACTGAAAGTCTTCACTGAGGCCAGGTAGCTCAGTGGTAGAGCGCGGCCCTGAAAAGGCCGGCGTCGGCGGTTCAATCCCGTCCCTGGCCACCATCTTTGCGATCTGAATCAGATTCAATTTAGGGGCGCGCTCTGGTTTGGCGCGGAGCGCATCGGTATGGTCCGCCGCCCTCAGAAAGGCCGGCGTCGGCGGTTCAATCCCGTCCTTGGCCACCATCTTCGCGATCCGAATCAGGTTCACTTTAGGGCGCGCTCTGGTTTGGCGCGGAGCGCATCGGTATGGTCCGCGGCCCTCAGAAAGGCCGGTGTCGGCGGTTCGTCCCGTCCCTGGGCGCCATCATGGCTGGAATCTCGAGGCCCGTTTCAGCTGACGGGTGAAATCGTGCCTAGGAGGTTCAGATCGATGTGGACTTCCTTGGCCACCTTGAGAATGAAGATGCTTGGGTCTTTCAGTCCCCACTTCACATACGGCACGACGAAGCTTCCCTTCGCTGTCAGGTTCTGCCCGTCGATGTGGATCTGCATGGGGACGGTAAGATCGTGCGGCGTTCCGTGCAGCGTGAAGATGCCAGATACCTGGATGGTGGAGTCGCCGGAGGCAGCGATCGTGCCAGTGTAGCTCTGCGGCTGGAAGGTGATGTCTGAGAAGCGGTCCGTTTCGAGGACTTTCTGGTGCATATTCTTGTCGCGGCCGTTGTCACCGCTTTCACCGCTGCTGGCGGATACGACAATGTTGCCGGACATCTTCGGCTCGGTGCGATCATACTGAATCGTCCCGCTCGTCACGTGAAATACTCCGTGCACCTCGTGGCCCGTGCCGATGAGGGCAAAGCCCACGCTGCTGGTGGCGGGATTTGCCGTGAAGGTCTGTTGCTGTGCGAATGCACTCGCGTAGACGAAAAGGGGGAAGGCCATCATGAGTGTTCTTGCAGGGTTCTTCATTCGTGGTCTCCTGTCATTGCGGTGGGTTGATAGCTAGCTTGCATCGGGGCGAATTTGAGCCAGAGGGCAACGGATGCAATTTGCTGATCGTTGAGGTATTCGTGTCCCGGCATATCTGTGCCGAGAATGCCAAACTTCGCGATCTGGGCGAGCTTGGATGAGGGTTCACGTGCAGCGAACTCTTTCAATACCGGCAGAGACTGCGGAAGCTTGTGCCACGCGCCGAGCCAGCGTTTACGCATCGCACCGTTCGGATCGTGACAACTGGCGCAGTGGTGTTCATACACAGATTCGCCGTCGCGCGCGTTCGCGCTGGTCAAAGCTGCAGGCGTTGGCGACCACAGGGCTTCGCTCTGCAGCTGCTGCTGGCCGCCCGCGCCGCGCAGACTGGACAAATACTCGACGAGATCGCTGCCTCGCGTGTCTCTAAATAGGAACGCATAGGATGGCATCGGGGAGTGATAGCTGACTTCGGCGGGGTTGATCAGGTGGGCCTTCAACCACAGAGGCGAGCGCCGCAGGCCGACCTGCGAGAGGTCTGGACCTTGACGCCGGTTGCCGATGAGCGGCGGCTTCTGTGCATGGAGTTCTTCCATCGATTCGGCAGGACCCCACATTTGCACGTCGGGGCTGTTGGGCCGCACGTATTGTGAGTGGCAACTGATGCAACCTTCTGAGATATAGATTTGCCGGCCGTGCTCGGCAGAACTGAGTGCTGTAGATGCCTGGTGCTCCGGCAAGAGCTTGAAAAGCATGAAAGCGATTGCACCTGCTGTTGCGATCATTGCGAGTTCGCGTGTGCGGCGTTTGAAAGCGAGAACGCAGAAGGGCGCGAGAACCACGAGTCCGGCGATTGCAACGAATGTTAGAGGCACACGGCCGAGATTCTGGCCCATTCCGATGCCGAGGGCGGAGCCGATCCATCCTGCGATAGCGTAGATCCAGCCGGCTTGTCTGGCGCGGTCGGCTGTTGATTCGGCACTCGAGAGGAATGATGGATAGGCAACAAGCGCTACGGAATACAGCGATACTCCAATGGGGTAGAAAAGGGATGCGCTGAGGATGAGAGTAGGGTTCTGCAGGAGCACGCAAGCGAAAGCGAGTGCTGCATAGGCGAGCGCCAGCGTAGTCGCTGTCCGGCTCCGCTGGAGAAGCATGCCGGCTGCAACAGCTGTGCAAAGGTGCAGCGCGCCATTGATCCATAGATGGATGCTGCCCAGCCACGTTCCGGCTTTTAGGGATGAGGTGTGCTGAATGATGTAGAAGGCTGCCGAATCGAGCCAGATGAGCGCGGCGAAGGAGGCCAGCGCTATTGCGAAGGACATTCTATGCCCGTGAGCCCGGGGAGCCAATATCTCAGCGGGGGCAGCGAGTGGCAATCCGATGGCGACCAGGCATAGTGCCGCAGCGAAAACAGCCTGGGCTTGAGGTGTCGCTGTGAAGACGGCGGGCACGTTGCAGATGAAATAGGCGAGGCCGGTGCCGAGTCCGACGTGGAGTATGCCTCCTCGCGCTCCGGTCCACGTGCGCAGATGCGTAACCAGTGTGACGGTCGTGATGCCCAAGCCTGCGCCGATGAGAAAGGCGACAATCGATCCTGTTGCGATTCCGAGCGGCAGGAGCGTGAGCAGTGCGGCGATCGCGGAGACGGCTAGTCCCATGCGCAAGCTGCCCGCCGGATTCTGCACGGCGCGAGTGCGAGGAGTCAGGAGACTGAACAGGATTCCGCCGGCAGCCATGGCCGTCATGACGATTTTGAGCGCATTGCCGCCAAGACCAAGCTGTGACAATCGCGCCAGAAATGCGAACTGCGCGAAGATCAGGAAGTAGACATACACGACGGCAATGAGCCCAATGCCGCGCCAACCTGATCGGGTGCCGCTACCGAGCATCTCTGAGCCATCCTCTGCGCAGGCCGATGACCTGGATGAGAGCGCATGTTCCATCGAAGAGAACGACGCTCATCCACGCGTGGCCGAAGTTTCCAATCGAAATTTCGGGAAGCAGATAAAGAGCGACCGCGGCTCGTGAGAGTGCTGTTAAGAGCCACACGGTCTCGATGCGTTCCGTAGCGGAGGGCATTCGCAGGATGCGCGCACCATAGAGGCAGGCGAGACCGACGGAGAGTACGAAGGCGCCGATGTAGCCAACGTAGGGGAGCGCGTCGGTGGAAGCGCGCACGCCCATCATGCGTAACGTGAACGCAGGAGCGGCGCAGAGCAGGATGCCGGTGACTGTGTCGGAGAGGCCCGTCACGAGTTGATAGGCAAGCAGCACTGACCTTCTCATGCCACCTTCACTCCTTGCACCTCAATCTTTTTCGAAGCAGCGGTTTCGGGCTTCAGCGAAAGAGAAGCGAAAAGCCATTCAGCGGAACCGGCAAGCATGGAAACGCCCGTGAGCAGGCGAATGACATATATAAGGTTGCGAGCTGCCCCAGGCACGATGGTAAAAGCAGGATTCGCGCCTTCAATCCAGCCAGCGATGATGATCACGATCACGTAAGCGAGTACACCTATGTTCCATGCGTAGAAAGACCACGTGCGATTTAATATCCAAGCGTCGGCTTCGCCCAGCACCTGCACAAGAATGAAGATGACGTAAGCGCTGAGAAAGCCTGCGACGGCGAGCAGGGAGTGTCCTACTAGCGCGTCAGTGAATTTCACGCGGTCGAGTATCCCGGGTAGAAACATAATCCAGCCGGTGACTACCAACCCGGCCCACCACGCGAGAAACGCCGTTCGCCATTGGTCTGTGGCGGAGTTCCATTCGAATTGCGCGTAGTAGGCGGGAATGAGCGGGATCCATATCAGCACGCTCGCAAGACTGATGTACTGCGATGGAATGCGATGGCTCACGTCGCCACTTCCGAGGAGCGTAGTCAGCACGGCTTCAGCCACGAAGATTAGCCAGGAGGCGCTCGCGATGTGACGCCATTCCGGTTTACGCCGGGCCACAGCGAACGGAACAGCGAGAAGAATGAGAACTACTCCGAGTGTTGATTCGAGTTGGCTGGCGCCGGTCGGGCCGCCTGTCGCGGGATTAACCGCGGGATAGCTGTTCGGACTTGAGGAAAGATAGATAGCCAGCGGCACGGGCAGAAGAGCGAGTAGGCCAAGAACGCGTGCGAAAACACCTGTCCGGCCATAATTGCTGAAGCGATGGCTCTTCGCGAATCCCAAAGCCAGCAGAATCCAGAGCGCCAGCAAAGCAAGCGGAAAGAATACGCGTGCGTAGCCTGACCAGTCGAGAAAGAGCTTGCCGCTGGAGTGTCCCTGCAGCCATGAGTACGAACCAACAAGAAGCGCGGCGGACCACAGCCATACAACAGGCCTGCACCATACGGCGAGGCTGCCGCGATCCGCGTAATAAGCCTTGAACAGCAGAGCGAGCATGGGCAGACTGCACCAGCCGAATAACGCCGTGTTCATATGGACCATCATCCAGCGGCCGTATGTCCACTCTCCGAGCCACGGATTCAGCTGCGGAAGCAGGAGAAGAATTGCAATCATCACGCCAAGAGCGTTGCCGAAAACGAGCCAGCCGAGCGCGTGCTGCACGGCCGCGGTCACTCCGGCGGAGCGAAGCGGTTCAGCAGTCTGTACGGATTCGTCCATCGTGCATCTCCAGCATCCGATCGCATGCCGCTGCGAGAGTGCGATCGTGCGTTGCCATCAGCAGCGTGACATCTTCCGTGTGCGCCAACTCCAGCAGCAGCTCGAAGACCGAGGCACTGGTCTTCTCGTCGAGGGAGCCCGTAGGCTCGTCTGCCAGCAGGATTCCGGGCCTGTTCATGAGCGCGCGACAGAGTGCGGTGCGCTGACGCTCTCCGCCCGACAGCTTCTGAATTCGATGCTTCAGGCGGGTTGCAAGGCCGGTGCGTTCGGCCAATTCGTTCAACCTCTTCAAAGCTTCTGCATGGCTCGTACCTGAAGCCACAGCGGGCAGAAGGCAGTTTTCTTCCAGAGTCAGGTCGGGAATGAGGTTGTGAAGCTGGAAGATGAAGCCAACTTCGTGGCGCATGAATTGAACCATGTCGCGCGTGCGCCCCAATTCCTTCCCATTGACAAGGACCGCACCCCTTGTTGGTTGATCAAGCCCGCCGATGAGGTGAAGCAGAGTGCTCTTGCCGCATCCGGAAGGTCCACACAGTGCAATCGCTTCGCCCTTGTGTGCCTCCAGATCAACGCCATTGAGCACTGTAATGGCGCCCTGGTCATAGCTCTTCCATAAGTCCGCAGCGCGAATGACGACGCTTTTGGCAACGGATTGTGCACGAGCCATCATTCGAAGCGCAATGCCTCCACGGGTTTGATACGCATTGCGTATGCCGCCGGATAGAGGGCTCCGGCAATGCCTGTGAGAAGGGCCAGCAGCACAACAACCAGCATTAAAAGCGGATGGATCGTTACGTCCACATAGCCATGGAGAGCGGGCACCTCCTTCAGTCCAAACAGCGCCGCAGCGCCGACTGCCAGTCCTGCCAGTGCACCGGCCACAGCAACGAGTGCCGATTCGCCGAAGATCGTGACTGCGATTTGGATATTTGCAAATCCATTCACGCGGAGGATGGCGATCTCGCGGATGCGCGTGAATACGGACATAATCATCGTGTTGGCCACTCCAAGCCCGCCTAGCGCAAGCCCGCAGCCGCCCACTGCCCATGCGGTGGCCTTGAGGATCTTGAACTGCGAATAGGAGCGCGAGAACTCTGCATCCTCAAGCGCAATCAGATGCGGATGTTCCCGGTGCACCTGCGCCTTGAAGGCTGCTGCCTCCTCCTTGTTGCGCAATTTGATCGTAATGACCGAGGAGCCTTCCTTGTGGAAGAACTTTTGAGCTGCCTCAAGCGGCATAAAGACGCCGCCATCTTCGAAACCGTTGCGAGTGCGGATGACTCCAGTTACGTGAAAGACGCCGTGACCGATCGGCACATCCTTGCCTGCGGAAGCTCCCAGGAACTCCGCCGCTCGCTCCCCCAGAACCACCTGGTTGCCACCCTTGTCAAAGTCATTTGCGCTGCCCGCGACCCACTTTGCATCACGGATTCGGGCGTCTTCGGCTGTGACTCCGAAGCACGTGATGATCGGGTGATCCGCGCTCGACACCACACCGAAGAGCACCGGATCGGCATGGCTCACCATGGGCCATTTCGCGATGTCGTCTTTAGCAGAGGAAGGCACATCGCTGAAGAACAGGTCTGAAACATTACGTTCGAAAACTATGACCTCCGAGCCACTGGAAAGAATGCTCGAGAACATTCCCACAGCTCCTTCGAGCACGGTCACTACGGTCAACATTGCGGCAACGCTGAAGGCGATTCCGGCGACGCTGATGAAGGTACGAATTTTGTGACGCAGAAGGTTGACCAGAATCAGTCTGAGAAAAATCATCGTTTCTTGTCGATCGGAATGGCGCCTGCCCCTTCGATGACGCGGTCCAGTTCGTCCTTCAGGGTTGCGCGAAACTCACCAAGGAAAGACAGCGAGGGCCGAATCTCTATAAGCATCTTCAAGTTCCAGTCGCCAAGATGCAAGAGGCGAAGCAGACGGTTCATGGCTCCGCCCACGCCAATGGCGAGTACCATGTTCGGCCGGCCCAGGAACTCATCTCTCGCCGCGGTCTTGCCGGAGGAGGAAGAACTCTCCAGAACATCCTTGAGATCATCAACGATCTGATAGCTCAATCCCCAGGCCGCGCTGATGCGGTGCAGCAGTTGCAACTCGCGAGGTGTAGCGCCTCCAGCCATCGCTGGAAGCACCAGGGTGAGCGCGATCAGCGACACTGTTTTGCCCTGGGCCACACGCTCCGTGCTGTCCAATGTGTGCGGAAGCCGGGCGTAGTTCAGGTCGAGACTCTGCCCATTCAGCAGTCCCTCTGTGCCAAGGTGCTGCTCCAGGTATGCCTGGGCGGACTGCTGATGAGACTGCGGACAGGCGGCGATTGCCCGCCATGCAAGTGCGTACGCACGATTGATGAGCGCCAGGGCCGCGAGGATCGCGCTCGATTCCCCGTACTCAATATGAACGCATGATGCACCGCGCCGCATGGTTGCATTGTCCATGCAGGGCAGGTCGTCAAAGACCAGCGAGGCCGTGTGGAAGTATTCGAGGGCGATTGCGAGATCTGTGGCCGCCTGTTCCTCGATTCTGAAGGCCGAAGCCAGCCTGTAGACAATGCGCGGCCGAACCATGCTGCCTGGGTGCGTGAGCAAATACTCGACGGCACTGCCCAGCGTGGACTCGATCTGTCGTGAGAGCGGCAGGCAATCTCTGTACGCAGCCAAAAGCCGCCTGGTTGTGGCGTCTCGTCTGCCTGCTGGGATCAGGTCCTGATGAATCGCATTCCTCCAGTCTCGAATTTCGGCGATACTGCCCGACCTCATGCTTGTCCTCCGAATCACGTTGCGGAACGTAATTCTGAGACGCCGCGCTGATCTAATTGGAAGCGATTCGGCTCGCACCAAGGGATGACAATTTGTTCATTCCCACAGGCTTGGCTCTATTGAGACACGACCCATCGCTAAAGGTTACGACGCGTTTTCTGGCCCTCGAAACTTCACGATGACATTTCGTTCATGTAGCTCAAATACCTACAGTTGGATGCGCAGGTCTGCGTCCAGTCGACTAACATTTTGTGTATGCGGCTCTTGATGGTTGAGGACGAGCACGATATCCAGGCCTTCTTGCAGCAGGCACTTACAGAGGCGGGATACTCGGTGGACGTAGCCCCGGACGGCCGGGCTGCAGAGGCTCTCGCGAAGAACAACAAATACGACATTCTTATCGTCGACCTCGGACTGCCGGACCAGGACGGCATCACGCTAATTACGCGGCTTCGGCAAATGGGTGTGTATGCGCCGGTCCTCATCCTCTCTGCCCGTCGCTCGGTAGATGATCGAGTGCGAGGCCTTGAACAGGGCGGGGATGATTATCTGACGAAGCCGTTCGCCCTCGCCGAATTGCTGGCGCGTTTGCGGAATCTCCTTAAACGCAATGCGCCCCAGGGCAGCGGCGAACTGACAAGGTTGCGGGTGCAGGATCTGGAGCTCGATCTGCTGCGCCGCGAGGCCAGTCGATCAGGCCAGCTGTTGCAGCTTACTCCGCAGGAATTCATCCTGCTCGAGTTCCTGTGCCGGAACGCGGGCAGGGTGGTCACACGCTCCATGATCCTTGATAAGGTTTGGGGCATGCGCATCCAGCCCGACACCAACGTAGTCGACGTGCACATTTATCGGCTGCGCGGCAAGGTTGACGGAAACGGTCAAGCGCCTCTGATCCGGACGCTGCGGGGAGTGGGTTATGTCCTCCAGGACAGGTAGACCTCCGGTTCGAAGCGCGGCCTGGCGCATTTCGCTGTGGGCCACGCTGGCATTCACGTGCGGCACCATCGTGGTATTCATCTTCCTGGACCGCTTTGTTGCAAAAGACATCCAGCGCCGCAGCGATGCGTGGCTCAGCGGAGAGGTGGAAGTGCTGGGCGACGTTGCCGAGCGCACGCCTAACGATGCTCTGTATAACCGCGTAGTCGGCGAAGTGGCCGAGCTGGCCTCGCGCGAAGTACCGGAGAAAGGCGCTTCACAACAGCCTGAAAACGACTCCGTATTCTTCATTCAGACCGCTCGGGATGGGTCTCTCAAACTGTGGGTGGGTGCGGGCGATGGGCTGGCGCATTTGCAGGCGATTCAGGAATCAAAGCTCGCCGCAGGCGGTCCCATCAGCATTCATGTACGTGGATTCGCTATACCTTTTCGCGTGGCCTCAGACAGCATGGCCGATGGGGGCCGCGTCTACCTCGGGCTTTCCGAGCGCGATCAACGCAGAGTGATTCTCAACCTGCGCATGCGGTTTTTCATTCTGGCGCTCTCGATTGTCCTGCTGGGCTTCGCCATTGTGTTCTTCACGTCTCGACGCACTTTGAGCCACGTAAGGAATATCACCGAGGCAGCGTCGCACATTGGCGAGTCGGATCTGAAGCGGCGCGTACCCACCAGTTCACGGAATGACGAGATATCCCAGCTCGGGGACACGCTGAATCGCATGCTCGATCGCATCGAGAACAGTGTGCATCAGTTGCACACAATCACGGATTCTCTGGCCCACGATCTCCGCAGCCCGCTCACCGCGATTCGCGGAAAGCTGGAGACCTCGCTGGCTTCGCACGACGCGGAGCACGTAGAGCCGATCGTGTCGGCAATTGAGGAACTCGACAGACTCACGGATTTTCTGAACAAGTCGCTTGATGTGGCAGAAGCCAAGGCCGACGCCCTTCGCCTGAACCCGAGCACGATTGATCTCGACAAACTACTGCGCTCCATCATCGACCTCTACGAGCCTTCGATGAACGACAGGGGAATACGCCTGCATCTGCACAGCGCTACTCCCGTCCACATTGTGGCCGACGAAGGGCTGATACATCGCATGGTTGCTAACCTGTTTGATAACGAGCTGAAGCACCTTCCCTCCGGTTGCGACGTCGACATCCACTTACAGGAGCTGGAGGGTGAAGCGCGCCTCACCTTAAGGGATAATGGTCCCGGCTTCGATCCCGAGGTTCGCCAGCAGCTCTTCACCAAGGCAGTGAAAGGCAAGAAGTCCAGCGGCCACGGCCTTGGGCTGGCGTTTGTCGACGCCGTGGTGCGGGCTCACGCCGGAAGAGTAACTGTGAGTGATCTTGAGGCGGGCGGAGCGAGCATCATACTTTCGTTGCCGCTGGCTGCGCACGAACCTGACCCGATGCACACAGCGCACGCAGGTTGATCCTCAGCATGAACCTCCAACCGACTGCGCGATTGTTGCTGGCCCTCTTCTGCGTTGTGCAGGGACTCGCAACAGTCATTCTCGATCTGAACCGCACGCATGCTGCGCACCCGCGCTGGCTGGGGCATGCACGGTTTCACGTCGTGTGGCAAACAGTCACAGTTGCGGTTCTGGCGATCATAGAGGTGAGCCTTTTGTGGTATCCCGGGCCATTTGTATCTGAGCGTTTCTACCTCGTCGCGATTCTTGCATTCGCGCCCATGATCGGCTTCTTCGCTGCGTTGATTACCCGGCATGTGTATGGCGGAACTCTCTCTGATCCGGGAGGAATTCCTCCTGTGCGATTGAAGCTGGGCGGACGCGAAATGAAAGTCGACATGAACCTGGTAGCTGAAATAGCCGGGGTGATTACAGTTGGTGGCATTGCCGCGCTTTATCACTATTCAGTGCAGCAACCGTGAAGAGAAGAGATGCCTCTATCGCAAATTCGTTCCGACGTGTTTTGCGCACCGCGCGTGCCGCCCATAGTTCGGCCGATAGACATGACGCTTGCAAGCCATTGATGTAAACGATTACATTGCCGTTCAGGCGACATTATGACATCACGTCTTCAGTTCGGTTCTTCGACGCGCCGGTCGCTCTTAGTCCTGTCTCTTCTCGTCCTCGCCGCAGCTTCTCAGCTCTTCTCAGCGGAAGCACCGAGACTGGTTCAGAAAGATGGGCGCTACAGCCTTCTCGTGGATGGACGCCCTTACCTGATCCTTGGGGGGCAGATACATAACTCGAGTGGCTGGCCAAGCGAACTGCCGCAGGTGTGGCAGTCGATGGCTGCGCTTCACGCGAACACCGTCGAAGCTCCGGTCTACTGGGAACAGCTGGAGCCGCAGCCGGGCAAGTTTGACTTCAGCAATGTTGATGCGATTGTGGAAGGCGCTCGCGCGCACAATCTCCACGTCGTGATTCTATGGTTTGGCACCTGGAAAAACGGCAACATGCACTACGTTCCAGCCTGGGTGAAAGAAGATACCACTCGCTTTCCGCGAATCATTCGCGCGGATGGGGAGCCGATCGACGTGCTCTCGCCACTGAGTCGCAACACGCTCGAGGCTGACAAGGCCGCCTTTACCGCTTTGACGCGTCACCTGAATCAGATCGACGCGGAGCAGCACACGGTCCTGCTCATCCAGATCGAGAATGAATCCGGAAACGTTGGCAGTGTGCGCGACTTCTCCGCGCGGGCCGATAAAGAGATCGCCGGCGATGTTCCTGCAGACCTGCTTGCAGCGGCGGGCAAGCAGCGCGGCACGTGGAGGCAGGTGTTCGGCGGCGAAGCCGACGAGATTTTCCAGGCCTATCACCAGGCCAAATACATTAATGAGATCGCCGCTGCGGGGAAACGCGAATTCAACATTCCTTTCTACATCAACGTGTGGATCGACTATCCTGCGGCGCAGTTGCCGCAGAGGCAGATCGCTCAGCCCGGCATCGGCTATCCAAGCGGGGGCGCAGTGCAAAAGCTGGTTGGACTTTGGCGGAAGCTTGCTCCATCGATTGACATGATCGGCCCCGACATCTACGCGGATGACTCACAGTTCTATCGCGACACCATGGCGGCGTATCATCGGCCGGACAATCCGCTCTGGATTCCCGAGACAGGACGCAGCGACAGCTTCGCGAAGTTCTTCTTCTATGCACTGGGCGATGGCGCGATCGGATTCTCTCCATTCGGAGTCGACCAGAGCGGCTGGAACCTACTCGGGGACGAACCATGGACAGCGCATGCGCGAAACTACGCGTTGATCGGACCCATGGATCGCGAGATCGCGCAGCTGCAATCGGAAGGTAAGTTGAAAACAGCGGTCGAAGAGCCCGGACACGCGACACAGGAAATCGACTTTGGCTCGTGGCAGGCGACCGTCGCCTTTGGTTTTCCGCAGAATGACGGTCGCCGCGCGCCGGGCACCAAAGATGCGCATGGCGCCGCACTCGTTGCACAACTCGGGCCAGACGAATTCCTCGTCACGGGTGTTGATGCCAGCGTGGTGTTCCATCTGCCCAGCAAGCCCGCATGGATTCGCAGCCAGATTCTCACTGCCGAACAGGGGACCTATGAGAACGGCCAGTGGAAACCGGTGCGGCTCTGGAACGGAGACGAGACCGATCGTGGCCTTTGCTTCTATAAAAAGCCAACTGTGGTTCGCGTAAAAATGCAGCGCTTCTGACTGCGAGCGCCGTTCTGAGATGTGAGCGGTCGCTCGAAGCTCGACCGCTCGCGCTCAATCCCGGCCGTCGTCATCCCCGATCGGCATGCCTGGCGGAGCTTCGATGGTCTTCGCAGGGATAAATTTTTCTGGCAGACTCTCGAATCTCTCAAGCCGATCGATCATCGCGGTTCGATGGATTGCCTCGGCTAGATCCTGCGGCATCGGAGTCGACTTCCAGTGATTCAGCACATCGCGCATATGCCAGTGCGCGATGGCCCGCGCCTGGCTCGATGCCGAGGGATCCACGGCCAGAGCCATCTGCGCCTCAAGTGCGCGAAACTCGACTGCACGTTCCACCTCAGATGACATTGTGTGCCCGCCTTCCGGCCGTTCCGCCACCTTCGCCGATATCGCCTCCATCATCTCCCGCAGCGATGTCGATCCCGGTACGCGCATGTGATACTCGATGATCCTGCTGGCACGCTCGGGGTTGAGCAGCACCTTCAGCGTCATGTCCGCAGCCGACTCGGCAGCAGCAACTGGATCAAACGTGACCCCCGTATGCGCAGGGAACGACTCCTTCGTTCTTGGGTACCCCGGGGGCACAGGCGGCAGCAGTTTCAGTATCGACTCGGGCAGCGTCAACGTCTCCGGAGCGAGCGTCTTCAAAACAGCCTGCAAGGCTTTTTTCTGCTCCTTGGGATCAACCACCGTGGGATTGGGCAAGCCATCTCCGCGCTGATTGTAACGATAATCAAGGCCGGCAATTTCTTTGATTGCTGCTTCGGTTTGATATCGGTGATAGAGATATAGCGGAACGAGGGTCTTTTCCAGTTCCGCCATTGGTGTTCCCAGTTTGATCGCGTTCTCGCCGAAGTTTTTCAGCGCGGCATCGCGCACCGTAAGCACTCGATCCAGTTCAGCTGCCGGGTCGTCCCCGTTATCCCACAAATGCGCGCGCGGATGTGCCGATCCGAACGGACGCGCGGCCTCATCAGTGATGAACACCTGCCCCGCGCCATCCGCATCCGAGAGAATCTTTGCGAGCGCTGCACTCTGCGCGTCAGAACTTGTGCCCACCGGAAACTCACGATATCCATAGTCGATCGCGACCTTGTCCCAATCGCCGATTCCTTTCGCGTACGCATGGGAAGTATCGATGTGTCCGCTGCTATCCAACGTGATGAGGGGATGCGGATAATCCATGACGCTGTCGCCCTGCTTCACGGTTGAAGCTGCAAAGTTGTGTTCCAGTCCCAGAGTGTGCCCTGTCTCATGGGCTGCAAGCTGTCTGATGCGTGCAAGCGCCATCTTCAGCATCGGATCATCAGCTGGTAGCTTTCCCTCTGCATACGGCGACAACAGCGCCTCAGCAATCAAATAGTCCTGCCGCGCGCGAAGCGACCCTAGCGTCACATTGCCCTTGATGATCTCGCCCGTTCGCGGATCGGCAATGAGGGCGCCGTAGCTCCATCCGCGTGTATACCGGTGCACCCACTGAATGATGTTGTAGCGCACGTCCATGGGATCCGCGCCTTCCGGAAGCAGATCAACCTGGAAGGTTCCCTTCGCCCATCCCGCCGCCTGAAACGCGTCGTCCCACCACCGGGCACCTTCAAGCAACGCCTTCCGCACAGGCTCGGGCGCTCCCCGATCGACATAGTACTGAATCGGTGTCACCGCTTTGCAATCTGTCGCGCACTTCGCGTCCTGCTTCACCAGCCGGTGGCGAACAAGGAACAGCTGGTCCACCGGCTCGCCAAGAGGTACGGTGTAGTCGCGATAGCGCTGCGGAAAGAATCCCGCACGCGGCACAAACCGGCGGGGCACGAATCCCGGCCCGGGCAATTCAATGAACGATGTTCGTTCGCGAACCGTCATGGCATGCGGGTCAGGCGTAACATCGCTGACAAATTCGCCAGTTGGCGGCGCGTCTGTCACGAATGTGAGCTCCGCCTCAATCTCGGTGTTCTTCGGGAAGGCCTTCGTGTCATCCAGCGCAATGGCCGATCGCGTGGTGTCCACTTTATATGTGCCCTGTTTCAGCCGCGTCAGCGTGTCCGCCACTCCGTGTGCATTGTGGAGGAAGAAATCTGTCGCATCGACGAGCACTGGGCCATCGTCCGATTCGGCGGCAACCGTGAATCCCCACAGCACCGACTCGGCAAACGACTGTCTGACCGCGAGCTGCTCGTCCTTGTCGCTGCTCGAAGATCGGAAGGCCAGGTTCGGCTGCACCAGCAGCACCTTTGGCCCTCTTCGCTCGAAGTGAACGATGCGCCCTTCAGAGACCTGCCCGCGATCGAGCCCCAGATCGTTCGAGCCTGTTCCAAAGGGCAGGGAAGTAGCGTATAGGAAATCTCCGCTCCTGCCTTCCGCATCGATGCGGGGGATTTCGATGTACAGCCTGCCGCTCTTTGCGTCCCAGTCCAGAGGAATCAACCCGTCGAGGTGTTTCATCCCTGCCGTCTTCTCTCTGACGGTTGGAACCGCTGAGGATTCCTTGGCAGGCAGGGCCCGACCTGCCGCTGCTATTGCTAAAAGGGAACTGAAGCCTAAAACAAGAAGCTTGCGCATTCCACCTTCTATCACGCCGAGTTCAGTTGCGACTGATGTTCAGCATCGTTACGTTGCCCGATTCATTCGTGTCTTTGCGAAAGCGGCGGACCGGAGCTACCGCATCGTCGTCAGATCTACCGGGTCCATATCCGCGTAGTCCTGGTTCTCGCCGCCCATGCCCCAGCAAAATTTGTAGGCCTGTGTTCCTACTCCGGCGTGGATAGACCATCCCGGCGAAATGACCACCTCGCGATTTGCGACCACGATGTGCCGCGTTTCCTCCGGCGGACCCATCAAGTGAAAGACGCGCGCATTGTCAGCAACATCGAAGTAGAGGTAAAGCTCCGATCGACGCATGTGCGTGTGTGCAGGCATCGTGTTCCACGTGCTTCCCTCGTGCAGGTGAGTCACGCCCATTACAAGCTGGCAACTTTTCGCGCCACCCATGTGAATGTACTTGTATATTGTGCGTCGATTGCTGGTAGCCGACGCGCCAATCTCCGTTGGCTGCGCATCGGCCTTTCGGACCACAGTCACCGGATGCGCAGTGTGCGCGGGATAGCTGAGGAGGTAGAACACCGCTGGGTTATCTGCCGACTTCGATTCGAACCGGATATCCGGGTTCCCTCTACCTATATAGATAAGGTCCAGGTTCTCGAGGTCGTATTTCGCATCGCTGGCGTACACTACGCCGGGGCCGCCTATGTTCAGGGCTCCAAGTTCGCGCCGTTCCGTGAAGTAGTCGGCTCGCAGTTCCGGGGTGCTCGACAACGTGAGAGGCCTATCGACTGGCGCCGCCATCCCCACCACTGCGCGATCCAGATCGACATAGTTGAGTTGGATCTCTCCTGGCTTAAACAATCCATCCGCCAGGAAACACTCGCGCAGCTCCGGGGTTGTCATCCTCGAATACCGCACAGGATCCGAAATCAGAATCGTCTTCATTGCAATCCTCGACTGGCACTCGTCAGCATGCGATCTCTTGTCCCATCCAGAATATCCCGCAAGGCAGGGCGGTGACGGGCGCTAATCGCTCTGAGGGGTCTGGGATAGAATTGCTGTTTCATCAGTGACGTCGATGAGTGTTGATCTGCAACTGCGGCTGAATAGATGCCTGCTTAGATCTGGCGTAAAGTTTTTTGCGCTGCCGATTTGTGTAGTCTCTCTGTGGTCCGTCTCACTGCGCGCGCAGACACAGTCATCAGATATCACCTGTGACGGCGGCAGTGGTGAATACAGAACTGAATTCTCAACGGGAATAACCGTCGACGTTGGTCCGATCCGGAAGGGTGCATTTGCAGAGCGCGCCTGCAGCGCCAAGCTTTCTCGCGAAAGGGAGTGAGGTTGCTGTCGCGGACGATGCGGGCCAAATAGGGATCGACGTTATGGGAATTGATCTTGGCTCTAGAAAGCCAGTCGTTGCTTTTCAGATTGATCAAACTGGGCGCGGCTCCAACGTGGTGTATGAGATCTATTCACTCTCCAAGCCAGCTCAACTGCTCTACACAATTGCTGGCGGCGACTCCTACTGAAGGCAAACGACACTCCAGCGGTTCGGGCCACCTCTGGATGGCACTTCATTCCTGTCTTCCCAAGACGGCGAGCCCGTCGCGTGCCGATTCCGGCTCAACGTGTGGACTCTCAAGTAGAAATATCTCACCGTGTAACACGTAGAACTCCTCCGTGCACGGAACGGTACAACCACTGATTCTAAAAAATCCATCAAATCATGCACATAGCTGTACGCAACTGGGGTCGCCTCGAACGAGAGCCGACAAGATGCACGATCGAAACTTGAAAGGAGCGGCAGCATGAGTTCAACCCTTCAAGCCACGCGCGCGCATCGCACACATCGGGCGCACAAAATCATTGAGCATGCGACGGAAAGAACCACCCGGAGCACATTCGCCAGGTTTTCCAGTATCGCTTCGAATTGGCTCGGTTCCAAGTGGGCCTTTTCCGCAGCCATACTCATTGTGTTGATCTGGGGCGCCACTGGCCCAATCTTTCACTATTCCAATACATGGCAGCTCGTCATCAACACAGGCACGACGATCGTGACGTTCCTGATGGTCTTTCTCATTCAGAACACGCAAAATCGCGACGCCCAGGCGATCAACCTGAAGCTCGATGAGCTCATCCTCTCCATCGGAGCAGCAAGCAATCAGATGATGGACATCGAGAACCTCAGCGACGACGAGTTGAACGTCCTTCACGAACGCTACGAGAAGATCCGCGCCGAGTGCGTAAAGCGCAATAAACGCAAGAAAGCCTAGGGGTCACGGCTTCGCTGAGTCACTCTGGCTTCTCCGGCGAGGCATCGTACCTGAATGAGAGGCGCATTCAGGTGCCATCAGGGATCTTCGCCCCATCTTCACTGTTTCAGGATCTACCTACCTCGGGAGGTGTACGATCCGACCGATTGCTGCATCTTACTGTCTGATGCGCAATTGCGTTTCGTACGGTCGATTTGTGTTCCCCTATCGCCAATTAGTCGCGTGCACAACCGCGCTCCTGGTCAGCGCTGGAGCCACCCTTGTTGTCGCGCAGACAGCGCCGCCCGCCACGTCTCCACAAGCCGGGACCGCATCGCGACCCGCTGCCTCGCCGCTTCAGAACGATCCGCGCCGTCCTGAGATTCAGCCGAATCTCGCTATCGATCGGGACCCAATTCCATCCCCTGATCCTGAGCCGGTCGCCGAGGCGCCCGGTCCGAATGCGCCCAACACTCCGGCCAGGGCAGGCGAGATTCAGAAGGGTCAGAACGGCGTCTACACGCTGCACGAGAACGTCGATGAGGTTTTGCTCAACTGCACGGTGATTGACGAAAAGGGCCACCCGGTAGAGGGCCTGACGCAAGCCGACTTCCGTGTCTGGGAGGACAACGCTCCGCAGCGCGTGAGCTCGTTCCGCCACCAGGACCAGCCCGTCTCACTGGGTCTTCTAATCGACAATTCAGGATCGATGCGCGATAAACGGACCGCAATCAATAATGCGGCCATCCATCTCATGCAGGAATCGAACCATCAGGACACCGCATTCGTCGTCAACTTCAACGATCACGCCTATCTCGATCAGGGTTTTACCACCGATCTGGTCGCGCTCAATCGCGGTCTCTCGCACTTTGACTCAAAGGGAACTACGGCGCTCTACGATGCTGTTGCTGCCTCGGCAGACGAGCTTTCGAAGCACGCCAAATTTCCCAAGCAGATTCTGCTTATCGTTTCCGACGGCGCCGACAACGCGTCGCACCTGACAGAGCAAAAGACTATCCAGCGCGTGCAGGACCTTGGCGGCCCCGTGGTCTACTCCATTGGTCTGCTTTACGATGCGGACGAGCGCGAGTTTCAGAGGGCTCACGAAGCGCTGCAGAGCCTTTCGGACGACACCGGTGGTATCGCTTATTTTCCAAAATCTCTGGAAGAGGTGAACTCCATCGCCTCTGATGTTGCGCGCGATATTCGCAACCAGTACACAATCGGGTATCACTCCACCAAGCCGGCGGGCCAGGGAGGCTTCCGTGTAGTTCACGTCGAAGCCTACGGCAGGAAGGGTGCGAAGCTGAGCGTCAGAACGCGCCGCGGCTACTACGCCAAGCCCTCAACGCCGAATCAAACAGCAGCACAGACCGCGCCGAAGCAGTAGGGGCGCTAGGCCGCGCTAAAGGTAGTGGGCAGCTTTCGCAATGCCCATCCGGGCGCTCATCTAGAGTGCGCACGTCAGCGTGCGCGCACTCGCAGCATACATGCCCTTGGCTGGGTGCCCGGTGATGGTATTGCCGGAAGATGGAGCGGTACTCAACTCAGGTTGCCGGAATCGAGAGCCAGGAAAACACGGCCCGTCGGGCTGAGCTCGGTACAAGAGGCTGATGCCGACCGCTTCCAACGGATCGGCTTGCGCCTCAGAGCAGCTTTTAGGCCTCTAACGGACAATGATGGAAGGCTCTGTCATTCGATGCAAAGCCCTGTGATTCCATCCAGATTGTCGCAAGTGAAACCTGCATTCGATCGCAGAAAGGAAAACCCCGTCGGCCGGCGACGGGGTTTTTGAGGCTGTCTTTCGCTGAGCGTCAGGCGGCGTCCTGCTCCTGATAGTTGACTGCCTGGATGGCAGCGAGTCCGCCGGCGACTCCGTAGCTGCCGACCGGTACCTCGATGGTGCCCGTTTCCGTCTGGATGCTGACCTGCGGACGGTGAACCTGGCTGATGAGGGACAGCGGTCGATTGCGAACCTCGTCGTAGATCCTGCCAATGTATTCGCCGAGAATGCCGAGTGAGAGCATCACCAGTCCACCAACGAAGAAAACCGCACTGGCAAGTCCGAAGGCTGCGGTAGCAACGGTGCTGCTGGGAATCACCATGCAAAGCGCCATCAGGAAGGCGACACCCGTTGCAAACCCGAAGAGACCGAAGCTCAATCTCAGCGGCTTATAGCTGAAGCTGGTGATCGCATCCATGGCATACTTGATGCGGCTGATGAAGGAGAGCTTGCCATCGCCGGCAGCGCGGTCCTGACGATCGTAGTAGACGATGGCGTTCTTGAAGCCCACCCAGGCGCGAAGGCCAGGGAGGTAGCGATTCTTCTCGCGAAGGGCGAGGACCGAATCGAGTGCCTTGCGGTCCATCAGGCTGAAGATGCCTGCGTTCAGAGGAATCGGATAGTCACTGAGGGAACCGAGTACGCGGTAGAACATGGGGAACAGGAATGCAAGGAGCTTTCGGCTCTCCTGACGGCTGCGACGCACACCAACGACCACTTCAGCGCCTTTGCGCCAGGCGTCGATCATGCGAGGGAGGACTTCGGGAGGATCCTGGAAATCGCCATCCATCAGGATGACGGCCCGCCCGCGTGCTGTTTGGAGCCCGGCATTGATCGCTCCCATGTGGCCCCAGTTGCGGGAGAGTTCAACAACCACTACATGCGAATCTACAGCTTGCAGCCCTCTGAGAAGTTCGAGCGATGAATCTGTTGAACCGTCGTTGACGTAGACGATTTCGTAGTCGTCTACGGCCCCCTTCAAGGCAGATGCGAGGGCCTCGTTCAACTGCTCGATCAGTTCTTCTTCGTTATAAATCGGTATGACTATTGAGATCATTCTTCAGCTCCTGTCAGATCGCATTGGGTGGTCTCCTTTCACTTGCGATGACACTAAAAGGGATTTTTTACACCCGGCCCAAATTGTTTAGATGCGGTGAATTCCGAATTTACTGTGCCTCAGCCTGAAAAATGCGCACGCGCCAGCGTACCTCGGATGGTGTAAGAACCACGATGTACCTGGTCTTTACTTGCTGTGTTCCCAGCGACTTGCCGCCACTTGACATTTGCACATCGTACTCAACTGTGTCGGCTAACTGGATGGAGAGTCCTTCAGGCGAGTAGAACAGGATTTGAACGTCGTGGGACCGATCGCGGTAGGCGGTTCTGACACCGGCGGCCTTCTGCTGCTTGATCGTGGCCGCGAGCTTTTCTTTGGCTGAACCGACGAAATCGCGGTCAAGCAAGTCCGGCCGGTTCTGATCAAGGGCCTTGCTCATGCTTTGCCAAGAGTCCAGATAGTGCTGAACCACCGCTTTGGCGGTCGTCTCCTGGAGTTCGCGAGGTCCTTGCAGATGAGGCTGCTGCACGTGAACAGTAGGCCCGTCAGTTGCGAAGGCTGAGACCGCGGTGGTGAAGGCGGAAAGCAACAAAAGATGTCTCAGCGTCATTGCGTCCACCTTATCTGGTTTCCGAGTACTACACCGCTGGCTACGGAGATGGTGGCGTCTCGATGCGCGGGTATTTCTACTGAAGCGATCCCCTTCTTGAGAGGTACGTCCACAGTGGTTTTGGCGTCGCCATAGGTCGCAGTGAACGTGACGATGGTGCCGTCTGGGATGGCGTTGCCGCTGCAATCGCGCACGGGATCGGTGACCAACTGAATCTTATTGCCGGCTGGTTTGGCGCTCATCCTAATGCTGCAGGGATCGCCGGGAACCTGGCCGACAATGCGGGTACTCGAGACATCGCCGACGCGCGCAACAAATTGCGCTTTCCCTTCGCGTGTGGCAGAGTCCATTTGCGTCCAGGCCGCTCCATTGCGTGTTTCCACTGTCCGGGTCTGAGGCGCGCTCCCCGGGTTCGACAACTGGAATGAGATCTGCATTGGCTTGGTGATCAGATTCCCGTAGGAATCAAAGACGTAAGCAGAGCCGGTGATCGCGTTGTGCAGGGCCACAGGGAGCCGCGAGGGCTTTGCGATGAATGTAATATCCGAAGGCTTCTGCGCGGGCAGTACATCGATGGATCCGGACTGGGTAGATGAATCTGAGGCGCACCACACGGAATAGTGCCCCGCATTGTAAAGCGCGCCTGATGCAATCTCAATGCTGCTGCCGAGCTGCACATCCTGCTTGATGACCTGAGCCGGCCCGGCAATATAGAGCGAACCTTTGCCGCTGCCGCCACACTGAATCGAGAAGGCTGCTCCGGCTTCGATGCTCTTGGGGACGATCAGATCTCCGCTTTGAGCGAGGGCCGAAGTGATTCCGAGAGCGAGGCCACCCAGCAAGGTTGGAATTCCAGCCCTCACTGTGCTCCTCCGAAGCTGTAGGTAGAGACGACCGTACGCTGACTGCTGACCTTACGGGCGAGGTCTTCCGGAATATGGATGTTGAATGCGACTGGAGTTCCAGGCAGGAGTGCGTGATCAATGTACTGATCGCCCACCCATACGACCTGCCCCGACTGGTCGTAAAACGTACCGAGCACGTGGGCTACATTTGCGATCTGGCCACTCTGATTGGTCAATTGACCGGTAAGGGACGCGTCAGGCGCGGGAGTGAGTTTCTCGTTCTGTATTTCGATAACGGGATCTGCCGAGGCTGAAATCAGTGTTGAGAACGGCGTCATGCGAACACTGCCGACCTGGGAGAGAGTGATATTAGGAAAGCGAATGAGAAAGGGCGTGACCTGCTTGGGCAGAAGCTGGTGCGAGATGTCATCGAAGCTGCCCTCAGTGTCGAGCGGTTTCTGATCTTTCGACAACAGGGTTGCAGTTACCGAGACGTAAGCTGGAACGACATCTTCGTTCAGCAACTCGCCCAGCAGCACAAGTCCATCGGCGCGCTGCACAGGATGCATATCAACGATGCGGACGTGTGGCGCTTCAACATCCTGGGCGCCCCAATCATCCGCGGAGCTGCGGTTGATCACGTCCCAGCGAAGATAGTTTACGGGAATGACTTGCGGAGGAACGACGGGCTCTTTCTGGATAGGCCATTCGATCTGCCACTTTCCGCCATTCTTTACGAGGTGCAGATCGCGAGTGCTTGGCGAGGGTCCGACAACTGTGGACCATTGCATCTTGAGGCGCACATTGGCATCAGTGTCGGTGGCATGAAGAGGCTGGACGCTGAAGTCGGCCAATGTCGCATACGTGCGAAGGTCAGGCCAGCCGCTGGTCAGATCGCGACGAAACTGCTGCTCGCTGAATTTGCCTTTGTTGGCGAGGTTTTCGTACGCTCTCCCGTATGCGTTCGCACGAATCTGCTCGCCGAAAGATCGCACAGCCGCTTCCGGCGTACCTGCCGAGGTGGTGAACTGCTGGCCGCTGGCGAAAGCGGCAGCAGTCTTGTTCGGCCAGAGGGTTCCGACTAAGACCAGAGCTACAGTTGCGCCGGCGAGTGCAATTGCCAGCATTCTTCCTCCGTTGCTCACGATGCCAACCTCCCTGGTACGTATTCCTCCTCGGCTGGGGAAGGGAAAGAGATGCGGCTCTCCAACGGCCGGCGCTCGGGAATCAGCAGAACGAGCAGCGCCAGGATGCTGCTGCCAAATGGGAGGAAACCCCACATCAAGCCTTGCCAGTGCGGAGGAATCTGAGGCGCGTTGAGCGGCGTCGCCGGCGGCACCCCATCCTTGCTCCAGACGATGATGGTGCGGTCATTCAGATTGTCGACCGGCCGCCAGCCAGCGAAGGCCAACAGCGGATCATAGTAGTGGTCACGGACAAACACCCACTTCAAACCGTAGTGGTCTGCGTGCTCCAGCATGGCGCGCAAAGCATCAATGCCGTTCTTGCCAAAGAACTTGGAACTTGTAAGCTGTCCTGCACCGTGGGCGGTAAGTTCAGGAAGCTGACGGCCCGAGTTCCATTCTCCGTCCACGCTACTCGCATTGGTCTGCATTGCGAGACGGGCAATTTTATTGCCGAAGCCGAGTGTGAGGTATCGGTAGCGATCGTGGCCATCACGGTCAAGCCAATCGGCGACGGGCTTGGTGTCGAAGTCCTGTGCATCCGGCGGGTGAATCGTTGACCAGGCAACTGCGAGACCGCAGGTTGAAGCGGCCAGGATGCAGATCGTGGCGATCGCCGGAGTCTTGAAGCGGTCGATCAGTTCGGTGATGAGGAGGCCGAGGAACGGCAGCGCAAGGAGCGTAGCCCAGTAACTGAAGCGTTCCATGGTGATGACTTCCGCGGCACGACCGAGAAGTAGCTGGCCCACAGGAGTGGTTCCACCGAGGCCAACCAGAAGTGCGACCCAGAATCCGATGAGCAAGGGCCGAAGGCGGGAGACTGCCGCTCCGCGCCAGAAAATGAACGGGAAAGCCAGAATCACTGCGCCGTACGGAACGATGAAGTAGTTGATTCCCCAGAACGGGCTGAGGATGTAGTTCGCGCGGCTGGCATGCGGAATCGGCTCCTGGGTTACTGGATAGTGAACCAGCGCGATCCAGAAGGGCAACAACACGACGACGATCAGCGCAGTGACGACCACGACGATTCCCACGGTGCGCGCGATTAGAGCGGCAGTCGATGACTGCTCCGACGCGTCCCCTTCGCGGCGTTCCATGATGGCGAGAGCCACGACGGGGAGCGCGAAGAAGAAAGAACCGAAGATCAGGGTGGCGTGGTGCGCCGCTGCCGCGGCGGCGAAGAGGACCGATGCCTTGAGAAAGGCCCGCCAGCGGCCAAAACGAATCCACTCGAAAAGGAATGGCAGAGCATTAAGGTAGATTGGCGCCGCGGACGTTGTGCCGAGCTGCCCGGCAGAATAGACGAGGAAGCTTTCAGAACCGAGGAAGACGCTGGCGAGCGCCGCGAACGACGCGGCGCGCGGCGAGACCCACAGAAGAGAAAAGCGGTAGACGCCCACTGCGAGGAGGAGAATCGCGACGAGTTGAACCGCCATATAGGCGTATTCAAGTCCCATCAGGTGCGATACAACTGCAACCCACTGCTGAGGGAGAGGGGGATATGTAGCCTGCGAAAACCCGGCGTACCACTTTGTGTTCCACGGATCGAACCAGTGGTGCAAATAATGTGACGCAAAGAGGATATGGAAGTTGGTGTCGTACGACATTAACGGCAGCTTCATCACCAAAAGAGGTAGGTGAACCAGCAAAACTGCCATCAAAATGAAGGAAAGCGGTATCGGCCGCCTGGAAAAGTGCGCTTCAGACTTCTGCACAGGTTCCTCTCATGGGTGTTCTTTCGGGAAAAGTCTAGCTCGGTGCCATGATGTAAAACCGCGCTGCAAGCCCCCCGGTATATGTGAGCCTTCTGCCTTCGATTCACATGAAGGCGGTATCGGTTGCTTGCAACGGGCAAAATGGCGGAGCCGCTTGAAGTTGACAAGCCATAGTTATGGCATCAGCATCAACAATCCAGCCAACACTTCTGCCCCGTTTTGGAATCTAACGAATTACCGTGAGTTCGCGGCTGTGTGAACTCCTGCAGTTTAAGAGCGGACTGGGTGAACTTCTTTGAAATTGAAAGCTAGATCTCTGAATTCTGCCTGTTTGGCGGTATTGCTCGCCGCCGTCTGCACTTCACACGCGCAGACTTACCAGATCGGACCTGAGAATTCCAATCAAAATTCAAAACCAGCGCAAAAGCAAACGCAGAAACAAACGCAGGGGCAAGAACCGAATCTTGGATTTGGCTCTAACATCGAGAATGCGCGACTGGGACGAGCTGCGGAACAGGCGTTGAAGAGCGGCGATAAGGTGCGAGCGCTCCAATATGCGTTGCGCGCGTCGCAGGCGGCGCCCAATGATGCGCAACTTTGGTTTCTAGTGGGATATGCGGCGCGCTTGAATGCGCGGTACCAGCAGTCTGCTGACGCGTATTCGCACGGGCTGAGGATCAGTCCTTCTTCGCTAGACGGTCTCTCTGGCCTGGCCCAGACTTACGCTGCGATGGGCAAGAACGACGAAGCACAAAAGCTGCTGAAGCAGGTGCTGGCTGCCAATCCTAAGCGCGCCAATGACGCGCTTGTGCTGGGCGATATCTACATGCGGGCAGGGGATTACAACTCAGCCGTTGATGCGTTGGGACAGGCAGAGCGGGCGCACCCGGATGCACGGTCTGAATTGCTGATGGCGATCAGCTACGAGCACTTGAACAAGCCGGACATGGCGACCAGGTATCTTGAGGCTGCGAGGAAGCGCGCTCCGGATAATCCCGAGGTGCAGCGTGCGATGGCCGGTTACTACCGCGAAGAGGGAAAGTACGCGGAAGCGATCGCGGCTTTGAAATCGATTCGGCATCCGCGGCCGGACGTGACGGCGGAACTGGCCTATACGTATCAACTCGATGGGAAGCTCGAGGAATCGGCACGGACGTATGCGGTGGCGGCAAACGCTGTGCCAAAGGACATGAATTTGCAGTTGTCCGCAGCGCAGGCTCAGGTGGCCGCGGGTTCTACGCAGCAGGCACAGACGTTTCTGCAGCGGGCCGCGAGCATCGACGAGAACAACTACAGGCTGCATGCGATTAAGGGAGAGATTGCGAGAATCCACGATCAGACTCCTGAGGCGATCAACGAGTACAAGACCGCAATCGCGCATCTTCCGGCGGAGCCGAGTGAAGGGCCATTGTATGGGATCCAACTGCATATGAACCTCTCGGATCTGTACAAGGCGCAGCGCGATGAGCATAACGCGCAGGCTGAAGTGGCCACCGCGAAGCAACAGATTGAAAAACTGGACGAGCAGGGACCAAATCGGGCGCAGTTGCTGAGGCTTCGAGCGCAGATCAAGCTGGCTTCCGGAGATCCCAATGGAGCGCTGGCCGATGTAAGAAACGCATTGGCGATCGACAGCCGCAATCCGAGCGGGCTTCAGTTGAATGGCGATGTACTGATGAAGCTGGGGCGCACGGAAGAAGCGATTTCGACGTACAAGAAGGTCCTCGCCATTGACGCGAGGAATCGTTTTGCCCTTACTTCCCTGGGGTATGCGTCACGCGCGGCAGGGCGAGATGAGGATGCTGAGAAGTACTTTCAGCGACTCACGCAAGTGGAACCGAAGCTCTATGTTGGATACGCAGCGCTCGGCGATTTGTATACGGCTCGTAAGCACTACAAACAGGCAGAGACGTCCTACATGAAGGCGTTCGAGTTGTCCCCGAAGAACGCGATGGTCGTTGCGGGCGCCATGAACGCGGCTATCGAAGCGCATGATCTCGGGTTGGCAGGCAAGTGGCTTGCCAGGTCGACTCCTGACATGGCGAGCGAGCCCCAGTTCCTCCGTGAGCAGGAACGGTATCTCAGCTTCAGGGGTGACTACGAGCAATCGGCAAGGATTGGCCAGCAGGCGATCAAAGTTCTGCCGAAAGATCGCGATGTTGTTGTTTACCTCGGCTATGACCTGCTTCACATGGAGAAGTGGGATGAACTGCTTGCGTTGACCCAGCAGTACATGGACGTGTTACCGAAAGAACCGGATATTCCGCTGTTGCAGGGCTATGTCCATAAGCACCAGGAGAAGTCGGAGGCAGCGGAACAGGATTTCACCGAGACCTTGAAGCGCGATCCGGAAGTGGTGACGGCATATGTGAATCGCGGGTACATGCGCAACGACATGCACAATCCCGAGGGGGCTTCGGCGGATTTTGAAGCAGCGTTAAAGCGAGACCCGAAGAATGGGGAAGCAAACCTGGGCATGGCGTATGCAGATTTGAACCTGCACAAGTCACAGGCGGCGATTCGGCACGCCGACATTGCCGAGAAACTGATGGGAGATTCGAAGAACGTGCATGTCATTCGTGCCACCGCTTATGGACGCGAAGGCATGCTCACCAAGGCTGCCACCGAATACAAGGCGGCGCTTAAGTTCACGCCGGATGATCCAGCGCTCCACCTCGGACTCGCCGGTACGCTGTTTGGCGCGCGCCGCTACAGCGACGCGATCACTGAGCTCAAGGTCGCCGAGAAGTACGGTCCTGACAATCCAGCCATTCCAGCCATGCTGGCTCGCTCATACGCTTTTCTGGGCAAGCGGGATGAGACATTCCAGTATGTGCAACTGGCAGAGAAGGTGGCACTGGCTGCGCCGCCTCCGAACAATCCATACGCAGAGTCGGTACAGAGTCAAACGTTTGTATCGACGGGCCAGGCGCTCGCGGAGCTTGGCGACAGCAAGGCTGCAATGGGCCGCTACCGCAGGGCGCTCGAGATGCCTCAATCTAATCGCGTGAGCGTTCGCCTCGCGATTGCGCAGACCATGGCGCAGCAGGATCGAAACGACGATGCTCAACGTGAGGTAGCTCTGGCGATGATGGAAGCGGCTGCCGGCGACTCGCTTCCCCCAACAGGACCGCAGTACATACAGGCCGCGGACATCTTCCGCTCCCTGCATGACTACCAGCTTTCGGAAACCTATATCGAGCATGCGAAAGTGGCCGGCGCTCCCGAAACATCGGTCCGAATCGGACTGGCGAATACGTATCTTGCGCTCGGAGAAACCGCGAAAGCGAACGCTGAGCTGGCGGCGATAAAAACCGATGCTGACAGCGCACCGGATTATCAGTACCTGCTTGCACAAGCGAATCTCTATCGGCAGGAACATCGCAACGTAGAGGCTCTGACTTCTTTCGCGCAGGCGTCGAACGCCGGAGGCGAAGACGAGGCGGCCTCGACAAGCCTGCTGCAGGCCGGAGCGAACGAAGGACTGCGCATTACTCCAAAGGTCAGCGTGCTCTCCGATTTTCTGATGGAACCCATCTTCGAGGACACTACGACATATGTTCTGGACTCGAAACTGGATGCCAGCTTTATTGTTCCGAGCACCGATACATCGCTGCTTCCGCCCCCGCGTTCACAGCTCCAAACACGGTCGACGAACGCGTTTCACCTTCACATGGGGAAGCTGCCGGAGCCCGGAGGGTTTTTCCAGATCCGGAACAGCCGGGGTCAGATTTCAGTACCGGCAACGAACTCGATCGCGAACCGCAACACCACTGATTGGACGCTCAACTTTGCTTTAAATCCAAGTGTAAGCCTGGGCAGGAACATCATTACGTTCAGTGGAGGCGTTCAAACGACCATTCGGCGCGATTCGCTTTCGCCTCGCGAGATCAATCAAAACCTCTTCCGTACGTTCATCTACATGAACACGAGTTCGTTTTTCAATGCGCTCTCCGCAAACGGATATCTGATTCGCGAGAGCGGTCCCTTCACTGAAACGAATGAACATTCGCGCGTCCTGGCGGGTGCATTGAACTTCAGAGTGGGAGCCCCGTGGGGCAAAAACGCGCTAATAACAGGGTGGGGAGCGGGTGATCAGGTCTTCCACCCGGCACAGATCGAGGACTATCTCACATCTTCCTACATCGGATTTGAGCATCGATTCTCAGAGCGCCTGATGGTGCGCGGGATGCTGGAAGATTTGCGGGCGTGGCGCGTTGTCCACGGCAGATCGGGTATCGCGCAGGATGTCCGTCCGGCAGCCTCCGTTAATTTCAAGCCACGAAGAAACTGGGAGATTCAGGCTGCGACCGCTTTCTCGAGCACGCGCAGCTTCCACGTCTACGATGCAACGCAGAATGGCTTTTCAGTCTCCTATGCACGGCCATTCAAGCGGAAATTTCGCGATGAATCCGGCGAGGTCGTACTGCAGTACCCGATTCGCTTCTCGGGTGGCATACAAACGGAGACGTTTTTCAATTTCCCGGGCGGACACAGCCAACAAATAAGGCCGTTCATCCAGGTAAGTATCTTCTAGGGGCCAAAGCTAAGATGAAAATTTGTCTGGTAGCAACGTTTCCGCCGAGTGGTCGACAACTGAACGAGTATGCGTTCCATATCGCGCGGGAGCTCAAGAACCGTCCCGATGTAGAACTCACAATCCTTGCCGACGAACTCACAAGTTATGATTTCGCGACTGACGAAAATGGCAAGCCGCTTGAAGTTGGAGCCCAGCCGGAGTTGCCGGGTTTCAATGTCATCCGGTGCTGGAAGTTTGCGTCGCTTTCGAATCCGATTCGGCTGTTGAACACGATCCGCCAATTGAAGCCCGACATCGTCTGGTTCAACCTGGTCTTTTCTTCGTTTGCTACGCCGGAGAATCCAGTGGCCGCGTTCGCGGGACTTTCGATTCCAGCTATGGTGCGCGCCGCGGGGTTTTACACCCACATCACGCTTCATCACATTATCGAACACGTTGATTTTGCGGCTGCGGGGGTCAAGCGAGAGAGGCTTTATCAACTCGGCTCTGATTTCGCGACGCGAGCTCTTCTGCGAGCAAATTCCGTTTCGGTACTCCTGCCCGGATATCGGCGCACGCTGGTGAATAAGTACTCCGCCCAGAACGTGCTGCTCGGTACTCATGGCACGTTCTCATCAGAACCGGAGCCGCCGGATTTCAGCAAACGAGCAAATCCTCACCAGCGCATTCTGGCAATCGGGCATTGGGGAACTTACAAACGGCTGGAAACGTTGATGGCGGCATTTCCGTTTGTGCTGAAAGAAGTTCCTGAAGCAAAGCTGGTTGTTGCGGGCGCGAACCACCATACGCGCGCTGGATACTGGGAGTCGATCCGGGATGCGCAACCCCCGGAACTGCCGATCGAATTCAAAGGGTATGTGGCGGAAGAATCCATTCCTGAACTGTTCCAGTCGACTTCAATCCTGGTTCTTCCTTACGATTCGGCAACCGGTTCCAGTGGGCCTGCCCATCAGGCTTGCGAATTTGGAGTGCCGATTGTCTGCGCAGACATTCCAGACTTTCGCGGCATGGTGACGGATGAGGATATGGCAGTGCGCTTCTACCGCGTCGGAGATCATGAAGATCTGGCCCAGCAACTCATCCGGATTCTGAAATCGCAAGAACTGCAGCGGAGTATGGCTGAACAGAATTTTGCTGCAGGCGTACAGATGACCATGAAAAACGTGATCGCGAACTATCTGCGCTGGTTCAAGCTGCAGCAGGCTAAGAAGAAAGTGCTGAACGACCTTTCGCCACTTCGTTCACACATCCCTTGGACTCAGGCGATGCGATCAAATGGACGTTCTCCGCATTGGGATCTCGAAGAGACTTTTCCTGACGAGAGCGAAAACGGATCTCCAGTACTGATTGTGGACGAGAATGCGAGAGTTGCGCCCGAGAACGAAACGATTGAAGAATACGAGGCTTCGAAAGTGAGGGCATCCAAAAGGGCCTGATCGCCGCCGAAACGGCGATGACCGAGTAAATGTATGAGGACATCCGCGAATTGTAAGTCGAGCATCCAATTTACAGCAGAGTTGTTGCCGGAGCCGGGCTGTGCGTGCTTTTGCAATGAGGGCTAGTTGATGTTGTTGATCGCGGGCCGCCTTCATCGGCGGCCTTTTGATGCCCTTGAAAGTTCCAAGGAAATCGCATAGAGCATCGATTCCTTATGGCTAACGAACCCCGTCCATATTGGAGTTGAAAGTAAGGAGAGTACTTTGGCGACAGCGCCTTTGCACAGCAGAATCTGGTTCCGTGCCTTTCTGAGTTGTATTTCGATTGGCTTATTCGGGCTTCTGTCCGGATGCGCTCTGTTCACCGGAAGCGGCACTCTAAAGGTGCCTACCGTCACCATCACGGCGAACCCAGGGATGGTCGCGGCCGACCAGACTTCGATCCTTACTATCGCGGCGACCGACGCCGTGACTCTTACGATCACTGGAAGCGATGGGACAAGCTATAACCTGGGCACAGAGGGCGGGATTCAAGCGGTTAAGCCCACCGCCACCACGACGTACACGGCGGTTGCCACGAATGCAAAGGGTTCGGTCACCGCGACCGCGACGGTGACGGTATCCGCTACACAGCCAACCATAACCATAACGGCCAATCCGGCGTCGATCACCAGCGGCGCATCTTCGACGCTTACGGTGACCGCGACCGCTGCAACTCAAGTGACAGTGACCGGAACGGATGGAAGCAACTATACGCTGCAACCAACGGGGGGAACGCAGGCAGTCAGCCCAACCTCGACTACAACATACACGGCAACCGCAACCAGTGCTGGAGGAACGGCCACTGCAACCGTGGAGTTGACTGTGCAACCAGCAGCAACGTTGCAATCGATTCAACACGTGATCTTCATGCTTCAGGAGAATCATTCCTTCGACAACTACTTCGGCATGCTGAACCCATACCGGCAAAAGAACGCTCTCAACAAGGGCGATGACGGGGTCGATTACGAAGTTGATGGAATCGACGACAAGCTTGGCGGAATCGTGAACACGAACGATGAAGGCACGCCGTTTCAGCTTTTCAAATTCACGAGCACCTGCATTGACGACGAGAGTTCAGATTGGCTGGCGAGCTACGGCGACGTTAATCGATTTGATTTCTCCACCGGCCGGAAGATCCTGATGGACGGTTTCGTTCACACGGCTGAAGGCTACGCCAAGAGCTGCACCACGAATCCCGCGCTTTGTTCGGGTACCTTCTCTGACACCGCGGGGCAGCGGGCAATGGGCTACTACGACGAGAACTTTCTCAACTACTACTACTACATGGCATCGCAGTTCGCGCTTTCCGATCGATGGTTCTCTCCGATTGCTAGCAAGAGCGTCAACAATCGCATTGCGACGTTCAGCGGCGGTACGACGCAGGGTCTGGTCAAGGATCCGGGGGAAGATCATCTTCCGCAGCTATTTCTGCCCAGCATCTTCGAGGAACTGCAGAACGCCAACGTCTCCTGGAAGATTTACTACACATCGACCCAAGGACTCTGCCTCGTGGGCCAGGATGGCTGTACAAACGGAGGATCCAACTATCCCGCGACAGATTTTTCGAATTTTGCGTACTCAGCAAGGTATCTCTACGCGAACCCAACCGGTGCGGCCTGCACAGCCCCGACACAGGCATCAAGCGTGGTGGGGGATGCTTCCAATTCGTTCTGCATCGACCCAACTCACATTACGCCGGTGTCAACCTATTTCACGGATCTGACCAACAACTCTCTGCCGAGCTTCGCATTTATCGAGGCGGGGTACGGCAACAATGATGAACATCCCGGGTCAGGGCAATCGATTCTGACGGGGCAGACGCAAGTGGCCAACGTGATCAACTCGCTGATGACGAGCCCGTCCTGGAGCAGTTCGGTGTTCTTCTTCAGCTATGACGAGGGCGGCGGGCCGTACGACCACGTGCCTCCGGTTCCGGGCCACTCCAACGACTTTACCGATACGACGCTGGGGTCGATCGCGGACATCTCGCAGATTGCGGTGAATCCGGATGCTTACAATCCGTGCGTTGCTCCCGGAGGAACTCCGACGACTCACTGCGATCTGGGCGCCAGCGATCCGGGCGCGAACCCTGGGGATGCGGCGGCCGCACAAGGATTCGCGGCTCAACTGGGATTCCGGCTTCCGAACTTCATCGTGTCTCCGTTTACGCGAAAGCACTATGTTTCGCACACGCCGATGGATCACACCGCGGTGATCAAGTTTGTTGAGGACCGGTTCATTGCGAATGGCGCGCATCTGACGGCGCGAGATGCCGCTCAGCCAAATTTGCTGGAGTTTTTCGACTTCAACAAGGTGCCCTGGATTACCCCGCCAAGCCCGCCAACACCGGTAAGCTCGGGGTCGTTCGCCACGAATCCATGCACTCCGGATAGCTTCGCGCCACCACCATCTCAGCCAACCACTCCAACCCCATAGAGATGTATAAGACTACTTGAAGTTGGTTTTGAATTAGATCCTCGTGCAGAGGCGAATTACCAATTCGGAGCTCGCCTCTCAAGTAGAGGGGCTACTCCGATGTCACGGTTTCGGCGACGTAGCGCTTGCCATCGTACGCGGTGGTTACCCTGACATGCTGGCCAGGGCGGATGTTCTGAATTGAGGAGAGTGCTCCAGGGTTGAATGCGATCTCGTATGTTTGGTCGTTTCTGGGATCGAGGACCGTCATCGTCCCAGTTTGCGTATCCAGCGAGACCAGGTTCCCGGCGAAGACAAACGTGGATCCGGGAGTGGCAAGTACTGTGATTCGTGTCGCTGATCCTCTGCCCTTTCCATCGGGATCGAACTGAAGAGATATCAGGGAGCCGGGTTGGAGATCCCCCGGGCCGGCAGGCGCAGTCGATGAGCTGCCTTGCCCTTTGCGCTCAAAGATTGTGTTGCTGGAGACGCGCAGCCGCATGGACTCGCCACCGCGCTCGCCGATCATTTCGAGGTCGCCCGTCGTGGGATCGTAACTTTGCACCTGGCCGCTGTAGTCCCCTTGCTGCAGTTGCGAAAGGATGTGCACGCTGATTGCGAAGACCGATGTCCCATCGAGTGTCGTCTGCACGGAGGCATGCTGGGCTGGACGCAGCTGGTTGAGCGAAATTCGCTTGCCATCCACAAAGAGTTGGGTCCGCTGGTCGTAAAGAATCTTCATTGGCTTTTCACCAATGATGTGCAGCGTGAAGCGATCGAGGACCGGATCGATGTCGCGGATCGAGCCGCCGAGAATGGTGCTGGTTCCTTTAGGAATCGGCGGAATAGTTGTTACGGATTTCAGAGGAGTGGACGGTTTGATTTCTGGTTCAACGGACGAGGCCTGTTGCGAGGACTGAGCGATCGTCGGGCCGCCGAAAGAAAGAGCCACTGCTCCCAGCAGCGCGAATTCAGGGATTCGTTTCATGGTCTTGCACACCTGTTCTGAAAAGAGAGTCAGACAACCATTTAGATGGCGAATGCATGGCAGCCGTTGGTCACTTGTGGAGATTCCACTTAAGTGGCAGAGCAACACGGCGCGTAAATGGGCATCTAACTAGAAGTGAAGGTTTACCCTCTTCCTCTATAAATTTGCAGCCGCTCAGGTAGGAGATCGCCGGTGGGATATAGATATCTAGTGCAGATTGCGGGACTTACCCTGCTGGCAGGCTCCGCGCTCTCTCTGGGTTGGAGTGCCGATACGCATGTGATCAAAATTCCCCGGCGCAGCGAACTGACTCCGGTGCAGCGTCTCAATAGACGAGGCGTGGACGCAATCAAGAAGCATGACTACAAAGGTGCGGAGTCGCTTTTCTATAAGGCCTATCTGTACGATCCGGCTGATCCGTTCACGTTGAATAACCTGGGGTACGTTTCGGAGCTTGAGGGCGATCTCGATCGTGCGCAAAAGTTTTATGGGCTCGCGGCGAAACAGGGTTCAAACGCGACGATTGACTTCAGCAGCGCCAAGCATCTGGAAGGCAAACCGATGCGCGACGCGGTGGTGAATCTGCAGGACGCCACGATGCGTGTGAATCGGATGAACATTAACGCCATGCGGCTTCTGGCACAGAACCGCGGGTTCGAAGCACTCGATTCGCTGAAGAAGACGCTCGCGCTCGATCCGCACAATGCATTCACGCTTAACAATCTGGGCGTAGCTAGCGAGGCGATCGGTGATTTCAATGGCGCGCTGCGATATTACTTGACGGCAGCGTCGTCGCACTCGACAGAGCCGACGACCGTGGCAGCCGACCGGGCATGGCGCGGGAAGTCCGTCAGCGATATGGCGGCCGCGAGTGCGAAGAGACTTGAGAAGCGGATTCGCGACACGGGTTCAGCAGGCTCGCAGGCAATCATGCTCACAATTCGCGGAGTTTTCGAGGCGAACCAGAACAATTGGGATGCCGCGCGGCAGGATTTCCTGAAGGCTTACTCGCTGGATCCGAACAGTGCTTTTACGCTGAACAATCGCGGATTCATTGCTGAACAGGACGGTGATCTTGAGAGCGCGCAGTATTTCTATAGCAAAGCGCAACGTGCCGAGAACGCAGCAGCCAGCGTCGGTCTGGCAACGCAACTCGCGGCTGAAGGGCAGAGCCTCGACGCCGTAGCCGGAACCAGCAACGGCAAGGTGGACGACGCGCTCGAGGTTTACAGCCAGAAGCGCCGTCAGGAACAAGCGCCCGTTGAGCTTACACCGCGAGGCGGAGCGACCGAGCCCAGTAAACCTGCTCAATCCCCAGCACAACCGCAGCTAGAGACCCGTCCCCAGTTTTAATTCACATTTCGAGAGAAAAGAGCAGAATGCAAACGCTATCTGAAAACAAGTCTCTGAACCTCCTGTCCCGGCTTCTGATCGCGCCGGCCAAAAACATTGCTGTAGGAACGGTAGCTCCTGAACTGGAACAGGCTGTTCTGCAGATTTCGAAAGCAGATTTTGATGCCCTGGTAGCACTTGCGGATACGAATCATGTCATCGTCCGTGGACTCGAAGTATTTCGGTCGATCACCGCAGAAGCCGGTGATGAACAGCGCACGAGTTGGGCTGACGAAGCGCTGTCGGCGGAACGCGCGCGAATCGATAATGCAGTGGCTCATCTGTGGCAAATTACGAACGCTTTTACGAACCGCCGCTATTCCGTTGCGGTGATCAAGTCTCTCGATCATCTGCCGGACCTCGGGAGCGATCTCGATCTGTTCACAAACGCATCGCCTGGAGAGGTGATCCAACTGATGCGCGAGGAGTTCCGTGCGGTGCCGGATGCGCGCAGCTGGGGCGACCGTCTTGCAGGCAAATGGAACTTCATCGTTCCAGGGCTGCCGGAATTGGTGGAAATTCATGTTCAGCGGCTAGGACAGACGGGCGAGCAATTCGCGATCGCGTCTTCGCTGATCGATCGCACCCGCTGCATTACGGTTGGGGAGCTGATGTTCCGCGTACCCGCGGTTTCTGACCGGCTGATGATCTCGACGTTGCAGCGCATGTATCGGCACTTCTATTTCAGGCTGTGCGACGTGATCGACAGCGCGCAGCTTGTTGAAAGCGGAATGGTCGACTACGACGATCTGTATGTGGCTGCGAAAACAGCAGGGATCTGGGAGGGGATGGCTACTTACCTGGCCATCGTCTCCGATTATGTGAAGCGCTTCCGCGGAGAGGGGCTCGACATCCCCCAATGGGTCTTGAAAGCCGCACGATTCGACGGAAGAGAGATCTATTTCGCGAAGGACTTCCTTCGTGTTCCGATTCTGCCTCAGTCGGCGATGCTCTATGCCAAGCAACTCGCGGGCACCTTCCGGCGTCGGCAGATTCACAGTGGCGCTCGCCTGAGCCTGCTGCCGTGGCTTGCCACCGCAGCGCTGGTGGGGCAAAAAATCACCGGAAGTGACAAGGGGATCTGGTGACTCAACCCTCAACCCTGGGACAGGGAACCTGTCCCAGGCAAGCAAGATGAACGCTTCTTTGGTCGCAAAAATTGAGCATGGGGAGGCCGGAAGCTGTACATAGCCGGGATAATTTATGGGAGAATTCGGGTCCAAATCGCGTAAAGCTAATTCGAAGATAAGACCGTTTTCGAATGCGGGCTCTTTTTATAACTCCTCGTCACTCGCTGTAGATCTGCGCGAAGATGAGGCGGAGAAACCACGCACTCTTTATCTCGTTCCATCTGCACCTGCCGTTGAGCGGGTAAGGTCGACCTCTGTTCCGACGTTTGGTGGACTGGATGCTGCGCTCAAGCAGCGTGACCCGAAGTCGCGCATCATCTCAGCGATCGTGCACGTCATCGTGATTGGCGGGGTTCTCTATCTCGGCATGAGAATGCGCCCGGTGATTGCTCCGGCGATGAACATGAGCCACGTGGACTTCAAACTGTTCGCGCCAGCTCCTCCACCACCTAAGATTCTGCCAGTCCCGAAGGTTTCCCATGGCGGCGGCGGCGGTGGGATTCCTCAGCCTAAGCCCATCGAAGTGAACAAGGGCACTCCGCCCGTGGTCGTGTCGAAGGTGCAGCTGGCCGCTCCGAAGCTGAAGATCGACAATCCCAAGATGGCCATTCAACCAACGACAACTGTAACTTTGCCAGAACAGCCGAAGATGGCGAACCTGGGCGTAAGCGATTCGCCGCAGATCAAGCTTGTCTCCCAGGGCAATGGCTCAGGCGGGTCGTTCGGCCATGGATTGGGCGGAGGATTTGGTGCCGGCAAGGGCAACGGCGTAGGCGCAGGCCAAGGCGGCGGCTACGGCGGCGGCGTGATGAGCGTTGGCGGCGGTGTGAGTGCACCGGCAGTACTTCATTCCGTTCAACCGGAATTCACTGAGCAAGCACGCCAATCGCAATTCCAGGGAACCTGCTCCATCCAGCTGATCGTGGATGCACAAGGCAATCCGCAGAATGTGCATGTGACGAAACACCTGGGAATGGGTCTGGACGAGAAAGCGATCGAAGCGGTGCGTCAGTACCGGTTCAAGCCTGCAACGTACGACGGACACCCGGTGGCTGTGCAGATTGTGGTGGAGGTGGAGTTCCACCTGCACTGAGAACTCCTGACTTCATGGGCCAATGGAAGGGGGGGAGCTTTCGCTCTCCCCTCTTCTGTTTGGCGACTTGGGCCGGTAGTCAGTGGATCGTAGGCTAAGACAACTAGCCCTGGATAATTGTGCGTCATGAGTGGGGTGTGGTTTAGAGACAGATCACGCAACGATTCCATGACCAGCCCTCTAAGGCAGTTCGATTTTGATGGCCGAGATACCCGGGCCCGCAGATATGAAGCTCAATTCGAGGGCCCCAGAGGCCTCTGCTTCTTTAGGTCTTGGCAGTAATCCTTGTCTAACTCTGGCACAGTCTCAACGTCCGCCGCTCGGGGTAGCTGCAGGGCTGCTGCCCTCGGCTGTTGACACAGGCTTCATCTGGTTTGGACCACAATTGGCAATTCCGCGCTCCATTGCGGTGCCTTCCTCATAGTCATTCCATGTTTCCATCAGAATGAACGGCGGCACCTGATCAGCAGGAAACTCCTTGCGCCAGTAGTTGAACGTGTCCTGGTATGTCTGCCCGCAGCGCGCCGAAATGTGCCGATTGAGTCCCCAATGGGCCTTGCTGTCATCGAATGTGGACCATGCGCCGCCGACGATAAGCTTGTCAGGATGCTTGGTTTTCATCGTCTCGTAAAAGTGGCTCAGGTACTGTTCTCCCCAATTGCTTCCGTCCGGAGCCCAACCCTTGTCGCCCGGGTTTATCCAGGCGTAGAAGCCGTCGAATGCGTTCGCGTACTGTGCCGGAAGATTTTCCTGGATCAACAAGGGCGCCGGGTCCCACGTGTTTACCATTGCCCGGATCTTGTCCCAGTTGGTGTGACCGCTCTTCGGGAAGATGAAAATGATAGGCCGGCCCTGGTAGGTCAGATAGGCCTCATGTCCTTCAGCCTTGGTGGCGAGGTATGTGTCGTGGAAGATAGTGAAGTCAGCGATTGCGACGTCCGTCGCATCTTCCTCGTGGTCCGTTTCGTCGTACATCATCGCGACCTGGAAGTGATTCCTCGCTGCAGCTTTCTGCATCTCTGCGTAAGCTCTGTTAATGAAAGGTTCGCGATCGCCATACCAATCCACCACAAAGCCATTGATTCCCATCGCCTTGGCCGATTTGATCTGATGATCGAGGACATCGGGATCCTGGGACGAGTACCCCACGGAGATGTGCCGCGGATGGCCAAACCAAGCCTCATACACGGCGAGCACTTGGGGCGAATTTCCTGTTGCCCGATACTTCAATTGAACGGGCGCGTCCGCAGCCGAGCTGAGACACCCGTGCGGAAAGTACATAAGAAGCAGAAGTACGCTTAAACGGTTCAGCATCAATACTGAATTTAGAAGCCTCAAAAGGGCTCGTGGTTGCAGAGGAATCACGGGTGCACTTCGGTCACCATCGAGCAGCCAAGAGGTTGTTTATAGCATCCGATTACACAGCGGCCGTCTCAAGAGTTTATCCCTCAATCCCTGGAGACCGAGACGGCTCCATATTCAATAGAATTCTGGAGATTCGGTGGCCACTTCCGTAGTGCCAAGAAGAAAGACCCTGCAGGCACGGATTGTCTCAGGCAGCATTGTCCTCCTATCGGGCTCGGGCCTGAATACTGCCATCAACCTCGCATACAACATTGCCGTGGCCCGCTATCTGGGACCGAAGGGTTTCGGACACGCAACGGTCATCTACACGATCCTGGTACTGCTTTCTGCGCTTACGCTGGCAATCCAGATCATTGCCACCAAGATCATCGCTCAACAGCCCACTTCCGATGCGAAATCGGCAGTTTACCGCTTTTTCCATCGCGCTTCCTGGATCTGCGGAGTTGTCGTCGCGCTCGGACTCGTCAGTTTTCAGACGGGTATTGCCGACTACCTGAATCTACCCAGTGCCAGTCTCGTCGCCGTCATCGCGATCGGCGCGGCATTCTACGTGCCCCTGGGTGCGCGTCGCGGATATGTCCAGGGCACCTACGGATTTCGCAATCTCGCTGCAAACCTGGTGACCGAGCAGGCCGTTCGACTGCTGGGCTCTCTGGCTCTGATTTCGATCGGCTGGGGTTTGGAGGGAGTGATCGCAGCTAATTCAGCTGCCATTGCGATCGCTTACCTTACAGTTCGCGTCAAGCTGACAGGCCATCAAACGATTCCTATCCGCTATTCGCATGCGGCGCATGAGACTTTCCAGGCCGCTGTCTTCTTTGCCGGGCAGATGATCATCAACAACGGTGGAATCGTTCTGGTGAATCATTTCTTTCTCGCGCGTGAAGCCGGGTATTACGCGGCGGTCGCCATGGTAGGAAGGGTCATTTTCTCGTTCTCCCAGGCCGTCGTGAATTCCACCTTTCCGCTGGTTGCCGGTACAAGCAATGAAGAGAGACGAGATCTGCGCGTCATCGCGACTGCGCTTGCGCTGGTTGTCGGCGTAGGCGCAGCCATTTCGCTGGCTCTCTGTATCGCGCCCCCCGAGTTATGGACCCACTTGTTTGGTCCGGGTTTTGCAATTGCCGGCAAATACAATCTGCCTTACCTTCTCGCTCTCTATGCTCTCGCCACCGTCATCTATTCTCTGGCGGGCGTCATCATCACATTCGAGATGTCCTACAAGATCGCCAACACCAGTTGGGTGCAGCTCGCGTTCAGCGGCATTCTTCTCGGAGCGATCTCCATCTTCCACTCTTCTCTTCGTGAGGTCGTCCTTGTTCAGCTGGTGCTGATGGTCTTGTTGTTTGCTTTTGTAGCTGTGCCATTTCTGATCAATTCACTCACCGATCCGAAGGACATTCTGGAGTCCGGTTCAACCCGTCCTGTGCATCTGATTCGTCGGATCTCGGAGGACGCGGCCATCGCGGAGTTCTTGAAGAGTGACTTTCATGTACCGGCCTTTCGTGACTATCACAAGACGCTCAGCAATATCGTGATGAATCCCAACTTCGGCGATCCGGAGGAGAATGCAAAGCGCCGCGCCCTCTTCTACATCCGGCATTCATATCTGTGGCGCGAGATTCCGCCGGATACCGAATGGTACGAGGTTGAGATAAAGCCCGACGATCTTGCGAGCGTACGGATGTTTCCGCGCGCGCAGTGGCGCAAGATTGCCAGCGGGCGGTTCGCCTGCGTCCAGATAGCGGATCGGATGCACAAGAGTGAAGATCAGCTCGACTCGGCCTTTGTATCCAAAATTCGTGCAATCAGTCGGCGGTTCGATGCCGAGGACCACGGACTCAACGCCGTCATCCTGATCGGAACGAGCGAGGCTGAGCCATTCACGGTGATCGACGGAAACCATCGCTTGATGGGAGCTCTGATGCACTCGCCGCACGCCGTTACGAAGCTGCGTTTTATCTGCGGGCTTTCTCCCCGAATGACGGAATGCTGCTGGTACAGAACCAATCTCCTCACGCTTTTCCGGTATGCCAAAAACGTGCTCACGCACTCATCGAGAAACCCGGCAGCAGAGCTAGCCCGGATGCTTTGAATTTCAATCATGGTCGTCAAGTGTTTCGAACGCGCTCTATAGAGCTATCTCAATTCAGTTCGAAAGGGAAATCGGGATGAGAATAAAGATCAGATCAGTCGCGGTCAGAAAGTTGCCCGAGCGCATCTCTGGAGCGCAGCGCCAGCACGTCTACAAGGAGCTGGAGAGCTGCATCAGCGTTGATCGTCCGGCGGTGGTCCTCGATTTCTCTGACGTACGCGAACTGGATCCATCTGCGGTTCACCTGCTTCTGTGCTGCCTTGAAGAAGCGATGAAGCGCAATGGCGATATCCGTTTTGCAGGGCTGCGCCCGGAAGTGAAAACGGCATTGGAGACTGCGGAAGTCGATTCGCTGTTTCTCTCTTTCGAAGAGATCAGCGATGCCGTCGAGAGTTTCCATCGGCCGCAGCTTGACTTCATCCAACTCGAAAACCCGGTTCTGGGCGATCAGAAATCGCGCATGAACGCGGCATGAAAGTGAGGAACGTGATGGTGAAAAACGGCAGCTTCCGGCTGGACAAGAGTTCTGGTCTTTCCAGCGGACTTAAGGGCCCGATCGTTGTTGCTCTATGCACGATGCTGCTGACACAGCCGGTGCTCGGAGCGGCGCAGGAACCCGCACAGAGCGGCCAGGCAAATACATCATCAACCACAGAATTCAGCAGCTCGCAGCCGATCGAGGAACTCCCCTCAGCTCCAGTTCCACAAGCAACTTCGCAATCACAGAGCCAGCCAGCTCAACAAACGCAACCACAGCAGCAGAACCAGCAACCTCAGCCAACGCAGCAGCCCAGCACGCCCCAGTCTCAGCAACCCGTCGGCACTGCCGCGGCGCCATACGAAAAACCTACGGGCGTTCCGGGATCGCGTCCTGCAGGGGCTGCTATCGCCCCCGCGAAGCAGCGTAGGGTTCGAGCCATCGTAATCAGTCTCGGACTGATACTCGCAGGGGCAGGCGCAATCGGCGCCGTCGCGGGGATGTCAAAGGCCAGCCATAGCCAGCCGTGATCCAGTTGAAAACGAAAAGATTCAAAATAACTATGCACAATTCACCGAGAGTCAGAACCGTAAGCTTCTCCGGCGTTGATGGTGCCGGAAAAACTACTCAGATCGACAACCTGTGCGCTTTCCTGACTGAACAGGGAGTGCGCTATCAGGTCTTTCGCTTCTGGGACGACATCGCGCGATTGACCGACGTACGAGAGGGAACTGGCCATAAGGTTTTCAAGGGAGAGAAGGGCATCGGCTCACCTGACCGGCCAATCAATCGCCGGGACAAGAACGTGCGCGGATTTCCGATGACCTGCATTCGCATGTTTCTGTACCTCGTAGACGCTCTCTCCACGCGCAATGTGTATAAGCGCGCCATGCGGGGAGGTGCAGAGTTCGTCATCTTCGATCGCTATACCTATGACGAGCTGGCGAATCTCAACCTGGGGAACGCATTCGTCCGTGCCTACGCTCGCTTCATCATGCGTCTGGTTCCACGCCCCGATGTAAGCTTTCTGCTCGATGCCGATCCCGACGCCGCCAGAGCGCGAAAGCCCGAGTATCCAGTAGATTTCATTCGCCTGAACCGCAAGGCATACTTCGATCTGGATCGTGTAGTCGGCGGCCTGACCATCATTCCGCCTATGGCGATCGATGACGCTAAGGAGCAGGTTGTAAGCCGTGCCGCGGCTATCCTGCCAACGGCGAAAGCGGGAGGTCTGGAGCGGAGAGTCGGCTACGAGCCTACAACTTCCGCGAAGACTGATCCCGCCCTGTTGTAGCTATTCAGCTCTTTCTCAGATATAAGAGAGCCCGCGGAAAGCATCCAGCCGGCTCGTTCTTACGTGTTGATGCAGCTCACCATCTGTGAATCGTCAGGTTGTCCATAATCAGCTCGGCTGATCCGCTGCCGCTCGTAGCGCCATCGAGCTGAACGTTGACCAGCAGCGTGGGCCTCCATCCGAGCATGAATGCGCCGAGAACGGTCCTATTGATTGGATGAGACACTCCGTCGACAGTAGCTGATTTATAGGTGATCCAGCCTGTTTCGTTCCGCGAATAGGCGAGCTGGATATGGTGCCATTGATTCTTGCCCCAGCTTTGAACGTTGCACGGCGCCGAGGTATGGGCCCAGGTGTTCCACGGCTTGGTCGTTGTTCCTTTGTTGACGGAGATATCCCAGGTTCCAGTCCATCCGTCGCACTGCATTCCGTAGAGCACGGTCTGTCCGCCCGAGATCACCTGGTTCATATCCAGCTCAAGGTTCTTGAGGCCGGTATCTCCCGCAGGAAGGTAGACCCACGTATCGAAAATGAAGTTCGTCGCGGCTTCATCGTCTCCAAACGAAATGCTGTAACGCTGGCCACCGAAATACTTGTAAGTCATGGAGAACTTGCGCGCAGTGCCCGTTCGGGATGGCGCACTGATGACGGCAGACCAGCCACTCGAACTTCCGGGTGTTCCGCCGTCATGAACGCCGTACCACCCGCTGAAAGTTTGGATACTGCTCACGCTGGATGCATTAGTTGGAACCAGCGATGAAGAGGTTACGATGATCGCCACATCAGCAACGCAATGAGCACCGGATACTCCCCAAGCCTTCACGTGAAGAGTGTGGCCTCCCGCGGGCGCCCAAACCGAGCTCGTGATGGCCGGAGCTTTGAAAATGGTGTCATTGGAGCTGTTGTCGAGCGAATAGCCGGTCGCGGCGACTTGCTGCCCAGAGCAGAGTGAAGTGTAGGCAGATAGGCTGAAAGGCGATTTCACGGTACTTCCGTTGGCAGGTGCGTTGATGATCACGCTTGCCAATGATGGCACCGTGGTCGAGACAAACAGGAGAATAGCAATGGAAAATTTCTGCGGGATTTTCATCAGTTCCTTCTCGTGAATCAAGTGGTTCGGTTAGGGTTGTGGCCCTGACGACGTGCAATACTCCGAATGCCTAGGGCGACTAAGCACAGGGATTTCCTGTGCGGCTTGATTTCCGCTTGGCGTTCTCCTCATCGGGAACGCAGAAGATGCATTCTGAAAAGGGCTGATCTGAGACACAAGGCGGGATTCGCCGAGAGTTCTACTCAGCAACCTCTGATTCAACTAAACCGGCAGACACGGAAGGTTCCGGTACTCTGCCGCACAGCAGCCAAAGTCTTAGCTAACGCACGCTTCCCGATGGCTGTGCATTCTCAAGGAACATTTGGGCTGCGAGGCAACCAATTTCTAAAAGCTTTCAAGAAATATTTCATGCTCAATGCAGCCCGGCAACCCTTTTTCTGGACCAAATTTCGCGGATCGCTTGGGCCGATTGCCGGGCGTGCAGTTCCTACGCAATTCCGGTAAGAATTACCCGGAACACCATTGTTTTTATGGGTTTGTAGAAGCTTTCGGTTCACAATTTGAGATTGGCGGCATCCGGGTTTCTGGCATTCAGGACCGGAAATAGACCCGGTCCAAGCCGATGCCTGAACAGGATCTACATTCAACGCTGTATCGGCATGATGTCGCGAACTCGCATCTCACTTAAGAGCGGTCCATCTTCTTTCAAAATCCGCTGGACGAGACATGTTCGAGAAAAGGGAACTTCTGCAACGCACATTACTGCTGTCGACGTGTGTGGCCATTGCCGGCTTCGCATTGAGCGCTTATGGCGCTACCTGTTCGACCCAATCACAGATCAGTCCGACCCAACGGTCTACTTTCATGGGCGAGGCTCATACCATCGGCGCCATCGTGCAGAGCGGCGATACGCAGGCTTTGCGCGCCAAGATACTCCCCGCGATCGCGTCTGACTTCGACGGAATCGCGGCAACGGTTACGAGCCTGAAGCCTCTGCTGCAAACCGCCACGATGACGGTCGACTCTGTTTACCTACTCGACGCCTCAAAGGATGCACCCGGCGCCGAACGAACACAGTTCTTTTGCGGGTCGCCCATCGTCGTCCTCACGTTCAATGGCCTCCCGCCTGGCACATACGCACTCGTTATCCTCCACGCCACCGGTGTGCAGCAGCCTCAGCAGATCTCGCTCATACTTGCCGGTGCTCCTGGAAACCAATGGCAGCTTGCGGGCTTCTACGCCAAGCCAATGGTTCACGCCGATCACGATGGTTTGTGGTATTGGGTATCGGCCCGCAAATATGCGCAAACGAAAGATAACTGGACGGCATGGCTTTACTATCACATCGCGGAAGGACTATTGAGCCCTGTCGATTTCCTCTCGAGCCCAAACCTGCAGAAGTTGCAGCAGGAGTCGCAACAGGCTAAACCGAAAGATTTCCCCGCGGACAAGACGCAGGTGACACTTAACGCGCAAGGATCTTCTTACAATCTGAGTGCCGTCGACACAACGACCCAATTTGGCGGGCTGGATCTTGATGTTCACTACATTCCCAATCCGACCCAGGCGGCCCAACTGAGAACACCAACTGAAGCTCGCAAGCAGGTGACTGATGTTATGACGGCGCTGCTGGCGCAGCATCCAGGCTTGCGTCAGGCATTTCATGGGATGTGGGTTCATGCCGATCAAGGCGACGCAAGCCTGTTCGCGCTGGAACTGCCGATGGACCAGATCGCCACAGGAACGCAGCCGCAAGCGTCAAACAACCCACCCGCGGCGCGGTAAAGTCCTCCGCACTAAGCAGTACGAAGCGTGAACATGGTGATCTCAGGCCGGCAATCGAATCGGAACGGGACTCCAACGCTGCCGATGCCGCGGTTTACGTAGAGCTGCATCGATCCGACCTGGAACATCCCTTCAACGTAGTTGCGCCCGCCCGGGGGAAGGTGTAGCGGTCCCACAAAGGGCAACCGGATCTGACCGCCGTGAGTGTGACCGCTCAGTACAAATGACACTGCGCGTCCTGCTGGATGATCCCGAAGCTCGTCTACGAAATCCGGCGCGTGGCACATGAGGATGATAGGCTCGCCGGCTTTGTTTCGAATGGACGCGGGAATTGCCTGATCGGGATCGGGGCGGCCGCATACGGGATCATCAAGCCCTGCAAGCCACATCCTTGCCCCGCCTCGCTCCAGCGGGAGGTACGAATTCTTAAGCACAGTTATGCCGTTGGTCGTGAGCGCCTCGCCCACGTGCTCCTCGCCCGCCCACACATCGTGATTGCCGAAGATTGCATAGCGCTGGGGACATTCGATTCGGCTAAGCATGCTTCCGCACTGCCAGGTCGCCTTGGCCGTGAGATTGCGCGGCAGCACCTCGGCGCTGACGTAATCGCCGGTCAGCAAAACCATATCTGGCTTCGCGCGATTGATCTCATCAATTGATTCGCGCAGCAAAAAAGGTTCAGTGAATTCGTCAAGGTGGATGTCGCTCAGTTGAGCCACCTTCATGCCATCGAAGGCCTCTGGTAAACCGCTGATTGAGATTTCCTTGTGAACGATCTCTAGCCAGTGGCGTTCGAACACTCCGGCATAGAGCGCCAGACCGCCTGCTCCGAACATTGCCCCTTTGAGGAAAGAGCGCCTTGAGACCTGCTGCCCAACAGCAGTTATGGTTGATTCCATTTATGTGTAGTTTTCCGATCGACGAATTCTTGCCGCCTTCAGAAGGCGCCTATTCTTATGATGCAATCGAAGCGCCAGAATGACCTTCTACTCAGCCGCAGGCCCTGGCTGCCTTGCATATACCGGTATGAGCACGCAATTCGATGACAATTAAATGAACTGCAGCGACACTCGTCATACAAGATAACGCTTCCCAGTTCAGTGCATGCTCGTAAACTGGAATGCAAATCATGCGCATGCAATTGTTTCGCACTTATTGTGTAGTTTTGTCCGGACTGGTTACCACAGTGCTGAGCCTCGCGCCCGCGCAGGCTTTTGCCGGCAGCCAACCTGCATCGGCTACAGCATTGCCAGACCGCGAGGCCCGCGCATCCCGCGCCTACCAGCAGGCAGTTCATCAGGGACCGCTCGCGGTTCAGGCGTTTTTGGCAAAGTTCCCCAAGGGCGCAGACCTGCATTTCCACCTCAGCGCAGGAGTATATGCAGAGACGCTGATCAGGGTCGCTGCCGAAGATAAGGTCTGCATCGATCCAGTGAAGGCGCAGTTTGCGAGAGATGCACAAGGCAAGACGTTGAAAGAGCCTTGCGCATCACCTCTCGTATCTGCCGCTGAACTGAATGGCAGCAGCCTTGCGCCTCGAGAGCAGGATTTGTACGACCGCGTCGTGGATTCCTTTTCAATGCGCAACTACGTTCCTACTCCCGGCTACAGCGGACACGATCAGTTCTTTGCCACATTCGATCGCTTCGGGGGGCTCGATAAGAACCACACGGGTCAATGGCTGGATGAGATCACCCGCCGGTCCGACGCGGAGAACAATCAATATCTCGAGCTGATGCACACGCCGGCATTCGGGCATGCGGCGCGCGTTGCGCACGAAATCGGGTGGAATGCTGATTTCGCTCAGATGCGCCAGGCGCTTCTTGATCACGGCGTTCGCGATGAGATCGCAATTGATCGAGAAGAGGTTCGCAAAGCGATCGCATCTCGCAATGAGATTCAGAAATGCGGCACGCCGCAGGCCTCGCCCGCATGCAGTGTGCAGGTGCGCTTCATCTACCAGGTACTTCGCGCGTTTTCTCCAGAGCAGGTCTTCGCCCAGACCTTGCTCGGCTTCGAAACGGTACAGCAGGCAATCGAACAGGGATCTGACGATTGGGTCGGCATCAATTTCGTCCAGCCTGAGGACTACATGGTATCGATGCGCGACTACACGCTGCATATGAAGATGGTCGAATATCTGCATGGCCTGTATCCCAAAGTGCACATCACACTGCATGCCGGCGAACTCGCGCCAGGCATGGTTCCGCCCGAAGGAATGAAGTTCCACGTCCGGCAGGCAGTTGAGATCGGCCACGCGGAACGCATCGGACACGGCGTCGATGTCATGTACGAAGATGACGCTCCGGAGTTGATCAAAGAAATGGCACGCAAGCACGTGATGGTCGAAGTGAACCTCAGCTCAAACGACGGTATTCTCGGCGTAACCGGCGACCGGCATCCGTTTCAGTACTTTCGCGCTGCCCATGTTCCTATCGCCCTTTCTACCGACGATGAGGCCGTGAGCCGCATCGACTTGCTTCATGAGTATGTGCGCGCAGCTAACGAATACCACCTGAGCTATGCGGATCTGAAGCAACTGGCACGTACGGGGATGGAACACAACTTCCTTCCCGGCGCAAGCCTGTGGGCTGCACCTGATGTTTTCACCGCACCGGCAGCATCGTGTAGGGGACAAGTGCTGGGCAGCGTAAAGCCTTCGCCGGCCTGCAAAAGGTTTCTCGATGCCAGCGAGAAGGCAGCCGCTCAGTGGGAACTGGAGAGACGATTCCGCGAATTTGAATCGAAGTTCTAGGAATTTCAGTGATGTTCGTTCGTCTCGCAGCATTCTATCCGGCTAAGCTGATTCAGGAGCCCAGAGAGATCGATGCCGTCCATTGCTTATCTTGAGTGCGCCCGCTGCCACTCTCACATTTCTGCCGATACGCCGCAGACTCTCTGCACGCAATGTCCGACGCAGCCCGCCGGATCTCTTTTCGTGCGTTACGATCTTTCGTCTCTTGAAGGGAGCAATCCACGCGAGGTGATTGCTCGGGATGCAGCGGGTGCATGGACTGGGATGTGGCGCTATCGATCCGTCCTGCCCGCGGCTGAGCCTGTGACACTAGGCGAAGGCTGGACGCCAATGCTGAAGAGCAGACGGCGTCCAGCCGCATGGTTGAAGGAGGAGGGCGCCAACCCGACAGGAAGCTTCAAAGCCCGCGGGCTCTCCATGGCGGTGACGATGGCGAGACACTACGGCCTTCGCAAGCTCGCGGTGCCTTCGGCAGGGAATGCCGCGGGTGCTCTGGCTGCCTACGCCGCCGCTGCTGGCATCGAAGCACACATCTTCATGCCACGCGATGTTCCGTTCGCCAACTATGTTGAAGCTGTTGCGTACGCGGCTCATGTTCAGCTGGTGGATGGGCTGATCTCCGACTGCGCGCGCATGGTGCAGGAAAGAAAACAGCAGGAAGGCTGGTTCGATATCTCCACTCTTAAAGAGCCTTTCCGCGTAGAAGGCAAGAAGACCATGGGATACGAACTTGTTGAGCAACTTGGCTGGGAATATCCCGATGCGGTCTTCTATCCAACCGGCGGCGGTGTCGGCCTGATCGGCATGTGGAAGGCATTTGAGGAAATGGAGCAGCTTGGCTGGGTTCGCGCGGGCAGGCGTCCAAAAATGATCGCCGTCCAATCAACAGGATGTGCGCCGGTAGTGCGTGCATTCGAACAAGGCGCGACAGTCAGTACTATGTGGCAAGACGCCGCAACTTTCGCCGCTGGTCTCCGCGTGCCGAAACCTTATGGCGATTCCATCATTCTGGATGTCGTGCGCGCGTCTGGCGGTCTGGCCATCGCTGTGAGCGATGACGAGATCCTCGCTTCCATCCTCGACTGGGCACGCAATGAAGGCATCTTCCTCTCGCCCGAAGGCGCGAGCGTAACCGCTGCATATGACAAGCTGCTTGCAAACGGATTCCTGAAATCTACGGACCGAGTAGTCTTGTTCAACACTGGAGCAGGGTTGAAGTACACCGATATGACAGCAGAGGCGATGAAGCTGAAACGCCCGACGGTGAATTAGACCTCAATGGCGGCTACGGCGACAGCACGGTCCGTTGCAAAAGACAGATTGGCGAGCGTGTCGCTTCTTGTCGGCTCTGCTCTCCTGGCGGCCGGCATCGCTGCTGCATTCATCCCCGCGCCTGCAATAGCTATGACTCTTCGCTGGATCGGCATTGCCGCATTTCTGCTTTTCACATTGCGGCGGCCCTCCCTGATGACATGGACATTCCTTGCCATGCTCGCAGGAATCGAACTTGGCATCGATGCGCCGCACCTCGCTGCGCAAGTTCGTCTACCAGGCGATCTTTTTCTTCGCCTCATTCGCATGATCGTGGCGCCACTGCTGTTTGCCACAATCACTACAGGCATCGCCGGACACAACGAGCTCAGGTCGGTCGGCCGAGTCGCCGTCAAGGCCCTCATCTTATTTGAAGTGGTCACAACTCTCGGCCTGATCATCGGCGTAATCGCGATGAACCTTTCCGGCTCAGGATGGGGAGTTGCGATTCCAGCCGCCCTTGAAACAGCCCAGCCTGCCGCCGCGCAGGCACCCCAGACCTGGCAGCAGATCATCCTGAATCTCTTTCCCAATAACATCGCCGAAGCCGTCGCGCAGAACCAGATCCTCCAGGTTGCGATCTTTTCCATCCTGTTCGGTGCGGCGCTGGCGATGACCTCCGAACAGAAACGCGCACCCCTGGTAAGCGTGCTGCAATCCCTTGCGGATGTGATGTTCCAGTTGACGCGCTTCATTATGTACCTGGCGCCCCTGGCTGCAGGCGCTGCAATCGCCTACACCGTTGGAAACACTGGCGTCGTCACGCTGCTGCCGCTCGTAAAGTTGGTCGCTACCTACTACATTGCCCTGACAGCGTTCAGTGTGTTCGTGCTGATTCCGACGCTGGTGCTCTTTCGCGTTCCTGTCGGCAGGTTCATAGCTGCCGTTGGCGAGCCGGCAGCCATAGGATTCGCAACCACAACTTCCGAAGCCGCTCTTCCGCTCGCGATGGAACGGATGGAAGAGTTTGGCGTTCCGCGCTGGATCGTCTCGTTCGTTATCCCCACCGGCTACAGCTTCAACATGACGGGCGGCAGTGTTTACCTCTCGATGGCAGCGATCTTCGTTGCTCAGGCGGCGGGGATGCATCTTGCGTTCGGTCGCCAACTCGCAATCGTGCTTGTGTTGATGGCGGCGAGCAAAGGAATTGCGGGTGTACCGCGAGCCTCATTGGTCGTGCTGCTGGCAACAGCCAGCGCTGTGCATCTGCCCACCGCACCCATCCTGCTGATCCTTGGCGTAGATACCCTGATGGACATGGGCCGAACGATGATGAACGTGGTTGGCAACTGTGTTGCCGCGGCCGTAATCGGAAGAACAGAAGCCCCGACCTCAGTTTCCTGAGAAGTCCCCATTTGCTTCTCATTGCAGGATAGGAATGTCGGCGATGCGTTGTTGCCACTCGGCGGGGCCGGTCTGGTGCACGCTGGTGCCCTTGGAGTCGACGGCCACAGTGACCGGCATGTCTTTGACGTCGAATTCATAAATGCCTTCCATGCCGAGATCTTCGAAGGCTAGCTGGCGTGAGGCGGTGATGGCTTTGGAGACGAGGTAGGCTGCTCCTCCCACAGCCATGAGATACACAGCGCCGAATTCCTTGATGGCTTCGATTGCAATGGGGCCGCGCTCGGCTTTCCCAACCATGCCGAGAAGGCCGGTTTGCGCGAGCATCTGGCGGGTGAACTTGTCCATCCGGGTCGCGGTGGTTGGACCGGCGGGTCCAATTACTTCTTCGCGGACGGGATCGACTGGCCCAACGTAGTAAATGAAACGGTCCTTGAAATCGACGGGCAGTTTCTCGCCACGGTTGAGCATGTCGGTCATCCGCTTGTGGGCTGCGTCGCGCCCTGTGAGGAGTTTGCCGTTCAGCAGGATGACTTCGCCTGGCTTCCACGTTGCGGCTTCGGCACGGGAGATCGTGTCGAGATTGACGCGACGGGCGCTTGAGACGTCGTAGGTGAGTTTGGGCCATGCATCGAGCGATGGCGGATCGAGATAGGCAGGGCCGGAGCCGTCGAGGACGACGTGCGCGTGGCGAGTCGCTGCGCAGTTGGGGATCATGGCGACGGGAAGGTTGGCAGCGTGGCAGGGGACGTCAAGCACTTTCACATCGAGGACGGTAGTGAGGCCGCCGAGTCCCTGGGCCCCGATGCCAAGACGGTTGACTTTGTCGTAGAGCTCGATGCGAAGTTTTTCGGCTGTGGTCCTGGGGCCACGCGCAATAAGGTCCTGGATGTCGATGGGGTCCATGAGGGATTGCTTGGCCAGAAGCATGGCCTTTTCGGCGGTGCCGCCTATGCCGATGCCGAGCATGCCGGGCGGGCACCATCCTGCGCCCATAGTGGGGACGGTTTTGAGAACCCACTCGACGATTGAGTCGGAGGGGTTGAGCATGACGAATTTGCTTTTAGCTTCGGAGCCTCCGCCTTTTGCGGCGACGGTGATCTCAACAGTGTTCCCGCGCACGAGTTCGACGTTGACGACGGAAGGAGTGTTGTCGCGAGTGTTTTTGCGTGCTCCGGCGGGATCGGCCAGCATGGAGGCGCGGAGCGTGTTGTCGGGGTCGGTGTAGGCGCGGCGAACGCCTTCATCGACCATGCCCTGAATGTCCAATGTGGGAGCGCCGCCATCGGGGCCTTCGAAGCGGACGTCCATGCCGACTTTGACAAAGGCGTTGACGACTCCGGTGTCCTGGCAGATGGGGCGGTGGCCTTCGGCGCACATGCGGCTGTTGATCAGGATCTGCGCGATAGCGTCTTTGGCGGCGGGGGACTGCTCGCGCTCGTAGGCCCGGGCGAGGTTCTCGATGTAGTCAGTAGGGTGATAGTAGCTGATGTATTGCAGCGCGCCGTAAACGCTGGCGATGAAGTCTTCCTGCTTGATGACAGTCATGACGGATGCTCCCGAATACCTCAACTCTTTAGGGTAAAGGAAGCATGTGCTTCGCGCATCAATCGGAGTTAGCGGGGTTAGCGTCTGCGGTGAGGACGTCTTAGCAGAGATTCAGGTAAGTCAGGTCTCGTTGAAGAGGGGAGCTGATTCGTTTCGGTCGGGATATGTGGGCTGGCCGTCGACGGCGACTAGAAACGGTGTGAGCTTGTGTTCTGTGGCGGGTGCGACGGTGATGACGTCGCGGACTTGCCAGCCCTTTAGGATCAGCGCGTCTGCGATAAGCGAGCGGTGGCATCGCCAGGGCACAGCTTCGGCGCACATGATTGCCGTGGGATTCCTGATGGCAATTGCAATGAGCTCGTTGAGGCCCTCAGCAAATTGCGGCGTGGCCATGTAATCGGCATAGCCCCGGAAGGAAGTGTTGAGCCAGCCGGTGTTGATGGAGTCCTTGCGGCTGTGGCGGCGGCCACCAAGGTTCTTTAGGTGCGTGTAGCCAATGCCAGCTCCGTCTAGTGAGGACGCCAGTGCCTCTGAGTTGAATTGCGGAACGTGTCGGGATTTGGGAATAGACCGGACGTCGACCAGGTGACGGACGCCATGGTCACTGAGGAGAGCAATGAATTCCTCGATGGAGTGGGTCGAGTGACCGATGGTGTAGAGCACAGGCTGCGTCACTACTGAATCGTAATGCGGCCGCCATGACAGGAGTTGCCCGCGCGTGATTGAGTAGAAAGTAACAACCGATGACTTCCCCCACCAGTGACAAGAGGCCCATCAACACGCCCCGGCAGGTTTTGTTTGCGAGCCTGGTGGGTACGGCGGTTGAGTTTTTCGACTTTTACATTTATGCGACTGCCGCGGTGCTGGTGTTCCCCAAACTGTTCTTCCCTGGGAGCGATCCGGCATCGTCTGTGCTTGCGTCCCTGGCAACGTTTGCCATTGCCTTTGTGGCGCGACCCATTGGCTCGGCGCTATTCGGTCATTTCGGAGACAGGATCGGGCGCAAGCGGACGCTGGTGCTGGCACTGTTGACCATGGGCATTTCTACCTTCGTGATTGGGACTTTGCCGTCGTACCAGCAGATCGGACTGGCTGCGCCGACATTGCTGGCGCTGTGCCGCTTCGGGCAGGGGATTGGCCTCGGCGGCGAGTGGGGCGGCGCCGTGCTTCTGGCGGTCGAGAATGCTCCGCCTGCGAAGCGTGCTCTCTACGGGATGTTTCCGCAGCTTGGGGCTCCGGTGGGTTTCCTGCTCTCAGGCGGGATCTTTCTCGGACTGTCACGCTGGCTGACGGATACGCAGTTCTTCACGTTCGGCTGGAGACTGCCGTTTCTTGCGAGCGCTGTGCTGGTGTTGCTGGGACTGTATGTGCGGCTGTCGATCTCGGAAACGCCGGTTTTCGAGTCGGCGATGAAACGCGCGCACCCAAAGCAGGTTCCGATCGCGGAGGTGTTCCGTCGGCATACGCGGGATGTAGTTGCGGGAATACTGGTTTGCCTCGCGACCTTCGTCCTGTTCTACCTGATGACGGTGTTCGCGCTCTCGTGGGGGACAACGGCTCTGCACTATCCGCGAGCCGAGTTCCTTGTCATGCAGTTGATCGCAGTGGTGTTCTTCGGAGCGACGATACCGCTGTCTGCGTGGCTGGCGGAACGGGGGAGACGTCCGGTGATGTTCGGTGTCTCGGTGCTGATCGCAGTGTTCGGGCTGTTTATGGCAAAGATGTTTGAAGCGGGTCCGACGGGCGCGCTGTTGATGATGATTGTCGGCCTGGCGCTGATGGGCGTGACATATGGACCACTGGGAACGGTCGTGTCAGAGCTGTTTCCGACGGGCGTGCGGTACACAGGGTCTTCGCTGGCCTTCAGCATGGCAGGGATTCTGGGCGCCTCGCTGGCGCCATATATCGCAACTTGGCTGGCTGAGAGGTGGGGGCTGGCGTTTGTCGGATACTATTTGACAGCTTCAGCGCTGTTGTCGATTGTGGGATTGCTGATGATTCGGGAGACGAGCGGAGAGGACCTCACTTCGGAAAGTTGAATCGTGAAAAGCCGGCGAGATCAGGGCGTGGGAACCGCGGATCGCAGGTCGGTGTGGATGAAGTCCTCGCCTTTGAAGAGAATCGGCTCGCGCATAGCGCGGGCGAGAGCGTAGCTGAAGCAATCGCCGAAATTGAGATTGGCAGCATGACCGCTGCCGCGACCGTAGTCCCGATAGGCGTCTCGGGCGATTCGTGCCTGCTCGGGGGTGACCGGCTCGATTTCAACACTGAAGCGATCGAGAAAATCGTCAACCTCCCTGCTCAACGCTGGGTCTTTGCGGCCGTCGATAACGATTGAGAGTTCAAGGTAAGTAGCAGCTGACATCAGAACGTGCTCGGCATCATTCAAGTCAATGCCCTAAGCTGGAGATATGGCGGAATTTCCTGCGGACTCGATTCCGGATGCGAAGCCCTCGTCGACGCTGGAGCGGGACAGGGGGAAGTCGCCGGATCAACTGTTTGATGTGCTGGTAATTGGAGCCGGGCCCACGGGACTGGCATGCACCATCGAGGTGCAGAAGGCCGGATTCAGGGTCGTGGCCGTCGACAAGGGCTGCATCTGCAACTCGCTCTTCCACTACCCCTCACACATGACGTTTTTCACCACGCCGGAACTGCTGGAGATTGGGAACATCCCATTCCCCAGTCCGAATCCGAAGCCGACGCGAAATGAGGCGCTGCAGTATTACCGCCTCGTTGCAGCGCATTACAAACTCGATGTGCGGCAGTATGAACGCGTGGATCGCGTGACAGGCCAGGATGGCAGTTTTGTTGTCCACACAGAAGACCGGTTTGGACGAGCAGGACAGTTGAGAGCGCGAAAGCTGATCATCTCCACCGGCTACTACGATCTGCCGAACATGATGTGCATTCCGGGGGAAGATCTGAGCAAGGTCCACCACTACTACAACGATCCGCACCCTTATTTCGATACCGATGTGATGGTGATCGGCGGGAAGAATTCCGCTGCCATTGCAGCATTGGAGCTATGGCGAAGCGGTGCTCGCGTGACGCTGGTTCATCGCCATGATGGGATGCACCGGCATGTGAAGTACTGGATCAAGCCGGACATTGAGAACCGGATCAAAAACAATGAGATCAAAGCCTACTTCAACACTGACGTGGTGGAGATCACGCAAGACGCGGTTGTGCTGCGGACCGCCCAGTGTCTGGAGACCGTCAAGAATGATTTCGTCTTCGCGATGACGGGTTATCATCCCGACTTCAGTTTCCTTGAAAGTATTGGTGTGCGGTTCGAGGGCCCCGATAAATTGCCGGTCTGCAACCCGCAGACATTGGAAAGCAATGTGCCGGGAATCTTTCTAGCCGGTGTGATCGTGGCAGGGTCGAGGACCAACGAAATCTTCATTGAGAACGGGCGTTTTCACGGCGGGCAGATAGCGAGGGCTCTCCTCAACCACTTATAGGCCGTTCGCTTGATCTTCGATAGTTGTCACCCGATCTTCTCAAGTTGTGAGACGTTAGGCTTTTCTCAGGCAGAGTACAATTTTTTGCTTTTCCGGTAGACTCAAGAAACGGGCTCCCGATGATTCTGAGGATTCGCTAAATGCGCTGGTGGTGGCCGCGCACTGTTCGATGGCAACTGATCACCTGGCTGATGCTGCTGGAGGCGCTGTCTGTCGCCCTTTTTGCGCTTATCCTGATCCAGATTCAGGGGCGGGAGATACGGCAGCGCGCTCTGGAGCGGCTTGAGCACCAGGCGACCTCCCTTGCAGTGCAGGCGGAGGAGGCACATCGTGCGAATCGTCCCGATATCCTTTTGTCATCGCTGAAAATGATGGGCGCGGCTCCGAGCGTCGCGCACGCCAAGATCACTGACGCCGCCGGCAATGTCCTCTACGTGAGTGACGGCGAACCTGCGAAGTTCCCGCTGAACCTTGCGGAAAAAGCGCAGATCGCGAAGGTGCAGCCGCACCTTCCCTTGGTCTTTTCATTCGAGAATCATCGCTGGGAAGGCGTGAAAGCCATCTACCACGGCGATGACCTGAGTGGGTATGCATGGGTCGAGACCGATCGCTCGTGGGATAGCGAGCAACTGAACACGATAGTGCGGAGCTCTTATTCCTTCGGTCTCATCTGGATGGGCGCCTCGGGGCTGCTGGTGTTGCTGATGTCGCGGTCCATCTCACGCCCGCTGAATGTGCTGCATGCAGGAACCCGAGCCCTCATGGAGGGTCCGGAGGCTAGGGCGAAGTTTCCATTGCCCGTTTCCACGGAAAATGAATTCGGCGACCTGATCGAAGCCTTCAACAAGATGGTTGCGGCTCTGGAGGAGCAAAGAGCCGGACTGAACGACACGCTTTCACTGTTGGATTCAATGCTGGCAAACGCTCCGATTGGGCTCGTGTTCTTTGACCGGCGGTGCCGCATCGTGCGCGTCAATGAAGTCTTCGCCGAGATGACCGGAGTGCCGATGAGCCGGCAGCTCAGTCGAACGGTGCCGGAGATTCTGCCGGATCCGATCGCCCAACGGCTCGAAGAAGCGGTGCGGCATGTTGTGGAGACCGAGATGACGGTACACGACCTCGAGCTGGAAGGACAGGATGAAGTGCGAGGGGCGTGGACATGGCTGGTGACTGCCTATCCCGTGAGGCCGGCACAGGAGCAGGTGCGCTGGATCGGCGTCATCGTGATGGACGTAAGCGAACGTAAACGCAGCGAGGATGCACTGCGAAGAACGGAGAAACTCGCCGCAACGGGGAGACTGGCGGCATCCATTGCTCACGAGATCAACAATCCCCTCGAGGCAATTACGAACCTGCTGTATCTGCTGCGCAGGTTCTGTAGGCTTGACGATTCCGCGCTGAATTACGTGACCATCGCGGAGCGCGAGGTTCGACGCATGTCGGAGATCACGCAGCAGACGCTTCGGTTCTACCGTCAGTCCACACTGCCGGGGCGAACAACGATGGCGGATCTTCTGGATTCAGTGCTGGACATGTATAACGTACGGCTGAACACGCTCGGGGTCGCGCTGCAACGAAAGTACAAACCAGAGCTGGACCTCTACTGTTTCGCAGGCGAGCTGCGGCAAGTGATCGCAAACCTGGTGAGCAATGCGATGGATGCGACGGCAGGCGGCGGAAAGTTGATTGTGTGTGCGCGGAAATCAAAGGACTGGGTGCATCCGCAGCGCGACGGAGTGCGGATCACTATCGCTGACACCGGCACGGGGATGAATGCGGAAGTGCGGGACCGGCTCTTCGAGGCGTTTTTCACAACTAAGGGAGCGACCGGTACCGGACTCGGCCTGTGGGTCAGCCACGAGATCATCCTGAAGCACCACGGGATCGTGCACGTCCGCAGCCGGGAGGGAGCAGGAACGGTGTTTCAATTGTTCTTTCCTGACGACGAAGAGCTGACCCGCGGAGTTGCGGCCGAAGCTCAGGCCGCCGCTCAAGCTGCCGCCGAGGCGTAGATCTCCTCAAAATAGACACTTAGCTCGGACCTCGACGGGCTCTGCCGCCGTTACCAACGGGCGGAACTTTCTGTCAACACCCGTGTTAGTAACGGTGACGGCGTTAATATTACGCCGTCAGAATAGGTACTTCGGCAGTAAGAGCCGCACCTGGATGGCAGGCTTGCAGGAGAAACCAAGATGAACAGGCCATTGATGATAAGAGCTTTTTCCCGCGCCACGGCGTGGGCTGCTGTGATTGCTTTGGGTGGCGCAATTGCGTTCGCGCAAGATGCGGCGTCTTCGAACTCACCTCGGAGTGATGGGCAGATCGAGATGGACGTGGTGCACGCGCTGGATGCATCGCAGGCCCTCAAAAACGACCTGATTACCGCCGCGACGATTCAGAGCGAGGTGACCCTTTCGGGCACCGTCTCCAGCGATTCTTCCAGGCAACTCGCAGAATCGATCGTGAAGGGCGTTGCCGGGGTCACCAATGTACATAACAACCTGAAGGTCGGAAATCCTGCCGAAGATGCCAATGCGCAGGGTGCAGCGGCGAACGATCCTGCCAACGATGATATGGCGGCGCAGGTAGCGCCTCCCCAGAGTTCTCCAAATCCTCCGTACGATCAGAACCCGAATTATGGTGATAATGCCGGGCAGAATCAGCCGCCGAGCATGAACCAGGGTCCTCCGCCAGACTGGGACAACGGGCAAAATCAGCCGCAGCAGTCTAACACTCAGAGTTATCCTCAGCGGCCTGCTTATGGGCAGAACTACCCTCAGCAGCAGCCGTACCCACAAAACTACCCTCAGCAGGACCAGTACGGGCAGCAGGGACCGCCTCCGCCTCCTCCGGGATACGGACAGGCCCCTCCCTCCTATGGACAGCGCCCCGGGTACTCACAAGCGCCTCCTCCGCCCCGGTATGACATTCCGCGCGGGCCGGTAATGATCCCGCAGGGGACGATGGTGCAGCTTCGGACGAGCGAAGCCGTCAATAGCAAGCACGCGCGCGGCGGTGAGCCGATTCAGTTCACGGTCATCCAGGACGTGACCGTAGGGGGAGCGCTCGCGATCCCGCGCGGCGCCACAGTTCATGGAGTGATTGCCGACGTTAAACGGCCCGATCCGGGTGCGCTCACGGGAAGCAACGAACTCGCGCTTGAACTGACCTCGCTGGATCTGATGGGGCAGAGCTATCCTCTCCAGTCTGATCTCTTCCGTGTGAAGGGCCCCGGTAAAGGTGGGCGTTCAGCAGGAAACGTGGTAGGTGGAGCGTTGCTCGGAGCCATCATTGGTGGTGCCGTAGGCGGTGGCACAGGCGCCGCAGTAGGCGCGGTTGCTGGTGGCGGTACAGGAGCTGCAGTTTCCGGGGCGACCTCGGGGCCGGGCGTCTGGATTCCTGCGGAAGCATTGGTGACATTCCACCTGGCCTCGCCGGTTATGGTGCAGCCTGTAACCCAGGACGAGGCGATGCGGCTGGCGCAGGGGTTGTACCCTGGTGGTCCTCGGCTGTATCAGAGACGTGCTTACGCCTATCCCCATCGGCCTTACCGGCCCTATCCATATGCGGCCTACTATGGTCCGGTGTATTACCGGCCGTATTACATGGTGGGTGGGTACTACTATTGGCGGTAAGACAAGGATGAGTTTGTAAGACAACTTCGCCTTAAGATGTAAGACAACAAAGAGACACGTAACACGACAGGCACCCGAAAAGGGTGCCTGTCGTGTTTGTAATGCGGAGGCAGACACGAGTGTCGGCCTGCCACAGTCCTGTAAAAGATAATGCGTGACCGCTTCAGGATTTCTCGTTTTGGCTCGTGCATTCGCACAGTAGTTCATACACCTTGTTGATGGATTCCCAATCTCCGCGGATCCTCGTGCGAAAGTACGGCATGTTGGAGCGCGCTGGATGCGAGTTAAAAGTCTGGAGCGTTGTGGTCAAAGAGGTAGCCATGTCGCGGAGGAGTGGATCAAGGCGATCGATGGCTGCGCGCTGCTGAGGAGTTCCTTTGTTTTGGATCGCCTGCAATTGGTAATAATCCCGGAAAAGCTCAGCGGCATGTTCTCTGACCATTCGCAGATACTGAGCGTGCATTCGAGGGTCAAGATTCGACTGCGCATTAGAGACCAGAAACTCAGCGTCCTCATTTGCCAGCGCGGCATCCGTCTTCGCCTGCTGAAGCAACTTGGCGATAGTTGTTGAGTCAGATGGTGGTGCGGCGATTGCGACTGCTGTCGGCACCATGAGAGCCAGAGCGATGACACTTAAGCGTCCGATGAAGGAATTCAATGGATTCATAACCCCTCCTTTCGACATGGGCCGCCGAGCAGTTATGCCGTGCATGCCGGAGAGAGTCTTTTATGCTTCTGTTTCCGAATCGGTCCGGCCTCGTCTGTTGTGGCGGCCTGAACACGACTGCATCTTCCCGCACAGCCGGGATTTGCTCAATGGAGCGGGGCTAACTTGTGACGCACAGGTTCGTCATTTCGAGCTAACACCGCACTTACTTGATAATGCTGAACTTACAAAGTCGGTCCACGGAACTCGGGCGGTGCTAAACTTTGTGACTGGAATTTCCGGGCAACGAAACTTATTCTCTGTGCTCGTCGCTG
>Ga0207674_10000338_pt1 | contig 60092 bp, 45 predicted proteins | sample KBSCornC72_FD_184303 | JGI IMG/M metagenome (GOLD analysis project Ga0207674, IMG submission 184303) | Corn rhizosphere microbial communities from Kellogg Biological Station, Michigan, USA - KBS Corn C7-2 (SPAdes) (version 2) | ecosystem: Host-associated > Plants > Roots > Rhizosphere > Soil ... | reverse complement strand
CCGCCGCAAGGTCACCGTTCTCGATACCGGCCTGCCGCGCAACCGCTTCGCTGGCCACTCGCATGGCCTGCTCGGCCACGATCACAAGCCGCCGCTGGACATCCTGGCCGAGGCGCGGCAGCAGCTGGCGCGCTATCCCACGATCAGGCTGGTCGATGCGCGGGCCGACAGCGTCTCCGGCGCCATCGACGATTTCTCCGTCCTTACTGGCGATGGCGAAAGCCTTGGGGCGCGCCGCCTGATCCTGAGCTATGGCGTCGTCGACCAGATGCCTGATGTTCCGGGCTTTGCCAAAGGCTGGGGCAGGTCCATCGTGCCTTGCCCCTATTGCGACGGCTTTGAAGTCGCCGGCCAGCATTGGGGCCTCATCTGGTCCGGCCCGCAGTCGCACAATCAAGTCAGGCTGTTCCACGATTGGACCGACAGTCTGACGGTCCTGGCCGACGGTCACGAAATTCCATCCGAAATCCGAGCCGATCTTGCGCGCCGCAAGACACCTGTCGTCGATGGCCGGATCACCGAGATCGCCCATCCCGGGGGCCATAATGCCATCGTCAGGCTCGATACCGGCTCCAAGGTTGCGGTCGACATCCTGTTCGCCCTTCCGCGCAACAAGCCGTCCGCAAGCCTGCATGAATCACTGGGCCTCGCCACGGTCGATAGGCCCGACGGCATCGTCCTCAAGGTCGACGAGCGCCGCGAAACCAGCGTGCCCGGCATCTACGCCGCCGGCGACCTCGCCAACCCCCTCATGCCCTCGGTCACCACGGCATCATGGCAAGGCGCGATGGCCGGTATCTTCGCCCAGCAGTCGATGCTGGTTTGAGAGCAGATCCCCTTCTCCGGTTGCCACGGGCTATCGCCGCTTGCCGCCACAAATGAGCGGTCGACGCACCGCACGCCGATGTCTGCTTTGAATCGAAAGCCGACCCAAGCCGCTAACTTCACCTTTGGGGGAAAGCAGCCATTCCCGTTCGAGCGGTGAGGGCGACTGCCGCCTATCGTCGCGGGTTCGGGTGCGCCTTGGCCCAGTCCAGCGCGCCCTGCAGGGTGGTCACCCAGACCTCGCTGCGGTGGGCGGCGAGCCAGGCGATCAGCTCTCGGTGCGCGGAGTCGGAGACCTGCAAATAATCGCCGGCCACGCCGTGGAACAGATAGACCGCCATGCCGCCGCCGGCTTCCGCCTCCTTGGCGAACTCGATCAGCTGGGCTCCAGTGACTTGCTCGTCGAAGCCGCGCGAGGGCACGTGCATCGGATCCATTTGCGCCACGCTGGCGCGCAGGTCCTCGGGCGAAGTGTAGACGCCACGAACATAGGTCACGAGCTTCGAAGCCCTGAGCGCCTCGAGATAGTCGACCCCACCCGCCTTGCTCTGGCCGCACGGCGTCGCAAAGCCGTGGGTGAGTTTGCCGTCCAGTGCGGTCAGGAGAACGTTTTGCTGCTCGATCTCCTTGAGCATGCTGGCCGGCGTATAGGCCTCGGACGTATAGCGCCGGTCGGTGGAATAATTGGACGCGGGACAGGCGTGGAAAATGGTGTGGTTGGCGAGTTCGTGGCCCTCCGCGGCCGCGGCGCGCCAGCGCGGAATATCCGCCAGCTTCGGTCCCGGGAGGAAGAACGTCCCCTTGAATCCGGCCGCGTCGAGCGCCGGCACTGCGTGATCGAGCTGCGAGGTTAACGCGTCGTCATAGGTCAGCACCACCGCGGCCTTGGCCGAATTCGGCCATTGCGTACCCGCCGATGCGGCCGACACGCCGCAAACCAAGCTCAGCGCGAGCGCCAGAAGCGTCCTCATCGTCATCTCCCCGTTCCCGTCGCACACCGCGTGGTTTTTGCGCTGCTAAGGCTCACGGGACGGACGCGCAACAAGCTCGCTGCTCACGAACAAAGATGGCCGTCGTCCAGGCCTCATCTCTGCTCAATACCCACGCCGTACGACTCTCGATGCATCGCAATCAAGGCGCTCACGTCCGCAAAGGGTCTAAGTCAGACATCGGCTTCCGGTGGGAAGCGGACGACGCTTGGCGCACCTGACAGCGGCCAGCTACTCGTCGTCCTGAGGGGCGCGTGGCTGCCCCCAATCACACCCTTCCAGCGTAATCGGCCTCCCCTAGACATGCTGTTGGACCTCTGCTTGAAATACTCTGACAAATAGAGCGGGGAGAGTGGCATTGAGGTGGCAGACGGTCGGACTCGCCGCGGGGGCGATGGTTTTGCTTCCGGCTATCGCGCGGGCAGGGTCCTCCGACCCGCTCGCACCGACCGCCAGATGGTCTGCCAACATCGCGGGCCGAGCAGCCACCCCGCCGATGGGTTGGAATAGTTGGAATGCCTTCTACACCGACATCGATGAAGAGAAGGTGCTGACTTCCGCGAAGATCATCGTCGACAGCGGACTTGCGGCCAAGGGCTATCGCTACGTGAACCTCGACGAAGGTTGGTGGGACCGGCGCCGGAAAGACGGACGCTTGCTAGTCCGCGTCGACAAATTCCCTTCCGCCAAGACCCGCGACGGCGCCACTAGTTTCCGCCCCTTAACTGACCGACTGCACGCCATGGGCCTCAAGGCCGGGATTTACTCCGACCTTGGCCGCAACACCTGCGCACAGGCCTTTGCGCCCGATGCGACGAACCTGCCGCGCGGCAGCACGGCGGAGCGCGAGGTCGGGCTGTACGGCAATGTCGATCGCGACATCCGGCTTTACTTCGACAAATGGGGTTTCGACTACATCAAGGTCGATGGGTGCGGGCTGCGCGCCTATGGCGAAGACAGCGCTCTGGTTGCGTCGGGCAAGTACCGCCCACTGACCCCCATCCTGGATCTGGAGACCGTCAGCCGATCGAACATACCCGCCGTCAAGGCATTATACGGCGAAGTCCGGGACGCCCTCATACGATACAATCCCGACGGCAACTTCCTGCTGTCCTTGTGCATCTGGGGGTCGGCGAACGTCCGGGCCTGGGCCAAGGACGTCGGCAACATCTCGCGCACCAGCGATGATATCACGCCGGACTGGGGTCGAATGCTGCACAATTTCGATTCCGCGGCGAAGCGGGCGCTCTACGCCAAACCCGGATCTTGGAATGACCCGGACATGCTGTTCATCGGCAAAGGCGAGTTCGACGAACATCACCTGACCGAAGCGCGCAGCCATTTCGCGCTGTGGGCGATCAGCAACGCGCCGCTGCTGATCGGCATGGACCTGCGCAAGACGCCGCCCTCGCTGATGGAGATTTTCGGCAATGCCGCGCTGATCGCGCTGAATCAGGATCCGGCCGGCCATCAGGCGGTGATCGCCTACGACAGCGACGATCTGCAGATCTATGTCAAGACGCTGTCTGACGGCGAGAAGGCCGTCGCCATCCTCAACCGCGGATCGGGGCGGATCGAAGCGACGCTGACGGCTTCGCACATGAAGTTCCGCGACGATTCGCCAATCCGGCTAACCGATTTGTGGAATGGCGCGGTGACCCGCTTCACCGGCGAGACGAAGCTGACGGTGGATCCACGCCAGACTCTGGTGTTTCGCGCCGCGGGCGTGCGGAGCCTGGCGAGCGGCATGTATCTGTCCGAACTGCCCGGCGACGTGAACCCCGCGGTGGACGGAGTGACGGAGCCACAGCCGGACCCGGCTATCCACCGCTCGATCATCCCCTGGACCGGCACCAAGGGCAAGGGCATGCGCCCCGTCTACGCCGGCTGGGGCGGAGCGCAGGCCGACAGCACGCCTTATGGGCGCGAGCTGCAGATAGCCGGACAGCGGTACGAAACTGGTCTCGGCGTGCTGGCCAATTCGCGGCTGGAGGTGCGGAACAAGGGCTTTGGCCGTTTGACGACGACTGTCGGCGTCGACGATTCTGCCATGGATGCCGATCGGCCGGTCACCTTCGCGATTTATGGCGACGGCCGCCTGCTCGCTGCCAGCGCCCCGCTTCGCCGCGGCGCGGCCGCGCAGAAGCTGGAGGCGAATGTGGCAGGGGTGAAACTGGTCGAGCTCGTTGCCCGGTCGGAGTCGACAGTGAACGAACGGCTTTCGGTAAGCTGGGCGGATGCGGCATTTTTGCGGTAGATGGGACAGAAGGTGCCTGAAGGCAGGGGGTGAGGTGGAATGAAGCTCTTAGTGATTTCAATTGCGGCACTGGCACTAAGCCGCCCGGCGTTCGCCGGAAGCTATCGTGTCGTACTTCAGCCGATGCAGGGGAAGATGCTGGTTGGCCATGCCGGCGTACAGGCGGTCGACGAAACGACGGCCGTTGCCCACGTCCGTCTGATTACCCCCGGCAATCAGGTGAAGGAGCGCGGAACCGTTCGGGTTCTTGTGCGCAATCTCACGTCGGCGGCCTTCCAATTCGGGCCCGAGAATGTCAGGCTTCAGCTCGCCGACGGTACGGATCTAAAGCCGAGCCCGCTCGACCAGTTCGAAAAGGGCGCAGAGCTCGTCCAGCGCGAGATGGGCCACGCGGCCGCAGTTGACATGCAAATCAAGAACAGCCTTTCGAGCTACGCCCAGCAAGGCGGCGGCAGCACGCTTACATCGACCCAGGCCGGCGCTTTTGCGCCGAGGGCGAACATACAAGACCTGGAGCGCCGCAGCGATGAAAGCGACCTCCCCGGCGCCAAGACGATGGACGCACTCTATCAGCTATTGGTGCCGGAGACGGTCGGGCCGAACCAGGCTTGGGGCGGATATTATGTCTTCGACCTGCCAAAGGCGGCGTTCGACCGGCGGGTGGACCAACCCCTGACGATCATCGTTCGGACGGGCAGCGAGGAGCATCGCTTCGCGGCGACGCTCCATTGGAAGTAAGATTGCAGACTTCGTGGCCGGATTGAAGGCAGCCTTCATTCGAATGGTCATCTACCCGGGGTTTGTGCCCCATTCCGGAGAAATCGACGGCGGTTGGATCGAAGGCGAACGACGCTTCACGAGTCCCCGCCTGGCCCAGCGGTTCGTGTTCCTTCCCTGACGCAATGTCCGAATCCCACCCATTGCGGACTTTAGGTTGAGGCCATGCGACAGTGGAAAAGACGAAAACATTCGTCATCCCTGCGCTGTCGAGCGCTCGCTGCAGCTTTCGGCTGACGAACACTGATCTGATTTGAAGAGGGTAGGATCTAACCCACACGTCAGGCCCGGTGAGCGCCGCAGGTGAAATAGCGAGCTGATAGTCCCTATGAACGAACGGCATTTTTCAACGGCCGCTGTTCGGTCCGGCAAATGGCTGCACTCCGGAAGAGTGGTCCGGATCAAATGCCGTCTATTGCCGAATGCCCAACAGCAGAACGTACCTGGCAGCTGCGTCTGCCGATCTTTGTGGAAAACCCCATTCACAGGATGAAGAGCACCGCCACCAACGTCGAACTGGCGCCGCACTGGCGTCTCGCGCTCAAGCGCAATTCTCGTGATGGAGCCAGGCGCTTTGATTGCTTTTGGCATCGTGACCGGTTGCGCCGATTCATCAACGACGATCATTCTCCGAACCTGCGCGCCGATCGCTTTAAGGAAAAAAGGTCAGACGTTGCGTCAACCGCGGCTCGCTGAAGCGTTCGTCGGTCGTGATCCAGTCGCCGGCGATCTCGCCCGAATGCGGGACGAAGCCGGGATAGACGGCCAGCCGATTGAAGCGTCCCTCGATCTTGCCGATGAACGCGTATTCCGGATCTGCCTCGACGAAGTAACCGGCGCGCTCCTTGCCGGCGCTCCTGCCGGTTGCGCTGAAGAACAGGGTTCCTCCGCGCTCTGTCGGGTTCAGATAAACCAGGCCGAAGATCGGCACCGGGTCGACGTGCGGTACCCGCTGCCCTGGCTCCACGTCGTTGGGGTGCACGTCGACAATCGCAAAGTCCGTCTCGACACGGCTGAAGGCTGTAATTGGGCGGCCTCTTTCAACAATGACCGGGATTCGAGGAAGGTACTCGTGATTGACGAGATTGAGGACATTTCCAAGGAATAGGTTTAGCGACGGATCCGCGCTGTCAGGTTCCGCGATCTTGCCAGGATAATGAAAAGGATAGGGCGGTTCGTGGAAGGGCAGGCCAAGGGCGCTCTCCCGAAGTCTCGCCGGGTTCGCGAAGACGTCGTCGATAAACAATATCGGTAACCAGCCGGCGACTGGCCGCAGCACGGCTCGGGCATTTGGATTGAGCTGGAACAGGCCATCGGCGCTTGGGTCGGCGGTCATGTTTCTCCGGGCAGCGTTTCGATTGGCGCTGCATCCGAGCCGTTGGCGGTCGCGGGCTGGTGCGCGACGCTTTAATTCAAGCAGCTCTAGTTGTTTTGTGGCGCCGGCGCCTTGGCATGTACCTGCGCCACCAGCTGATTGAATTTCGCAGCCGTGATACTCAGCAACAGGCCCTTGTCGTCCTTGCCGAACGCGCTCAGCGGTACGCCGATTTTGGTCTGGCCGGTGTCGATCACGACTTGAGTCGGATCGGCGGCGACCTCATTTGCCGCCAGAGTTGAAATCGTGCCCACCGGAACGCCCTTCACGTCGCGGACCTGCGCGCCCGCCTTGATGTCTGCCGCAGTTGCAGGGCCGGCAGATGGATGTTTTGGCTTGGCATTCACCCGGTCTTGATTGGTCACCTTCACGCCCCTGCCCGCGAGCGTGTTGTAGTCAGAGTCAATTTGGCGGTTGGTCGCCGCAACGTCCTGGGAACGGACCCCACCTGTCGGTGCGCTGGGGGCTACGCCGCCCCCGCCCATGACTTGCGCGCTTGCCGAACTTGCCGCCACGAGTGCTACTCCCCCGGCGATCGAAAAGAATATCGTCCGCATGATTCTGAACTCCCTCGCCGATAGCGCTATCAAAATAATTAGGTCGCCGAAAGCGCGAATCCCAACCTTGTCGTGTCGTTGACTTAGGCCCAACACCGAACGCCGTATCGAGGATCGCTTCAACGGGCTTGCGATCTATCCTGGGTGAATCGTTCACTCGGTTGAGATCGCAGTTGGGTGCGAAAGCGATGACCGGTTCACTTCGCCGCGGATCGGATCTGCTTCTAATATCATTCAAGTGATGCGCTAGTCTCGCGCACTGATGTGACTTAGATGCAAACTCATGACTGAAGGCGTGCCGGTCCGGCGCATCGTGATCGTTGGCGGCGGGACAGCGGGCTGGATGGCCGCAACAGCGCTTGCGCGCTTCGTTGGTGGAAGCGGCCGCCGCATCGTACTCATCGAATCCGAAGCGATCGGCACGGTCGGAGTCGGCGAAGGCACGATCCCGCCGATTCTAGAATTCAACCATCAGCTCGGGCTGGATGAAGCCGAATATCTTCGCGCGACGCACGCCACGTACAAGCTGGGCATCGAGTTCGTCGGCTGGGCCGAGGAGGGCCAGCGATACTTCCATCAGTTCGGCGAGATCGGACGGCCCTTGAATGGACTTTCCTTTCACCAGTTATGGCTGAAGTACCGCGATCGTGCCTCCGTTGGGCCGCTCGCCGCCTACTCTATGTCGGCAGTCGCGGCCGCTAACCACCGATTTGCCCATTCGGCCAGGGATCCCGACGATCCGCTTTCACAGATTGCATACGCCTTTCATTTCGACGCGGCAGCTTATGGGCAGTTCCTTCGCGGTTATGCCGAAAAGCTCGGTGCGGAACGCATCGAAGGCCGTATCGTCGAGGTCGAGCAGGACAAAGAAACGGGTTACGTCACGGCGCTCAAGCTCGATGACGACCGCCGGGTCCGTGGCGATCTGTTCATCGACTGCTCAGGCTTCCGCAGTCTGCTGCTCGGCGACCATCTTGGGGTGAAGTTCGAGGATTGGAGTCATTGGCTGCCGTGCGACCGAGCGCTCGCAGTGCCGTCGGAACGAACCGAGCCGCTCCTTCCCTTCACGCGTGCGACCGCGCATCCGGCAGGCTGGCAATGGCGCATTCCTCTGCAACACCGGATCGGCAACGGTCACGTCTATTCCAGTGCGCACATGTCTGACGACGAGGCAGGACGCATCCTGCTGGAGACACTGGATTCAAAGCCCATCGCCGAGCCGCGGCTGCTCAAGTTCAAGGCCGGGAGACGGTCCAAATCCTGGGATAAGAATGTCGTCGCGATCGGCCTTTCCGCCGGTTTCCTGGAGCCACTCGAATCAACCAGCATCCATCTGATCCAGCATGCGGTGCAGAAGCTGCTTGCTTTGTTCCCGGGACGCGGGATCAGCCCGGTCGAGCGCGACGAATTCAACCGCGCGATGATCGATAGCTATGAGCCCGTGCGAGACTTCATCATTCTGCATTATCACGCGACGCGGCGAGGAGGGGGGTTTTGGGATCATGTCCGAGCAATGGACGTGCCCGACACGCTCAAGCACAAGTTCGAGCTGTTCCGCGAGCACGGCCGCGTGTTCCGCTACAATAATGAGCTGTTCGATGTTCCGAGCTGGGTGGCGGTGATGCTCGGGCAAAACGTCACACCCAGGAACATCGATCCGCTCGCCGACGCGATGCCCGACACCGATGTCCTACGCGCGATCGCCGAGCTGGGCAGCGGCTATGAGCAGACCGCGCTCAAGCTCCCGCTGGCGAGCGACTATATCGAGCGAATGATCGCCGCTTAAGTCGGAATGGAATTCACGCTGCGGATGAAGGATCAACTCAGATCGATCTTGCCCGCGACACAACGCCGGATCACATCTCGCCCTTCAGGAAAATGTTGGTTGTGAGCCGGCCGCGGCGAGGATCGGAATTGAAGTCATAATCATCGGGCAGAATGCCCGAATGGAAGAGATTGCTGGGATAGACGACGAGGCGATTGAACCGCGATTCGACGCGGGCAATCTCTTCAAAGCCATGCGACGACCCACGAACATAACCGCTTGGCGTGCCATAGATCGACTTGTCCTTCTCACGTGCATAGGCGAAGGGGCCCGCTCGTTCGGGGATCATGGTTTCGAAGCCGGTCCGTGCATGACGGAAGAAGGCCGTCGCACTGTTTTCGTGATGCGAAAGATAATGCAGCACTGCGAAAAACAGCGGGTCGGGCGAATCGAAATGGGGGATCGACTGTAGAGGATGCAGCTCGAACGGTTGCTTGGTGACGATTGAAAAGGCCACGCCTTGCACCGCGAAATTACGGATGCCGTAGGCGCTTCCCATCAGGTTGGCCAGAGTTCGGCAGACAGCGGTTACATAGTCAATCACGATCGGTTCGCTCGGCATCTGGAGCCGCAGTCCAGGATAATAGTTCCCCGCCTCAGGCGGAAACGGAGCTAGGGACGCGGCGTAATTGACGAGCGCGTCGGCATTATCGACTATGTCGTCGACCACGAGGATGGGCGTCTTCTCGATGCCGGCGTGGTGGATCTGAGGTAGCACGTCCTTTTCCCGATGCAATGGATGGAAGGGCCGACGCGCGCGAAACGCGACGTCCGGACGATCAAGCCCAGAGCAAGATGCGCGATATGTGAAATAACGCATCTTGCGCCAAGATTTTTGTTGTCGCGTCGCATTTCCGGTTCCCGCTTCTTCGCGCGACGCTCTAGCGGGTCACTTTCTGTCTTGCCGAACCCCCATATGGGAGCCCGCGTCGGAAATGAGCCCATCGCCGGCGATGCTGACAGTTTGAAGCGATGCTGGCGCGACGCCGGCGCAGCTCGGACTGCTCATGCAGCGGTCGTGGCACGCTGGGAAGCGCAGCAGTGCTCGATGAAGGCAGCGTGCGATGGAAGGGATTCGACACGCTGTTTGATTGCCGTCCTGATTCTCGCCAGCGCCAATCTCAGTTCGTCCTCCGAAAGGGCGTCCGCGATCGGATGGTAGGATTTCGGTATGAGACCCTGGCCATAGAGAACCGCGAACCAGCTGGTTTCACCGAACAGGTCGCTGGGCACCGTGCGTGCCTCGCCACGCTCCATGAACAATTCCAGCTTCGCCGCGAGCGAATCTGGAACGGCCATGTTCCGGCAATATTGCCAGAACGGCGTGTCCTCCCGGTCGGTCACCTTATAATGGGCGATGATAAAATCACGAATGTGGTCATAGAGCAGGTCCATTTCACGATTGTACTGATCAATCAAAACAGGGTTGATCTCACGCATCGGAAACAGCTCGAACAGCTTCATGATCGCCACCTGGATGAGGTGGATGCTGGTCGATTCGAGCGGCTCGAGGAAGCCTGAGGAAAGGCCCACCGCGAGACAATTCTTGACCCAGCCTCGCCGACGCTTGCCGGCGGTGAAGCGGAGGATTTTCGGATCGGCCAGAGGCTCGCCGTCGAGCCGTTCGAGCAGGAAGCGCGATGCCTTGTCTTCGGAGATGTAGGCATCGCAGAAAACGTAGCCGTTGCCGGTCCGGTGCTGCAACGGAATGCGCCATTGCCAGCCGGCCTCGCGCGCCGTCGAGCGCGTGAAGGGCGTCGGATCCTCGACGCGCTCACACGGGACGGCCGCGGCGCGGTTGTTCGGAAGCCAATGGCTCCAATCGTCGAACCCTGCTTCGTACACGCCTTCGATCAGCAGTCCGCGGAAACCCGAGCAATCGATGAAAAAATCGCCCGCAACACGCGAGCCGTCGGCGAGCTTGACCGCTTCGATGTAGCCGGTTCCAGAATTCTGCTCGACGCCGACCACGCGCCCTTCGCGGCGGATGACGCCGCGGCGCTCGGCGTACCGGCGCAGATAGGCCGCGTAGGTCGCGGCGTCGAATTGATAGGCGTAATTGATTCGCGGAAGCTGTCCATCAGGAGAGGCCTGAATGCGCGCAAACTTGCCCTGCCGCGCAGCCTCGGCTTCGGCGATGAAGCGCGAAAAATCCGGATCGCCACCGGACTGCACCCATCTCAGCCAATAGTTCATGAAGCCGACACCACCCTTGATCGCGGCGCCGAACGATCCGAACGGATGAATGTAGCTGCTTCCGACGCGCCGCCAGTCGACGAATTCAATGCCGAGCTTGAAGGTCGCGTTGGTTTCGCGGACGAATTCGTCCTCATCGATGCCGAGGAGGGCATTGTACCCCATGATGGGCGGGATCGTCGCTTCGCCCACGCCGACGGTTCCGATCTCCTCGGATTCGACGAGCGTGATCGAATGGGCCTGGGTGCCGATCACCTTGGCGAATGCGGCCGCAGCCATCCAGCCAGCAGTGCCGCCGCCGACGATCACAATGTCTCTCAGTCGATGCATCAGCTTGTGCCCACGCGGTCGGCCGCCTGACTGATGCCGAGAAATTCGTCGATCGTCGGCATGGAGCTCGCAAGGTTGGCGACGGTGGGTAGGCGGTGTTGTACCAACTGCGTGCAGGCGTCAACGGCAACCATATCGATGCCCGAATCCGGCCCGAGTAACAAAGATTGCAGCCACCGCACCAGGATCGTCAGGAGGACCTCTGCAACTGCGACCACTTCAGTACCTTTACATTCTCGCGAAGGCATCAGACAGCGACGATCCGTATGGAGTAGAAATGCCGCGAAACAGCCTTAAAGGCACTTACACAGCGCCTGCCGTCGAGAAGGCTTTCCAGATCATCGAATTGCTTGCGGACCACCCTCACGGGTTGCTGGTGAGCGAGATGGCGACGCATCTTGGACGCTCGGTCGGCGAATTGTTCCGCGTCGTGGTTGTCCTGGAACAGTTTGGGTACCTACGCAAATCTGCGAGAACGGACCGCTATAGGGTAGCCTACAAGCTGCTCGAAACCGCATATCGGGCGACGCCGGCACAAGATCTCATTCGCGCAGCCCTCCCGGAGATGCAGGCGCTCGCCCATGATGCCGGCCAGTCGTGCCATCTGGTGGTTTCTAACGCCGGCTCCGGATTGATCGTGGCCTGCGAGCAGCAGCCGGGTCCGCGCGGCTTTTCACTTCGGGTGGGCGCCAGGATCGACATGATCAAGAGCTGTTCGGGACAAGTCATTCTGGCTTTTTCTCCACCGCAGCGTGCTGAACAGCTTATCGCTACGGTAGAAGAGGAGCACGAAACTACCGTAGACAGGGAAGCACTCGTGCAGCGGCTGGTTGTTATCCGGGCGCATGGTTACGATAGTCGGCCCAGCCCGATCACCTATGGCGTCACCGACATCAGTTTTCCCGTATTCGGCTTTGACGGGCAGGTAGTCGCGGCACTAACCATTCCCTTCCTCGAACTGATCGACGGCTCTCAGAAAGTGGATCTGGGCGCTGCGCGAGAAATGCTGCGGCGCGCCGCCGCGCAAATATCCGACGCGCTCGGCCATCGTCCTGAGTCTTCACCCGATACCGGTGTCACTGACGGCTAAAAATGGGCGATCGCCTTCAGAACGTGATCGGCGTCGTCAATGAGCTCGGGCAAGCGCTGAGGCATCTCTTCAGCGGCGAGGCTGTGCGTTTGTAGCGCGGCGCTGGGAATAAGACCCGCCTTCATCGCGGATATGACGCGTTCGAAATCCTCGGCGAGCGCATTGCGGCTTGCCAATAGGGTTGCCTCGCGTTTGTGGAATTCGGGATCCGAGAAGACGACCTCACCAGGTGCCACGCCGACAAAGACCAACGTCCCTCCCGTAGCTAAATAAGCGAGGCTTTGGGACATCGATTCAATCGAGCCGGTCGCTTCATATACGACGTCGAACATTTCGCCATCGGAGGTGTTCGCGAGCGCGTCGATCAATCCCTCATCGGCCGGAAGGACATCGCAGAAGCCCAGATGCTCCTGCGCGTACGCGAGCCGCGCTCGTTTGGTATCCACAAGAGTAACAACTGCACCTTCGAGCCTTGCGAACAATCCGGTCGCGACGCCGATCGGCCCGGCGCCCACCACCAATACGCGGCTTCCGGGGGCCACAGCGGAGCGGGCCACGGCATGCGCCCCGACGGCTAGGAATTCGAGCATTGCTGCCTGGTCCACCGTCAGACCGGTAGCATCGAGTACTGCGCCTTGGGGCACAGAGACGAGCTCGCACATGCCGCCGTCTGTATGCACACCGAGAACCTGCACGTGGACGCATGCGTTGGGCTTACCTTTGCGGCAGCCGATGCAGCTCCCGCACGAGAGGTAAGGATTTATCGCCACAAGCTGTCCTTCAAAAAACGGGGATTCGACCGGAGCCGCTACAACTTCTCCAGCGAGCTCATGTCCAATCACGCGCGGGTAGGAGAGAAACGGGTGCCGCCCTGCGAAGATGTGATAATCGGTGCCGCAAAGCCCGATACGTTGGACGCGAACGAGTACTTCGCCCGCTCGCGGCTCCGGTGCAGGCCGATCGACAATCCGCAGGTCAAACGGCTTTTGGCAGACGATTGCCCTCATACCTCTCCTTGCTCGGCTAGTTATTCTATAGATAAAAATGAACTAGCCTATAGGGAAACTGCACGCACGTCGGCGAGCCGGAGGGCGGCGGCAATGCGAAATATTCAAAGTTGATTTCCATATTTGAATATCGCCGTGCATATATGCAGGACACAGCTTTGTTACGTCTGAAGGTAACGGTCGACGGATATCGCGAACGGTGATCCTCGGAACAGGCGGTGCTCGGTTGCGGAATGAACAAATTGGGGGGTAGGTTGAAGGTCCTTCACAGACGCGCATTGCTGTCCGGTCTCGTCGCGTTGAGCCTAGTGGGCTGCGGTGGGGGTGGCGGTGGCGGTGGTGGAGGCTCGTCTACGCCTACACCGACACCGACACCGACACCGACACCGACTCCAACGCCGTCGTTGGCTTCGCTCGGCACGCCGCAGCAGGTCGTTCAGGCGATGGCGCCCGGAATCAACCTCGGGAACACGCTCGAATCGTTAGATACATGGGACACCCCTCCCTATACTGATTCAAAGGAGACAGTTTGGGGCAATCCCGCCGCCAACCAGGCAATATTCAATGCCTACGCCGCTGCCGGCTTCAAGAGCGTGCGCATCCCGGTCAGTTGGGGCCAGTACGCGGACGCCAGCGGCAATATCGCGCCCTTCTGGTTGGCCCGGGTCAAGCAGGTCGTCGACATGGCGCGAAATGCCGGCCTCTACGTGATAATCAACATTCACCACGATTCATTCCCGATACCCGACAACGCACATAAGGCGGCGGCCAACGCAACGCTGAAGTCGTACTGGACGCAGATCGCCAATTACTTGAAGGACTATGACAACCACCTGCTGTTTGCAGGGACCAATGAAATTCACATGCCCGATGTTTGGGGCGCTCCCACGGCTGAGAATTGCGCCGTGCAGGCAGGCTTCAACCAGACCTTTGTGAACGCAGTCCGCGCCACCGGCGGCAACAACGCCTCGCGAACGCTGGTCGTGCAGCTATACGCCACCAATATCGACTGGGGGCCGGACCTCTGCAACGAAGGCGTGTTGCCGACGGACACGATCGCCAACCGGCTGATGGTTGAATTCCACTGGTACGACCCCTTTGACTTCACGATCAATGGCAACGACACCACTCACTGGCAGTGGGGCGCCCTCGCGACCGATCTCTCCGCTGTCGAAACGTGGGGCAACGAAGGACATACCCGTCAGGAGTTCGACAAGGCGGTGGCTGCCTTTGTGAACAAGGGTGTGCCGGTGATCATGGGCGAGTACGGCGCCTACCCCAAGGACTCGGGGCCGGGCAAAGGCGTGGAAACCTACACCAACTATTGGGGTCAATATTCGACGTACGCAGCCGTCACCCGCGGCGTTGTTCCGATGTGGTGGGATACCGGAGCCATCATCGACCGAAACACGGGAGCCGTGAAGGATGCCGGCCTGCTCAACGCGATCACTACGGGCATGACCACCAATCCGGAGCCGGCGGCGTCGGTAGGCGTGAACGGCGGTTAGGCCGTCGCTCTCCTGCTTCCGTCGGCTGCGCAAACAAGGACCAAAGGTCGGCGCCGACGTGTGCGGCGCGGTGATCCCGAAGGACACGGCCAGCGGACGGCTGATTGAGTTCACTACTACGCGCCTTCGACTTCGCGATGAATGACAAGAGCAAAAATTTGGGAGTGAAGTTCAATCGCGACCATCGCGCACTAAGGTTAATATTAGGGCCGGCTGAACAATAGACAGTCGTCAGAAAGGCCGCCCCGCGATCAAGCAGCTGAATTAGAGAGACTGCCCGAGCATTCTTTCGACATGCGCCCGATAGCTGCGGCTGAGCATCAAATGTGTTCGATCCTTCAGCACGACCTCGAACTCCCCATGCGAACGGCGTTCGAGAGATGCGATGGATTTGAGGTTCACCACGCTGGACTTGTGGATCCGCACGAATTGGAAAGGGTCGAGGCGATTTGCTACGGCGGCTAGTCCCGCGCGGTAAAGCAATTGCTCGCCCCGTACGTGCAAGGTCACGTAAACTCCAGCGGCTTCGACCCAATCGATGTCCTCGGCCATCACAAGCCGAGTGGCGTCCCGTGTCCTGACGGCCAGCCATTGCCAGAATTCGCCGGGCATCGCGCGCCGAGCTGCTAGTTTCAGCAACTCCGGGCCAAACACATTGGCTTCGGCAGTGCTGCCCGCGCGGACGTCACGCAAACGCCTTTTGATCCGATCCATCGTCTTTTCGAACCGCTCGTCACCGAAAGGCTTCAGCAGATAGTCGACGGCGTCTGTCTCGAAGGCTCGTAACGCGAAACGGTCATGGGCCGTGACGAAAACTGTCAGGGGCATCTCTTCGGCGCCCAACGCCTCAATCACTCCAAAGCCGTCCACTCCGGGCATCTGCACATCGAGAAGAACGATGTCAGGGCGCTCTTCTTGGATTGCCGCAACCGCAGCGACGCCGTTTTTCGCCTCCAGAACCCGAGTGATATCCCTGTCCCTAGACAACAATTCCGTAAGTCGCCGGCGTGCGGGCGCTTCGTCATCGACCACCAACACGCTGATCGGTTCAGGCGGTGTCTTCATACCTTTCCATCTGATGGGTGAAAGGGGATTTTGATCACCACCTCGGTTCCCCCAGATTGGCGCGGGCGGATCGAGAAACGCTGCTCGTCCAGTTCGGGATAGAGCGCTTCGAGGCGTTCTCGCGTCACCCGCACGCCAACGCCCCTCGAGCTCTCCAGCTGCCAGTTTCGCGGCAAGCCAACGCCGTCGTCGACTATCCTGATTTGCAATTGGCTCTCAACGCGGGCCGCGGAAACAAGGATCGTACCACCCGACATGCGTTCCTCGATGCCGTGGCGGATGGCATTTTCAACCAGGGGCTGCAGCAGCATCGATGGCACCATGGCGCGCAATGTCTCGGGCGCGATATCCATTTCGACAGTCAGCCTTTCCCCGAAACGAACGCTCTGGATCGACAGATAATGGTCGAGGAGCGTCAATTCCTGCGCGAGCGTTATCTCCGCACTGTCCTTGCAGTCGAGTGACTGGCGAAGCAGCGCGCCCAGATCCTCGATCATGTCCCGGGCGCGTTTCGGGTCCACGGATATTTCGGATGAAATCGCGTTGAACGTGTTGAACAGGAAGTGGGGCTCCAGCTGCATACGCAAGGCATTCAGTCGTGCTTCGATCAAAGTCTTCTCGGTGCGTTCAAGGTTCAGGCGACTGGCCAGAAAGCGATTGTAATAATTGAAGGCCTGCAGGATGCCGACCACGGCGCAATAGGTCTGCCAGCCTCCCTCGAGGAAATAGACGGCAAACTGTTGGTTGCGGATCGGGCCCCACCAGATCTGGGGGATCGGATAGAGAAGCAATCCTGCAAGATAGGTGTGGATGAAGCTGAAAGGGACGCTCAGCAGCAGGAGCCATAAGGTAAGGCGAACAACGCTCTGCTCTTTCGAAGCGACCCTCCGATCGACGAGAAGGATCACGGGGGTGAGGAGCGCCCATGCCCAGGCATCAATGACCTTGGCGAGTACGTGCGGCCACTCGGTTCCCTGAGCGATTTCGGGCAGAGACTGAATCAAACCCACTGCAGTCCACGCTGCGAAGATCAGCAGCGCTCGCTGGGCCCGAGTAAACTTCTGTACAGCCCAAGCTCGATCAGGCAGTTTGCAAGGTGATATCGTCTGCCCCGGTAGGCGTGCTGCAAAAGCATCATCATTCCAGGCTCGGTTCATGTCGATGCTGCCGCCAGTCCTTCGAGAGCGTGTTCACCCCGTCATAACGCATTGCAGCAAGATTGCCGACGTCGCGTTGGACCGACGTGTTGGCCGATGCGGTTTGGGTTAGCCAGGCGGTCCGTTCTCCAACCTTCCAGAAATGTTACGAAACGGATGTTTTCTATGCAAACCGGACTGCCAGTTTGTGAAACGGAATTAATAGTCTGACAAATGTTCTGGCGAATATGTTTCCATTAGTAAAATTGACTTGCCAACGCCCCGGGTTGGCCCCTACAGCCTCGGCGGGGGGCAGCCTCTTCCCGCCCCCTCTCGAGAGGTCTTTGCCGGCCTCAACCCTTTAAGGGGGTCCGCCAAAAGCGGGCCCCCTTTTTGTCCTCCTGGGGTGCCAAGGAAACGCGAATTATTCATAGGGTGGTTTTCATCCTTGAATGTAAACGTTCACCCATGCTACGCAATTGTCAGACAAAAGTCCTCGCCAGGATTCCGGCGAGTTGGGAGAGAGGGGAGTTATGAGGGGTTTGAAGGCGAAAAGCCTGTTCAATCGTGCTGTCTGGCTCGGGGCTTCGACGGCGGTCATTGCAATGATGGGGGCCGGCCCGGCTCTAGCACAGAACGCCAACACTGGCGGGGCTGCCAAGCAGCAGGATGAGGCAAGCACCGAGAAAAACGAGATCGTCGTCACCGGCGTCCGCAAGGCCTTGCAGTCGGCGCGGCAGCGCAAAAAGAACGCCGATACCGTGATCGACTCGATCGATGCCACCGACATCGGTGCCTTCCCGGACAAGTCGGTGGCCGAGGCGCTGCAGCGCGTTCCTGGCATCACCGTCAACCGATTCGCCATCAGTTCAGATACGGCGCACTTCACGACGGAGCCGTCTGGGGTCCTCGTCCGCGGCCTTCCGCAGGTCCGTAGCGAGTTCAATGGCCGCGATACCTTTTCCGCGACCGGCGGCCGGTCCCTTTCCTGGGGCGACGTCCCTGTCGAGCTGTTGGGCGGCGTCGATGTTTACAAAAACCAGACTGCCGACCTGATCGAAGGCGGGATCGCGGGCTCGGTCAACCTCCGCACCCGTCTTCCGTTCGACGCGAGCAAGCAGCTGATCCAGATTGGCGTCAGGGCCAATTACGGCGACATCGGCAAGAAGTGGACGCCTGACGCCAACGTTTACTACAGCAACCGCTGGCAAACCGGAATCGGCGAATTCGGACTCATGGGCGATGTAGCCTATTCACGAGTCAAGACCGGGTCTCAAGGTTTGCAGTCCTATCGGGGCTCCATCGTCACCGGCGGAATCATCCCCGGCAGCGAGAATGTCGACGGCCCGCTCGGCCCGGGGGTCGTGGTGATCCCGAGCAGCCTTAGCTATCTGGACGACCGATTCGACCGCAAGCGGACCGGTATCGCCGCCGCCGGGCAATGGCGGAGCAATGATCACAAATGGCTGGCGACCGCACAATATATCCGGTCGGTTTACAAGAACTCGATGAACGAGCACGGCATCGGAGTGGGCTTGGCCGGACCTCCGATCAACTCCCCATCGGATTACATATTCACGCCGGAGAACGCGTGCAATCCGCTGGTGAACCCCGACACCTGTGATCGCGGCATTTCGTTGCCGGCGCCGGGCTCGCCCGATTTCACATTCGACAGCAACGGTTTCCTGGACCACGGGACGTTTAATACGACCGGCCTCTGGTGGGGCGGCGACTCTGGGACGGCGCTGAACTCTGATGGCCAGCCGATGCTCCACACCTGCTCCCACGCGGTGTTCGGTTGGGGATCTTATACCAGCACCGGGGTTGGGACACCCGCAGACACCCCGACCGCCTATTGCCCAGGCGGCGCCAACCGTCACGGCGCCGGCTTCGGCACGAATAGCCGGATTCAGCAAAGCCGGAGCATGACCCAGGAAGCCGCCTTCAACCTCAAATATGAGGCGACGGACAATCTGCATCTGAATTTCGACGGCCAATATGTGGATTCGACCGCGAAATTCTACGACGCTGGTGTGAGCTTCGGCTCCTATGCCAATGCTGAGCTGGACGGCCTCGGCACGAGACCGCGTATCGTCAGCCTTCAACCTCCGACCAATATTTTCCTGTCGCCCGGCATCAACGGTGGCAGTCCCTTCGCCAATCCCAACAATTATGCGATCAGCAGCATCGCCGACCAGATACAGGACAACGACGGAAAAGAGCTGGCACTACGCGCGGATGCCCAATGGGATGTGCCGGGCCAAGGCTGGATCGACACGCTCAAGTTCGGCGCCCGCTATTCCGACCGCGACCAAGTGGTCCGAAGCAGCCAATACAATTGGAACAATATCGGCAACAACTGGAGCGGAGGCTGTCAGTATATTTATTATAATCTGGATTCGCAGCCGGGCACGTGCGCAGACGGCGGGAATACCACTACATTCAATGGTTACCCTGCTGGCTTCTATGATGTCGAAAAGTTCGGTGCCCCATTCTTCGGAGGGTCGCTGGGTTCCTTCCCATTCATGCCATTCGACTTCCTGAATTCGCACGGCCTCGACCAGTTCGCCGCTGAAAAGCTCGGTTCTGTGACAGACGCATCGGGGAATGTTGTTGGCCGCATCGGCACCGGATACGAACCGTCCTGCAACCGTCTCGGTCAGCCGGAGATGAATCCGGGCACACATGTTGTTCTTCCGGGTAGCTGCTTTGCCCCCGACGAGATCGCGGACATCTCGGAGGCGACCAAGGGCGTCTATCTGATGGCCAAGTTCGGGGGTAACGAGAATATCCATATCGGTAGCGTCAAGGTCAGCGGGAACGTCGGACTGCGCTATGTGGAAACGAGGGACAAGAGTAACGGCTACACCGTTTATCCTTCGGTTGCAGGCATTAGAGACCCGTCGACGGTCTGCCCGGCCACGCCGCTTGTGCCGGGAGGTCTCACCGGCAATAGGGTTCTGGGGCCAAACGACCCGCCTGCCTTCGATGCGGTCTGCTATCTTTCTCCCGAGGATCAGGCATTTGCCGGCGGCCAAGGCTCAGCCACGCCGGTGTCGTCCAACGTGAAGCATCACAATTTCTTGCCGAGCTTCAACTTGCGCTTCGACTTCTCGCCGAAGTGGCTGTTTCGCTTGGCAGCCTCCAAGGCAATGTCGAGGCCGGATATCGGACTTCTGAAGAATTATGCGAGTATCACCCAGAATCTACCCAGTAACAACGATCTGGGCGACGAAAGATGGGTGAAGGATGCCCAAGGCAATGTCATCGGAGTCGCACCGCAATATGTCGCGACGGCGACGAATCCGGCCTTGAAGCCAGCGACAGCCTGGCAATTCGATGCGTCGCTTGAACATTATTTCGGCAATGCCGGCATGTTCAGTGCCGATGTTTTCTACAAGACTTTCAAGGACTACATTCAGTCTGGCATCTTCTTTTCTAACTTCACCAATAATGGCGTGACGAGGACCGTCCAGGTAGGCGGCCCCGCCAATGGGAAGGGGGCGAAGATTTACGGCCTTGAAGTCGCGTACAACCGCTTCTTCGACTTCCTTCCGAAGCCCCTCGACGGCCTCGGCATTCAGTCGAACTTCACCTACTTGAAGAACAAGGGCGTGCCGAATTCGAATTTGACGACCTTCTTCCCGGTTGCTGGCGGCGTGTCGACCCCGGTTCTCGATCCGGGATCGCTCGAGGGCCTGTCCAAATATTCGTTCAACCTGGTCGGTCTTTACGAGAAGCCGAATTTCCCCCTCGCGTTCAGGATCGCTTATAACTGGCGATCGAAATATCTGATCACGGCCTCGGATTGCTGCGTCGGTCTTCCCGTTTGGAACGCCGCGACCGGCTATCTCGACGGGTCGATCAGGTACAGCGTCAACAAGAACTTCGAGCTGAGCCTTGAAGGCAGCAACCTGCTCAATACGCAGACCAAGACCCTGCAGCAGTTGACGGATGAGAACGGCCCCGTGGTGGAGGGCAAGAGGATCGTGCTGCCTAACTCGTGGTTCAGACAGGATCGCCGGTTCACGCTCGGGCTTCGCTGGAAGCTGGGCAGCTAAGCCAGGCGCTGCGAATTGGGGTGGGCGCCGCTTTTGCCCCGCGGCGCCCCCCTTCTCTCGGAATGTGGTATCGGCCGACCCGGCCCTGTATCGGAGCTTGAGGGGTGAGCGAACCGCTCGACATCGTGATTCTCGGCGGTGGGACGGCCGGATGGATGGCAGCAGCCGCCCTCGTGTCGCTTATCCCGCCAACCCGCTGCCGGGTGCGGCTCGTCGAATCCGAGGAGATCGGAATCGTCGGCGTCGGCGAAGCCACATTTCCGGAAATCAAGAACTTCAACGACGCGATCGGCGTCAACGAAGCCGAAATGATGCGGGCCACGAACGGCGCATTCAAGCTCGGCATCGAGTTCGTCGACTGGGGTTTCAAGGGCTCCCGCTACATCCATCCGTTCGGGGTCCACGGCCCGGCTCACATGGAGCATATCTTCCACCATGTATGGTTGCGCGGCCTGCGCCTGGGGTCAAAATCCGACATCGACGAATATTCGTTCGCCGCCCAAGCAGCGCGGAATTGCCGTTTTGAATTTCCGGAGACGCGCCGGCAAACGATCAATTCGGCCTACACGTACGCCTACCATTTCGATGCGAATCTCTACTGCCTTTACCTGCGCGGCCTTGCCGAACAGCGCGGCGTAATGCGAACCGAAGGCAAGGTTCGAGACGTCATCCAGGATCCCGAAAGCGGCGACATTCGGTCGCTCGTGCTCGAATCCGGTGAGACGATCTCTGGCGACCTCTTTATCGACTGCTCGGGTTTCCGTTCGCTACTGCTGGCCAATGCCCTCGGCGTCGGGTGGGACGATTGGTCGAAGTGGCTCCCGTGCGACCGCGCTTTCGCAGTTCCGAGCGAGCGCGACGAACTTTCTCCCTACACGCGCTCGACGGCGATGGAGGCGGGCTGGCGCTGGCGAATCCCGCTGCAACACCGCACCGGCAACGGATACGTTTTTTCGAGCAGCTTCATCGACGAGAATGAAGCCGCGGATTCGCTGATGCGGAACCTCGAGACCAGAGCATTGGGCGAACCGCGCATGCTAAAATTCCAGACTGGTCGCCGCACCGTCGGCTGGAAGAAGAACTGCGTCGCGGTGGGCCTTGCCAGCGGCTTCTTCGAGCCGCTCGAGTCAACCAGCATCTACCTTATTCAACTTGCCATTATGCAGCTCGTGCCATTGCTGCCTGACAAGAGTATCGATCCGCGTCTCCGCGACGAGTTCAACCGGCTGATAAATCTGCAATACGAGCGAATCCGGGATTTCCTGATTCTTCACTACAAGCTCACCTCTCGCGATGATGCGGAGATCTGGCGCTACTGCGCCGCTATGGACGTGCCTGAGAGCCTGACCCGGAAGATCGAACTGTTCCGGCATGGTGCGATCATCGAGCGGTATAAGGACGGGCTTTTCACTCCAACGAGTTGGCTCAGCGTTTTCATCGGGCAGGGATTGATCCCTGAAAGCTACAGTCCGATTGCCGACGCGATGCCGGCAGAGAAGCTGATCTGCCATCTCGACGAATTTCGTACGGAGATCCGTGACCGGGTCGATGAAATGCGGCGGCATGATCGCTTCATCGATCCTTATTGCGCGGCGAAACCGCCGGTTGTGCCGGTTGCTTCGGAAGCGCTGCAATGAACCGTCGAGTGGAGCAAGTGGTCGTCGTAGGCGCCGCTGCGCCGGCGTGGATGGCCGCTGCCGCACTGCACCGTTCATTAGCGCTCGCGGGAGTCCGGGCGCGCGTGATCGAGCTCCCAACGCTGGTGCAGTCGGTCGACGTCTATTCGGCCCTCCCGGCGCTGGCTGGATTTCATCACCGGATTGGCCTGGAAGAACAGCTGCTCTTCAGCGCCTGCCAGGCGCTGCCCGTTGCCGGCCAGCGCTTCTCCAATTGGTCAGGCGCAGCGCCGCCGTTCATTCACGGATATGATCGGGCCCCGCCGCCGGCAGCAGGCCTTGGCTTCACCCATGTCTGGATCAAAGGACGCCAAAAGGGACTGCGCACGGAATTCGAAAATTTCTCGCTCGGCGCGATGGCAGCGAGGGCCAACCGTGTTCCGGTCCCGACGGAAGGCGCCGATCTGCATTCCAGCTTCGGTTACAACATCGATGCGGGCGCTTATTCGGCGTTGCTCAGGCACTTTGCGACCCGCGGCGGCTTAGAATCGAAAGCCGCTACGATCGCCGACGTCGAGGTCGAAGCCGACCGCATCGCCGCCATCATTCTGGCCGACGGCGAGCGGATCGAGGCAGACTTGTTCGTGGACGCTTCCGGACCGCAAGCTGTTCTGATCGACCGCATGCCCGGTGCCGAATTCGAATCCTGGCGCAAATGGCTGCCGTGCGACCGAATGCTGGTCGTGTCGGGAGAGCAGCTCCGGCCATATCCGGCGTTCAGCCAGATTTCGGCTTTCCGGCAGGGGTGGGTCGGCCTCTTCCCGCTCCAGGATCGCACGGCGATCGTCGCAGCGTACGACAGTCGCCAGATCTCGGACAAGGAAATGCTCGATCGCCTGCCGGTCATCGCCAAGTTGCCGATTAACGGCGATGCGGTCGTTTCCAGTCTGAACCAGGGCATTCGCAAGCGCACCTGGGTCGGAAATTGCGTTGCGGTCGGGGAATCGGCTTTTTCGCTGGAGCCGATCGACGCCGTGCAACTGCATATCGCCCACAATTGCATTTCGCAGTTAATGACGCTGTTTCCGGTCGACGCGGACGCCTTCTGCGAGGCCGAATTGTACAATCGTATCATTCGCAGAGTCGCAATCAATCTTCGCGATTTCCAAGCCGCACATTACAAGCTCAATCGCCGTTTCGACGAACCGCTGTGGGATCGCTGCCGCGACGCCGCCGTGCCCGAGACGCTGCAACGAAAGCTCGACGTCTTCGCCGCCCGTGGCCGAGTTCCACTATACGATGACGAAACGTTCCAGGAGGACGGCTGGGAAAGCCTATTCATCGGCCATGGGCTGATGCCACAGAGCTATGATCCCCGCGTCGACGCAACGCCCGAGCAGGAACATATCGCCCAAGTGCAAGGCCGCCTGCAGGACATCATTGGCCTCGTCGAAGCCATGCCATCGGTCGACGACTTTATCGCCAGAACGGAGCATCAGAGACAAGCAGAGGCGGGAGCCGTTGTTTGACCATATTCGCCAATTGGCAACTGTCAGCATGTTTCGTGGGGAGCGATAATGGTTGGCTTTAGCAAGCGAGAGGTTCTGATCGCGCCCTTTGTGGCTGCCGCAGGACTGCAAGGGGCAGCGCGTGCAGCAGGGAACGGGATCGGCTCCGGCGCCGACGACGCGCCGCTCGACTTGAGCCCGGGACCGTTCAATTCCAACGTCACATCGCTGGAGGCCTATCGGACGCCGGAGTGGTTTCGGGACGCCAAGTTCGGCATCTGGTCTCACTGGGGGCCACAGGCGGTGCCGGGTCAGGGCGACTGGTACGCGCGGTTTCTCTACGTGCCCGGGCACCCGCACTACGACTATCATGTGAAGACTTACGGCCACCCGTCCGAGTTCGGCTACAAGGACATCATCCCGCTGTGGAAGGCGGAGCGCTTCGATCCCGACGCGCTGATGAGAAAATATGTCGCGGCCGGCGCCAAATATTTCGTCTCCATGGGCTGCCACCACGACAATTTCGACCTGTGGAACTCGAAGCATCATCGCTGGAACGCGGTGGCGATGGGACCGAAACGCGATATCGTCGGAGCGTGGAAGACCGCCGCCAAGAGCCACGGCCTGCGCTTCGGTGTTTCGGAGCATCTCGGCGCCAGCTATTGCTGGTGGCATCCGAACCACCTTTACGATCAGTTCTGGCCGAAGCTCGGGGTCGATTATGATGGCGCCGATCCGCGCTACGCCGACCTCTATCACGACAACCGCGACGAGCCGTTCCTCAACAAGCCGGGCACCTGGTACACGAAGAACCCGAAGTTCCATCTCCGCTGGTTCCAGCGCATTCGCGACCTGGTCGACAGCTATCAACCTGACCTGCTCTACTCCGACGGCGGCATCCCTTTCGGTAAAGTCGGGCGGACCATGGTCGCACATCTCTACAACGGCAGCATCGCGCGTTCGGGGACGCTCGAAGCCGTCTACGCGCACAAGGCCCTGGGTTCGGGCGAGTTCCTGCCTAAGGCGGGAGTTCAGGACGTCGAGCGCGGTGTGCTGGAGGGAATCAATCCACTTCCGTGGCAGACCGACACATCGAACAGCGACTGGTTCTATAACGAGCACGACCGCTTCAAGACGGCCAAAGAGGTAATCGGCATGCTCGCCGACATCGTCAGCAAGAACGGCAACTTGCTTCTCAACGTGGTCCAATATCCGGACGGCAGCTTGCCGCCGCCTTCGGAGCAGCTGCTGGCCGAGCTCGCGGCTTGGATGAAGGTGAATTCGGAAGCGATCCACGGCACGCGCCCGTGGAAGATCTACGGCGAGGGTCCGACCAAGCCGAAAGCGGGGGCCTTTGGTGAGTCCGGCGAATATACGGCCAAGGATATTCGCTTCACAACGAAGGGCGACGCGGTCTACGCGATCTTCCTCGACTGGCCACAAGGGCCAATTGCGATTCAGTCCCTCGGAGGCGACGCGCTTCCCCACGCGACGATCGGGCGCGCGGACCTGCTCGGGGGGCCGAAGGTGTCGTTCCGGCGTGAAGCCGGTGCGCTGCGGCTGACATTGCCGTCGACGCAAGGCGGTGCCCTCATCCCGGTGGTGCGAATTCGCGGCGGCGGCTTGGTTTAGACTCCGAAAAAAAATGGGGGGCGTCTGCGCTCCTTCGGATTTTGGAACGCGTTCCTCACCACGGACGGATGAATTATGGTTCTGCGTGATGAGTTCGCGCAGCCGTTCGGCCGCATTTGCCCGGGGTTTGTCGACCGCTCCGGCCATTGAGCCCGATCTCCGTCGAAGCGACAATGAAAGCCACGCCAGCCTCGGGCGGCCCTCTCGACAGCACTAACTCGCAATCTCCCCTTTTGCCCGTACGGGTTCTCTCGCCGGTGAACGACCGGCTTACTCATTCAATTGACCGCTTCAACTCCGCAATGTCCGTCTTGTCAAAATTTCGCATTTAAAAACCACTTTCACATCTGCTCCGACCATGGCATAGCCGTTTCCGGAGAGGTTCTGTGCAAGAGAGCGCTGACAGCGCTCCGACCATCATCGTCCTCTCAATTTAGGCAAGTGACCGCCGTATGGCGGGAATAAGGGGAGAGGGTCGTTCCATGAGCAGCGTCGAGATTTTGGGGCATTATTCGAGCAGGCGTGCCGCGCGGCTCTTCCTTGGCGCTTCGATGGTAGCGCTAACATTCGCCGCGGCTGATCCGGCGAGCGCCGAGGCAGCGCAGACGGCCGCGGACCCTGCAAGTCAGGCGTCGTCCGCCGACCAGGCCAATTCGCCGAAGGCAAACGACAAGGACGTCATCGTCGTCACTGGTATCCGCGCATCGCTGCGCAGCGCGCGCAATATCAAGAAAAATTCCGAACAGATCGTCGATTCGATTACGGCTTCGGACATCGGCGCCTTGCCCGACCGCTCGGTTTCGGAAGCGCTGCAGCGCATTCCCGGCATCACTCTCCAACGGACGAACGAAAATCGGGACCCCGCGCGCTTGTCGGCTGAAGGCGGCGGGGTGTTCATCCGCGGCCTGTCCTGGATTCGGTCGGAGCTGAACGGACGCGATGTCTTTTCGGCGCGCAACGGCAGAAGCCTCAGCTTCGAGGACGTTTCTTCAGACCTGCTCGGGGGAATCGACGTCTACAAGAACCCGTCGGCAGATCTGGTCGAGGGCGGCATCGGCGGTCTCGTCAATTTGCGCACGCGCAAGCCATTCGATCAACCGGGGCAGCTGCTCGCGGCGTCCATCGATTACAATTACGCGGACCTGCGCAAGAAGGGCTTCAAGTCCGGTAATATCCTGTACAGCAACAATTGGGACATGGGTAACGGCGGCCGCCTCGGCCTCCTTCTGTCCGCCAGCTTCAACAGCATCGGCAACCGCACCGACAGCATCCAGACGGGTCCATGGGCACAGCGGACGCCTGGTGGCGCCAATGAGGTTACGGCATTTACGCCGAACTCGCCGGGTGTTCGGCGGATCGATTGGGAGCAGAAGCGCACCACTTTCGCCGGCTCCCTCCAGTGGCAGCCCACTAGCGACTTCACGCTGACGTTCGATGGCATGTATGCCAAGGCAACGCCAACCGACACGGAGAACCTGATCGGCGACTATAACGCACCGATCCCGGCGCTCGCCAGTAACACATATGATGATGACGGCGTGTTCGTTTCGGGCACTGTGCCGGGCCGCCAAGTGACGCTTGATACACGCGTGAGTCACCGCAAATATACGACTCAGGATTATTCGTTGAATGCTCGCTGGACGCCCGGCGATCATTGGACGTTCAGCCTCGACGGGCAGCGCGTGCTCTCGAAGGCCGATATCAACGACTTCACTGTCTTCACCGCGACCAGTGTGCCGGTCACGGGAACCTATAACCTTTCCGGCGACAATCCTTCGATCAGCTATGCGGCCGAAAATGGCGGCGACCTGTCGAACCCGGCCAACTATTGGTGGTTGGCCGCGATGGACCATTATGAGCGCAATGACGCAACCGAATGGGCAACGCGCGCCGACGCCGAGTACAAGTTCCTCGACAGCCCCTTCCTGCAGTCGTTCCGCTTCGGTGTGCGGCGCACAGATAAGGAAGCGATCAGCCGGCAAACGGGTTACAACTGGGGACTCCTCAGCGCGCTGTACGGAATGGATTGGTGCGGCTGCGCAGTCCCGATCAACGGCAGCCAGTTTGCAGGCGCCGCGGAACTCTTTCCGTATAAAAATTTCGCCCGGGGTGATAGCAATTCCAGCATTCCGGCGATGTGGTTCCCCTCCGCGAGCATGGTGAGCTCCGGGCCGCAGACGGCGTACAATCAATATCTCCAAAATGCCCGCAGCATGGGCTGGAGCTGGGTGCCTTATGGTCCCGACGCCTATCTCCAGCAGAACCCCAGGACCGACAACATCAGCGGCGGTCTCAATGATCAGACCGAAAAGACGACTGCTGCCTACGGCCTGTTGCGCTTCAAAAACGACCACGGCCTTCGCTTTGACGGAAATGTCGGCTTGCGCGTTGTTCAGACCAAGAATGACGCGAGTGGATCCGGTCTCCAAGTCGGCACGATCTCCGGAACGACGACCGTTGCGACCTGCCAGGCCGCTGCCGCAAGTCACAAGGATGCGCAGGGCAACCCCGCTCCATATCCGGCGTCCATCTGCGACCCGCTCGCCGCGGCGATCGCCTTCAGTTCGGCGACGGTGAACAACAATCCGGTCAGCCCCAAGAGCAAATATACTGACTGGCTGCCAAGCCTGAACATCCGCTTCTTCCTAAAGGATAATCTATTTCTTCGTTTGGCAGCCTCGCGGGCGATTTACCGCCCGCAATTCTATCAGCTGAACACGTTCGCCTCGCTTGGTTTCAACTTTGACGCGAACGGATTCCCGGTGGGCTATGGGACACCCCAGCAACAGTCGACTTTCACTGGCACGGCTGCATCGCCCGACCTCAAATCGCAGAAGGCCAATCAGCTTGACGCAAGCCTGGAATATTATTTCGGCAACTCTGGCCAGCTCAGCGCCGCGGCTTTCTATAAGCGGGTTAAGGGCTACATCGTCGCCTTGCCGACCACTGAAACGTTCACCAACGTCAACGGCCAATCCCTCGATTTCGTACTGACGCGCTACGTTAATGCCGAAAAGGGATCAGTCGCCGGCGGCGAACTTGCTTACCAGCAGTTCTTTGACTTCCTTCCGGGGCCACTGAGCGGCATCGGACTTCAGGCGAACCTGACCTATATCCACAATAGTGGCGGCGCGAATTCGCCGGTGAACATCTTCGATCCGAACCAGGTCACGAACTCGTTTGCGAACCTGCCCATGGAGGGCATGAGCAAATGGTCCTACAATGCGGCGCTGATGTACGAAAAGTTCGGAATCAGCGCTCGCCTCGCCTACAATTGGCGATCTCGCTACCTGCTGACGACCTCAGCGGCGAATGACAATCTTCCGGTCTGGTCTGAGGCTTACGGGCAGCTCGACGGATCGATCTTCTACAATCTGACCAAATATCTGAAGATCGGCGTCCAGGGCACCAACCTGCTCAATTCGAAGACCATCCTCAACGAAGGCTTCACGAACTTCCATCCGCGTAGCCAATGGACGGTCACGGATCGCAGATACGCGCTGATCGCCCGGGTCCAGTTCCAATAAGCGGCTGAACCGGGGCGCTGACTGAAGGGAGCGGTCCCGGCCGCTCCTTTCTTCTCGGCCTTGGATCGATAGCACGCTAGATTGAAGTCGTGACGAGGGAACCGATCCGCAGCATATTGGTCGTCGGCGGCGGCACCGCCGGCTGGATGACCGCAAGCGTGTTGTCGCGGGTGTTCGCACCGGAAAGGCTCGCAATCACTGTCGTCGAATCCGAGGAGATCGGGATCGTCGGCGTGGGCGAGGCAACCGTTCCGCTGTTACAACAATTGCACGGTCTGCTTGGGATCGACGAGCGCGAATTCCTCAAAGCGACAAACGGCACGTACAAGCTGGGGATCGAGTTTCGCGATTGGGCGCGCATCGGCGACGTCTTCTTCCACGGGTTCGGCGATTATGGAGCCGAGATGCTGGGGGTTCAGCCCCACCATTTCTGGCTCAAGCTGCGCCAGTTGGGCGACGATACGGCGCTGGACGATTACTCGCTCCCCTACGCAATTGCCCGCCGCGGACGCTTTGCCATTCCGCCGCGCGGCGAAGAGAATCCTGCGAGCTTCTTCGCGCACGCCTTTCATTTCGATGCCTCGCTCTACGGCCGCTTCCTGCGCGGCTATGCGGATGCGCGCGGAGTGAGGCGCATCGAGGGGAAGATCGTCGACGTTGCGCTCCGCAAAGAAGATGGGTTCATCGATCAAGTGACGCTCGACGATGGCCGCCAGCTCGGCGCCGATCTTTATGTCGACTGCTCCGGCTTCCGGGGACTGCTGATCGAACAAGCGCTCGAGACTGGTTACGTCGACTGGCACCAATGGTTGCCCTGTGACAGCGCGCTTGCGGTGCCGAGCGAAGTCACTGCGGCGCCGACGCCCTACACTCGCTCGACTGCCCAGAAAGCTGGCTGGCAATGGCGCATTCCGCTCCAGCATCGGATCGGCAACGGTCATGTCTATTCGAGCGCCTTCCTCAGTGACGATCAGGCGCAGGAGATCCTGCTCGCTAACCTCGACGGCCGCCCGCTCTCTGAGCCGCGACAGCTCCGCTTTACCGCGGGACGCCGGCGGCAGGCATGGAACAGAAATTGCGTCGCGATCGGACTTGCTGCCGGCTTCATGGAGCCGCTCGAATCAACCAGCATTCAGCTCATCCAAACCGCCGTCGCGCGGCTCGTGGAATTTTTTCCCGACAAGAGCTTCGACCCGGTCATGATCGCCGAATACAACCGGGTTACCGCAAGCGAAGTTGAGCGGATCCGGGATTTCCTGATCCTCCATTATTGCCTGACCGGGCGCTCCGACAGCGACTTTTGGAAGCATTGCGCGTCGATGGAGCTGCCGGACAGCTTGCAGCATGTCATCGACCTGTTCCGAGCCTGCGGAAAGATTCCACGCCACCCGGAAGAAAGCTATCAGGAACCGAGCTGGGTTGCGATCTTCGTCGGTAATCATTTCCTCCCGGAGCGTCATGACTCGCTGGTGGACAGCGTTCCGGTCGACGAGCTGCGGCGCCTGATGGCCCAGCGCCGGGCCGAACTTGCGCGCATCGCCGAGAGCATGCCCATGCACCAGGCATTCATCGAGCGCTTCTGTTTGGCTGAGGCCGCATGATCGAACCGATCCGCAGCGTCGTTATTGCCGGCGGCGGGACCGCCGGGTGGATGGCGGCCGCAGCACTGGCCAAGGCGCTCCGTCCAGATCGGCTGAAGATCACCCTCATTGAGTCCGAAGAGATCGGAATCGTCGGCGTCGGCGAAGCGACCATTCCAGCGATCCAGCTGTTCAATCGCATGCTCGAGATTGACGAGGACGAGTTCATCCGCGCGACGCAGGGCAGCTTCAAGCTTGGAATTGAGTTTGCCGACTGGTGGCGAGCGGGACAGCGCTATTTCCATCCGTTCGGCCGCGCCGGCGACGATTTTGGGGTAACTGCCTTCCACCAGCAGTGGCTCCGCGCCCATTTGTTTGGCTATCCGGCGCCGATTTCGGATTTTTCGCTCAACACCGTCGCCGCCTATGCGGGCAAGTTCGATCGGCCCCGAGCCGGTTTGTCACCGATCTTCAGTACCTTCGGCTACGCCTATCATTTCGATGCAAGCTTGTACGCGAAGTTCCTGCGCCGCTACGCCGAGGAGCTCGGCGTCGAGAGGGTCGAGGGCAAGATTGCGGATGTGCAGCTGCGCGGTGAGGACGGGTTCATCGATGCCCTGGAGATGGAAGACGGCCGTCGGATCGAAGGCGAGCTGTTTGTCGATTGCACGGGCTTTCGCGCGCTCCTGATCGACCGGGCACTTGGCGTAGGTTACGACGACTGGTCTAGTTTCCTGCCTTGCGACCGCGCGCTCGCCGTGCCGACCGAGCGGATTGAAGACCCCGTTCCCTACACCCGCTCGACGGCGCGAACTGCGGGCTGGCAGTGGCGCATCCCTCTCCAGCATCGCACCGGCAATGGGTATGTTTTCTGCAGCAAGTATATTTCGGACGAGGACGCGCGCGCCGAGCTGCTCGCCAACCTCGATGCGCCGCCGCTCGCCGATCCGCGCCTGCTGAGGTTCACTACTGGCAGGCGCAAGGAGTTCTGGCACAAGAACTGCGTCGCCCTCGGTCTCGCTTCAGGGTTCCTCGAACCGCTCGAATCGACGAGCATCCACCTCATTCAAACCGGCATCACCAAGCTCGTCTTGCTGTTTCCCGACCGCCGCTTCGAACCGCTGACGATTGCCGAATACAACCGCCAAGCCGGCGAGGAATTCGAAACGATCCGGGATTTCCTCGTGCTCCATTATCTCGCCAACGAGCGCGCCGGTCTGCCGCTGTGGGATTATTGCCGCGCAATGCAGGTGCCGGAGACGCTCCGCACCAGGATTGAGCTGTTCCGCCGTACCGGCCGGCATGCGCAGCTCGGCTATGATGTATTCCAACTGCCGAGCTGGCTTGCGGTCATGCTTGGCCAGGGAATCGAACCGGAGGGATTCGATCCGATGGTCGAATCAGTCGCCGCGAAGGAAGTCGCGCAAATCCTGTCCGCAATGCGCTCGACGATTGCGCAGACTGCTCAATCGATGCCGACGCATCAGCAATTTATCGATCAGCACTGCCGCGCGATCGAAGCGGAAGGATTGGCCGTTCGCATGCCTGCTTCAGTTGCGAGGGAGTGAACGAATGAAGAGGCTTTTTCTGCTCTGTACTGCAATTGTGTTGCAGGCGCCTGCGGCTGCTGCGCCGGCCAGTCAGGCCATCGCCGAGTCCAAACTGACTAACAGCAGCGTCAGCGTTGTCGTCGATCCTCAGCTGAACGATGGCCGGCTGGTTATCAAGATCGCTGCGAAGAACGGCACAACTGCTGCGATCCCGTTCGGCCCGAGTTCGATATCGATCACCAAACCCACAGGCGAGCCGATCGCCCTCAACTCACTTCAGCAGCTGGTCGACGACGTTCGCATGGCGGCTGGTCTGACGACGGAGGCCGTGCCGGGACAAGCTCCGACACCTGGCGCCTACGCAGCCGCGCAGACGCAGGTGGACAATGCCGGACACCCGGATGTGAGCGGTTATACGGGCGGATCGGGCATTGCGACGAACGAAATCGTACGCCGAACCAACCGCGCATCGCCCAAGTCCAAACCGTCGATCGACCGCGCCACAGCGGAAGCGCAAATCGCCGCGCTAAAACAAGCGATTTTAAAGGACAGCACGATTCCGCCTGGCCAGATTACGGTCGGACAGCTCGTCAGCCAGAAGTTGAACTTCAAGAAAGGCGAGGACCGCACCCTTCATTTGAGAGTCCGTATCGCCGGGGACGAACACAGCTTCACCGTCGCCGCGCCGGCCGGCTAATTCCTCGCGTGTCCGGATCATAAGAGCGGCCGCTACGCGGCCGTCTCGTCGAACGCGCCGGACTCCTCCGGATCATTGGCAGGCACGCTCTGATCGCCGCCGAGCATAGCTCGATAGTTTTCGACCATCGAGCGGCACGTCTTCAGTCCATCGTTGAGCTTGGCGCTAAGTTCGTCGAGCTCGGCGTCACTGGGGCGCTGTTCATTGGGCATGATTTCCAGATCCGGCGGGAGAAACAGTCGGGCCCAAAACAATCTAGATTAGGTCCGGTTGCATCGTTTGCAGTGATCATCTCACATCGGCCTGATTGGGCCTAGAACTCTGCTCAACGCGCAACGGCTGCTCGCCACAGACCACGGCCATAGCAGTTTCGAGCCGGCCGGCCGTGAATGGCTTGAGCAGAATCTCGACGCCATCCGGACGATCCTGGATGGCATCGGCGCCGGCATAGCCAGTGATGATCAGCGCCGGGACGTCAGGGCAGAGTTCGCGCGCCTCGCGCAAAAATTCGGTGCCGGACAGGTGCGGCATCGCATAGTCGCTGATCATCAGGTCGTAGGCGCAGTCGCCAGTCCTCAGTGTCTTGAGCGCTTCGGCACCGTTCGCTGCTTCGACAACGCGGTGACCGAGATCTTCAAGCACGGCCGCCGTCGTGCTGCGCACTTCGTGATGGTCGTCGACGAGCAAGATGCGCAGCTTGCGGATGGAGCTGCGCCGCGGCTCATCGCTCGGCGCGGACAGGACTGCAACCGAGTGGTTGGGCGCGCGCGGTAGCCAAAGCTCGGCAGTCGTTCCGCGCTCGATCTCGCTCATCAGACGAAAGGCGCCGTTCGACTGCTTGGCGAAGCCGTAGACCATGCTGAGCCCAAGCCCGCTGCCCTTGCCCATCCCCTTGGTGGTGAAGAATGGCTCCATCACCTTTTCGAGATCGTCCGCTGCAATGCCGATGCCATTGTCGGCGACGCTGACGAGCACATAGTCGCCCTTGGGCAGACCGGTCCAATTTCCGGACTTCAGCTTCCGGTTTTCGACTGAGACAGTGACTGTTCCGCCGGCCGGCATCGCGTCGCGGGCATTGATGATCAGGTTGACCAGCGCGAGCTCGAGCTGGGCCTGGTCGGCGAAGGCTTTCCACACGCCCTCATCTGCCTTCCATTCGATGCTCACGAGGCCGCCCAGCGTATGGGTGAGCAGGTCCCAAACCGCTTCCTGAAGTGCCGTCAGGTCGATCGGCTGTGGCTCCAGCTTCTGCCGCCGCGCGAAGGCGAGCAGCCGGCGCACCAGCTCGCTGCCCTGCTCGGCCGCACGCTTGGTCATTGCGAGAATCTTGCGCTGGTCGTCATTGAGCACGGCACGTTTTTCGAGAAGGCCCAGGCCGCCGATCACTGCGGCAAGCAGGTTGTTGAAGTCGTGCGCGATGCCGCCGGTAAGCTTCCCGATGGCGTCCATCTTCTGCGCCTGTATCAGCTGACTCTCGAGCGATCGCTGATCGCTAATGTCGGTCAAGGTTCCCGCGAACTCAACGGGATTGCCTTCGGCGTCCTTGAGAAGCACCGCCTGGTCCAGGAAGTGCTTGTAGTTCCCGTCGGCGCAGAGCCAACGGTATTCGATTGCCGAGCGCCCGGTCTCGCGCCGTGCTGCCATAGCCGTCAGGACCCGTTCACGATCTTCAGGATGAAGTCGATCGCGCCACAACGTAGAATCGTCGGCAATCTCGTCGAGCTTGAACCCAGTAATCGCTTCGAAATCGCCGCTTACATAGGTCGGTCGGCGCTCACTGGCGCCGTACGGGTCGAGATAGAGCACCATGGGCAGCGATTGGATAATCGCAGCTTGGCGCTGCTCAGCACGTCGCAATTCCTGCTCGGCGCGAAGCCGTTCGGCGTTGACGCGTAAATTGGCGTCGAGCAGCGCCTGTTCCTTCCGCGCCTTGCGCTCGACTTCCTTGGTCTTGCCGAACAGGTCGACGAACACCGCGACCTTCGATCTGAGCACGATCGGATCGACAGGTTTGAAGACATAGTCGACCGCGCCCATCGCGTAGCCGCGCAGCAGGTGCTCGGTCTCCTTGTTCACTGCAGACAGGAAGACGATCGGAATGCCCTTGGTCTGATCACGGCTGCGGATGATCTGGGCGGTCTCATAGCCGTCCATTCCAGGCATGTAGACGTCGAGCAGAATGACCGCGAACTCGCCCTTCAGCAGGTGGCGGAGTGCTTCCTCGCCGGATTTTGCAGGAACGATTTCGCCAAGATCCTCGAGGATGCTTTGCACTGCGAGCAGGTTGCGTTCGTCGTCATCGACGAGGAGGACGCGGGGCCGCTCGATCTCCGGCTCTTGATCCTGCGGGCGCTCCGGCAGGACTTGCGGCGGAATTTCGGCCAGCGGCGCGCCCATTTCTACTCTGCCGCCTGCATCGGCACTGGAGGTGCCGCCGCCGCGGCTGCTTCACGCGAGCGCGCAACCCAGACGCGCAGCAATGCCAGCAGCAGCTCGATGTCCACGGGCTTGGCGATATAGTCCGAAGCGCCGGCATCGAGGCACTTCTGGCGGTCGCCCTTCATCGCCTTGGCGGTGACTGCAATGAGCGGCAGGTCGGCGAGCTCGTCGTGGCTCCTGATCTGCTTCATCGTCTCATAGCCGTCCATCTCGGGCATCATGATGTCGATCAGAGCGACATCGACGCCGGGCGTCTGCTCCAGGATCAGAATTCCGTCTTCTCCCCGCTCAGCGTGAAGTACCTCCACGTCGTGGCTCTCCAAAACGCTCGTGAGCGAGAAGATGTTTCGGATGTCGTCGTCGACGATCAGCACCTTGGCGCCTGCGAGCTCGGGAAGCGGGCGCGAAAGCGGGGAGGGCGAGCCTCTAGGTTTGCGCCGCCGCTTGTTCCCACCGGCGTGCTCGCGAAGCGATGTGAAGACGCTCACGAGATCCGCTCGGGCAGCGGGCTTCTCGGTTACTCCGAAAGCGCCCATGCCGATTACGGACTTGCTCCGATCGACGCCTGAGATGACGTGGATCGGAATCTGGCTTGTGTCGGGATCGTGCTTCAACAGATCGAGCAGCACGAAGCCGTCGATGTCCGCCAGGCCCAGGTCGAGCGTGATTGCGCTCGGCTGAAGCTTGCGCACCATCGCAAGCGTACCGGCTCCCGCCGTCGAAACGACGCCCTTCAGCCGCGCCTCATGCGCAGCGTCGAGGAGAATCGTCGCGAAGGTCGGATCGTCCTCGACGATCAGAACAAATGGGTCCTTGCCCAGTTCGTCGCGGTCGTCATTGACCTCGAAGCCGGTGGGCAGTGCCGACGGAATGACGGCGCCGCTGTTTTCGAGGCGCATCGCCGAATCGTCTGGCACGGAGCCCAGCGAAGGCTGCGCCTCGAGCGGAACATAGAGCGTGAACACCGATCCATCGCCCGGTGTCGAGCGCACTTGGAGCTCGCCGCCAAGCAAGCGCGCGATTTCGCGGCTGATCGAGAGACCAAGACCAGTGCCGCCATATTTGCGGCTGGTCGTGCCGTCAGCCTGCTGGAACGCCTCGAAAATCAGCTTCTGCTTGTCGTCGGGGATGCCGATGCCGGTGTCGATCACCGAAATTTCGACAGCGCGCTCGGCATTGCGGAGGACCGGATGGTTGGCGCTCCACCCCTTTGAAGCGCAGCGTACGTCCAGCGTGACGCTGCCCTTCGAGGTGAACTTGAATGCGTTTGAGAGCAGGTTGAGGACGATCTGCTGCAGGCGCTTCTCGTCGGTCCGGATCGTCTGCGGCAGTTTGGGATCGACCCTGACGTTGAACGACAGTTCTTTGTCCGCCGCAAGCTGGCGGAAGGTTCGCTCCATATGCTGCTTGAGATGCGCCATCGGCATTTCGCCGACTTCGATCGTGACGGTTCCCGATTCGACTTTCGAAAGATCGAGAATGTCGTTGATGAGATTGAGGAGGTCCGAGCCCGCCGAATTGATCGTCCGCGCGAACTCCACCTGCTTCTCGTTGAGGTTCCCCTGCGCATTGTCGGCGAGCAGCTTCGAGAGGATGAGCAGCGAGTTGAGCGGGGTCCTGAGCTCATGGCTCATGTTCGCCAGGAATTCGGACTTGTACTTCGAAGTGAGCGCCAGCTGCTCGGCTTTCTCCTCAAGCGCACGGCGCGCCATTTCGATCTCGAGGTTCTTGGCCTCGACCTGCTTCTTCTCGTTCTCGAGCAGCTGCGCCTTCTCCTGAAGCTCCTCGTTGGTCGCGTGCAGCTCCTGCTGCTTGCGGGTGAGCTCGGTTTGCCGGGCCTGCAGCTCCTGCGTGAGAAGCTGCGACTGCTTGAGCAGGCCTTCGGTGCGCATCGTCGCGGCAATCGTGTTCAAGACGATGCCGACCGATTCCATCAGCTGGTCGAGGAAGTTCTGGTGGGTCTCATTGAACTCGTTGAACGAGGCGAGCTCGATCACGGCCTTCACTTCATCCTCGAACAAGGCCGGCAGAATGTTGACGTTGGCGGGCTTGGCATTGCCCAGGCCCGAGCCAACTCGGATGAAGTCCGGCGGGACTTCCTTGAGGAGAATCGGCCGACGATCGGCCGCGGCTTGACCGATTAGTCCCTCGCGAAGGTGGAATTGCTGCTTCAGTGAGTCCGGGCTTTCGGCGCCATAGCTGGCGACGAGCTCGAGCTTGGTCTCGTCCTCCTCGCGCTTGGTGACGTAGAAGACGCCATATTGCGCGTTCACCAGCGGAGCGAGCTCCGACATGATGAGGTTCGAAACCGTGGCGAGGTCGCGCTCGCCCTGGAGCATGCGCGAGAAGCGGGCAAGATTGGTCTTGAGCCAATCCTGCTCGGCATTTTTGAGCGTCTGTTCCTTCAGGTTGGAGATCATCTCGTTGATCGTGTCCTTGAGCGCGGCCATTTCGCCGGACGCCTGGACGGCGATCGAACGGGTGAGGTCGCCCTTGGTCACAGCAGTCGCAACTTCCGCGATCGACCGCACCTGGTTGGTTAGATTTGCTGCCAGCTGATTCACGTTGTCGGTTAGGTCGCGCCACAAGCCTGCAGCGCCCGGAACGCGCGCCTGGCCGCCGAGCTTGCCTTCGATGCCGACCTCGCGCGCCATGTTCGTGACCTGGTCGCCGAAGGTCGAGAGCGTATCGATCATGAAGTTGATCGTGTCGGCGAGCGCGGCGATCTCGCCCTTCGCGTCCACGGTCAGCTTGCGCTTGAGGTTGCCCTGCGCGACCGCAGTCACAACCTCGGCGATGCCGCGCACCTGGTTGGTCAGGCGGGTCGCCATCAGGTTGACGTTGTCGGTGAGGTCCTTCCAGGTCCCGCCGACTCCCGGCACCTGCGCCTGGCCGCCGAGCTTGCCTTCAGTACCGACTTCGCGCGCAACGCGGGTCACTTCGGACGCGAACGCATTGAGCTGATCCACCATCGTGTTGATGGTGTTCTTCAGCGCGAGGATCTCTCCCTTCACGTCGACCGTGATCTTCTTCGACAGGTCGCCCTTGGCAACGGCGGTCGTCACGTCGGCGATGTTGCGCACCTGGCCCGTGAGGTTCGCCGCCATCAGGTTCACATTGTCGGTGAGATCCTTCCAGGTCCCGCCGACGCCGCGCACCTGCGCCTGGCCGCCGAGCTTGCCTTCGGTGCCAACTTCGCGGGCGACGCGCGTTACTTCAGATGCGAACGAGTTCAGCTGATCGACCATCGTGTTGATCGTGTTTTTGAGCTCGAGAATTTCGCCTTTCACGTCGACGGTGATCTTCTTTGACAGATCGCCCGACGCGACCGCCGTCGTGACTTCGGCGATGTTGCGCACTTGGCCGGTCAAGTTTGCCGCCATGGCATTCACATTGTCGGTAAGGTCCTTCCATGTACCGCCGACGCCCGGGACCTGCGCCTGCCCGCCGAGCTTGCCTTCCGTGCCGACCTCGCGCGCGACGCGCGTTACTTCGGATGCGAAGGCGTTCAGCTGGTCGACCATGGTGTTGATCGTGTCCTTGAGGGCAAGGATCTCGCCCTTCACGTCCACCGTGATCTTCTTGGAGAGGTCGCCCTTGGCGACGGCGGTGGTCACCTCGGCAATGTTGCGCACCTGGCCCGTGAGGTTGCCGGCCATCAGGTTCACGCTGTCGGTCAAATCGGCCCAGGTGCCGGCAACGCCTTCGACTTGCGCCTGGCCGCCGAGTTTGCCTTCCGAGCCGACCTCGCGGGCAACGCGCGTCACTTCGGAGGCGAATGAATTGAGCTGATCGACCATCGTGTTGATGGTGTTTTTCAGCTCAAGGATTTCGCCGCGGACATCGACGGTGATCTTCTTCGAAAGATCGCCCTTGGCGACGGCGGTCGTCACCTCCGCGATGTTGCGGACCTGGGCCGTGAGGTTGCCGGCCATGAGGTTCACATTGTCGGTAAGATCGGCCCAAGTCCCAGCGACGCCCTCGACCTGCGCCTGGCCGCCAAGCTTGCCCTCTGAACCCACCTCGCGAGCAACGCGGGTCACCTCGGACGCGAACGAGTTCAGCTGATCCACCATCGTGTTGATGGTGTCTTTGAGTTCGAGGATCTCGCCCTTCACGTCGACCGTGATCTTCTTTGACAGATCGCCACGCGCGATCGCGGTGGTGACCTCTGCGATGTTGCGGACCTGGCCAGTGAGATTGGCCGCCATGGCGTTGACGTTGTCAGTGAGGTCGGCCCAGGTGCCCGCGACGCCCGGCACCTGCGCCTGTCCGCCGAGCTTCCCTTCCGTGCCCACCTCGCGCGCAACGCGCGTCACTTCCGAGGCGAAACCGTTGAGCTGATCGACCATCGTGTTGATGGTGTTCTTGAGCTCGAGGATCTCCCCCTTCACGTCGACCGTGATTTTCTTCGATAGATCGCCCTTGGCGACCGCCGTGGTCACTTCGGCGATGTTGCGCACCTGGCCGGTCAGGTTGTCGGCCATCAGATTGACGTTGTCGGTAAGGTCCTTCCAGGTTCCCGCGACACCTTCCACGCGCGCCTGGCCGCCCAGCTTTCCTTCGGTGCCGACCTCGCGGGCGACGCGAGTCACTTCCGATGCGAAGCCGTTGAGCTGATCGACCATCGTATTGATGGTGTTCTTGAGCTCGAGGATCTCGCCCTTCACCTCGACGGTGATTTTCTTGGACAAGTCGCCGCGCGCAACGGCGGTGGTCACTTCGGCGATGTTGCGAACTTGGCCCGTCAAGTTGGTGGCCATCGCGTTCACGTTGTCGGTGAGGTCCTTCCAGGTGCCGGCGACGCCCTTCACCTTCGCCTGACCGCCAAGTTTACCCTCGGTGCCGACTTCGCGGGCGACGCGCGTCACTTCCGACGCGAAGGAGGCGAGCTGCTCGACCATCGTGTTCACGACCTTGCCGATGCGTAGGAACTCGCCGCGCAGCGGGCGGCCGTCGATCTCGACGGTCATCGTCTGGGAGAGGTCGCCTTTGGCGACCGCGCCGATGACGCGGGCCACTTCCGCGGTCGGCTGGACCATGTCCTCGATCAGCTCGTTGACCGAGCGGAGGGCGCTTTCCCAGCCGCCGCGCGCATTCTTGACGCGCCCCCGCTGGGTGATCTTGCCTTCCTTGCCGACGACTTTGGAGAGCCGCTCGAACTCCTGCGTCATCTCCTCGTTGACGGAAACGACTTCGTTGAAGAGGCTGGCGATTTCGCCGTCAACGCCGTCGACTTCTTCCGAAAGGCGAACGCTGAAGTCGCCGCGGCGCAGCGCTCGCAAAGCGCTGACGAGCTGGCGGCGATCAATGAAGTCGCGCGGGGCCTGGACGTTCACTCAACTCTCCGTGTGGCTTTTACTCCCCCACCCCGGTTGAACATGTGCAGCCCCCCGGCTGCGATTCTCATCTTATCAAAGGATTTGCTTTCCGCTTCCTAAAAATTGAACGTTAGTTCTCCTGGTTAACGGTGCCGCGGCCGAGCTTCATCCTCGCTATGCCGCCGAATAGCTGTGATGGCGGCGATCGTTCGAACGATCTCGACGATAGTCCCCAAACCTGCCGCTCAATCTGAGGGCAGAATGCGGTCGATGCTGAAAAGAGTGGCCCTCTTGAAAAGGTCCCTGAAATTGTCCCGGCCGCAATCCGCAGGATAAACCGCGCGGTTTTCCGTACGCGTCGGCTCGGGGCGCGATGCTAGGCGGCCTGCCGGTCGGAAATAGCTGACTTTTCCGAAGGTGTTGCCGCGCATTTCCGACTCTTGATGGCTTAACATTTTGGCCACGGCATCAATTGTCTGACAAAATATCGCGCGCATCTTGCGGACGCCGCCTCAGCCGCGGCATCAAGGCGTAAATCGGGAAGCATCATGCGGCATGGGTCCAAATCGCCCGGAATTATCATATCCGGGCTGTTGTCATGCGTGGCCTTGACGCTGGTTCCATGCGCGGCGCCGGCATCTGCGCTGAATTGGGACGGTCCGATCGCGAGCGCGTCCAAGGGTATGTCGACCGCGACCTGGACGCCGGATAACGGCGACGGCACCTTCACCAATCCTTTGTTTTATGACGAATTTTCAGATCCGGACCTGATCCACGTCGGCGACTGGTTCTACCTGACCGGCACCACCATGCACGCCATGCCAGGCCTGCCGATCCTGCGCTCGAAGGACCTCATCAACTGGGAATTCGTCGCCTATGCCCTAGACAAGCTCGACCTCGGCCCGGCCTACCGACTTGAGGACGGCCTGAATATCTACGGTCAGGGTATCTGGGCGCCGTCCTTCCGCTACCATGACGGCAAATTCTACATCTTCTCGAACGTAAACGGCCAGATGACCCAGATGTTCACGGCCAGCGATCCGAAGGGGCCGTGGACGCGCACGCCGATGAAGCGCAGTTTTCACGACCTGTCCGTCCTGTTCGACGACGATGGCAAGGCCTATGTCGTCTGGGGTCACCAGGCGATGCACCTGGCCCAACTTACGGATGACCTGACCGACATCATCCCGGGCAGCGAGCGCGTCCTGTTCACCGCCGAAGCCGGGATGGGCGAGGGCGCTCATTTCTACAAGATCGACGGCAAATACTACATCATCAGCGCCAACTGGTCTGGCGGCTTTCGCATGCCGGCGGCGCGGGCGGATCATGTGCTGGGCCCCTACGAGGTCAATCGATCGATCAGCTCGCACGAGGACTTCGGCATGGCGTCAAGCATACGCCTGGGTACGCCCAAGCCGCCGTTCGGGCTCTGGGGACCTGACCCCGCCGCCAAACATAGTCTGGCGATGCACCAGGGGGGCGTCGTCAAGACGCCTGAGGGCGAATGGTGGGGCTTTTCAATGATGGATTTCAATTCCGTCGGTCGCCTGCTCAGCCTGTCTCCGATCACCTGGAAGGACGGCTGGCCCTATTTTGGCCTGCCGGGTAATCTGACGCGCACGCCGCGCACCTGGGTGAAGCCGAAGACCGACACGCCGCAGCAAGTGCGCGTGCCCTTTCAGCGCAGCGATGATTTTTCGTCGCCGCGGCTGCAACCCATATGGCAGTGGAACCATGTTCCGGTCGACGATAAGTGGTCATTATCGGAACGGCCCGGTTTTCTGCGCCTTCACGCACTGCCGGCGACTTCCTTCTATGATGCGCGCGATACGCTGACACAGCGCTCGATCGGGCCCATGTCGGCGCCGATCGTCCTGCTCGATGTGTCGAACCTGAAGCCAGGCGACACGGCGGGCCTGGGGCTGCTTAATCTGCCCTATGCGACTTTGGGCGTCGAAAAACTCGCGGACGAACTCAATGTCGTCTTTTACGACCAGCGCCGCAACCAGTCGGTGCGGGTGAAGATGCAAGGGACGCGTATCTGGCTTCGGGCCGATTGCGATTTTCTGACCGAACGGGCGCACTTCAGCTATTCGTTCGACGGAATCACATTCATCCCTATCGGTGACGAGATCGCGCTGATCTACCAGACCTTCACCTTCCAGGGCGTTCGCTATGGATTGTTCAGCTACAACACGACCGGCGCCGAGGGCGGTTTTGCCGATTTCGACAGTATCAACGTTTATCAGCCGCACACCCACGGGCTGATGCGGCCCATTCCCTATGGCCGGTCGATCCGGTTGGCGTCGTTTCACGCGACGACCGGACTGGCGGCCGACCGTGAGCGCCTGGCTTTGGGTGTCCCGACGCGGTTCGAGATCGTCGACCGTCGGTTGGGTCGCGTCGCTCTGCGATCGGGCCGGCGTTATGTCACGGTCGCTGAGGATGGAGGCGTGACGCTTGGGGTCGGCCAGCCCGGCCCTGCGCAAAACTTCCAATGGATTGAAACGCCGACGGGCGAACTGGTGCTGATGTCACTGGCCACCAACCGCTTCCTGCGTATCGATCCGCAGACCAGGAATATTCGCGCCGACAGTCCCGGCCCCATGCCGGACAACAGCGACGGTACGCGCTTTATCTGGTCGCAATAAACTGACGGCGCGAGGTTCGGGCGGCGCCTGATGTCAGTTCTTCCACCCGCTGCAGACACTGACGCCTTACGTCTTCTTCTTTCGACCCATTTGCGGACATTCGCTGATTTCGTCCGTGTATTGTCAGGTGCACCGGAACGCTCCGCGCCGGGGGAAGTGTTCTCGCTTCGATTGACTTCCGCCATGGTCGAGCGCTCTAGAAGCTTCGCACACAGAATGGAGGCCATGGGCTTCAAGTGCATTACCCTGACAAACGTCGATACTGGCGAAGAGATCACAGACGTGGACTCCCTCGTTCGGGACAGTCCCCGCGCCTAAGGGAGAAAATTAATCATGGGCTTGGCTATGACCAATGAGGAACGCTTCATTGCTTCATGCGAAAAGGTCAGTGAAGCTGACGTCCGGGATAAACTGAGCTCGGGCCGATATAGTGAGCGGAAGGCAGAGTGGGCGAGCAGTTGGCTCGAAAAGGTGGAGAGTGTCAAGAGTGACGCTACTAAAGCCGAGGAAAGAAGCAGTCACCTGCCTAATTCCGCAAGGGGCAAAATGCATTTTATCTATGTCGTTTCAGCGATTTTGATGGTTTTGCTGCTTACCGGTGTAACCGTGCTTCTGAGGTTCAGGTGACCTCAACGATTTCGGTAAATAGATAACTCCAGAAGATCAGACAAAAGGTCCATTTTTCTTGTGAGACCCTATGCGCTTTCAGCGTTCACGGGTTCGGCGCGTCGCGGTCCCATAGGGTGCTTCGCGCAGCTGGGCGCGGGGTGTTACGGCGGAGGTATGCCTCGGCAGCGCGCGTTGATTTGAAGGGCCGTTCGGTGTCCGCGCTTCCGTGATGGGAAAGATGACCTTGTACGGAACTCTCCCGTCCGGCGTGCTGATGATCCGCCCCTGTGTCGCGCTCATGTGCCCTCCTTCATTCTCCCGATGCTCCTCCGCCCTGCCGGCCTCTTCGCGGACCGAGAGGAAAGCCGTGAAATGTTCGGGTGAGGTAGGGATCTGATCAGTCAATTTTGCTCTCCGTTATGGCGGGAGCCGAAGCTCCCGCCTTCCCCACGGCTTAGATCGTCTGTAGATTCAATGCGCGCGGCTCGCGTTCATTGTTGGCGCCTCGCTCGTAGCTCAAACGCTGACCAACTGTCGGGGGACTCTTGTCGCCCCACGAGATCGCGCTCTTTTCGAAGCGAAGATCGTCGCCACCCGTTTCCTGCTTGATTTCGCCGCGGCCGGTGGCGCTGTCGAATGTCTTGACGGTGCCAAAATATTTCATGGTGAGTTCCTCTGCTCGCAGGCGCCAGGATCGGCACCCTGCTGGCTAGGAGACGATAAAGAAGGAGGAAGGTGCGGCTTAGCGCCCAAGACCGTCGATTCCGACTGGTAGCACATTGCTACATAGTGAGTTTAAGTTCAGACACAATATCGGCGCAATCAATATTTATGTGGAACAAAATAGAATATGGTCTTTTACTTTTCACGTGACTGAATGATCGGAAGGGAGCACAGTCACATCTTACTGTTGTTTTTGCGCTGAGGCTAAAGTGACTGCGAATATTCTGCGCGCTGACTGGATTCGGGCCGCCGCTCTGTTCGTCCTGACCGTGGCGGTCGTAGGCGCCGCCCTAGCGTTTGGGTTCGCTGGATAGCTTCGAGACCGGCTGCGATGCGGAGCATTTCCGGACAAAGGGGGGCGAACGCTGTCGCCCGGCCCTTTTGTCACTCCGCCCGATCGTCAACAGGTCGACTTGCCAACCTGGCGCCCAACGAGTGCACCAAGAGCGGCGCCAACGATGGCTCCGGTGGTCCCGCTGTTCTGGTGGTAGTATCCGCTGCCGCGACCTAGCGAACGACCGAGTAGAGCACCGGCACCCGCACCGACTATGGTCCCAGTTGTGCCGCTGCAGCGATGCTGGCGATGGCGGTAGCTTCGGCCGTAATAGCCATTGTCGTAACCGTGTGCCTGCTGCTGGTAGTAGCCCTGCTGCTGTTCGTAGCCCTGATTGTCGGCGTCACCGTAATCCTCACTGTCGTAGTAGCCGTGGTTGCCACGCGCCTCGGAGGCGGTTGGGACTGCGACGATCGCAAGTGCCGACAGGACCAGCATGGATCTCTTGAACATCGAATGTCTCCTTCGATCAGGCCAACAGCTGGCCGTTGACGAAGGTGTGAGCCGACAGCTGTGTCCCCATTCTGAACCCGTCGTTCAGCGGAGGTAGTTTGCTGGGTGGCCCTGCACGCGTCGCAAGATCCGCTTTCGACCCAACCGGTCGTGGTCCCTTAGCTCAGCGTCCCCGCGAAAACCGTGCTGACTATGCCGAGAGCCTCACCTTACGGGTTGATTGCCAAAGCTCCAGCGGGCAGGCGCGCCATCGGCCGACGAGCAGTGTCGCAGCTTCATCGTTTGGCGCAACGAATTCTTGAATCAGGCTGAAGTTGCCGAAGCCGTCATGAGAGAAAAGACGATAAGGAAACACGGAGGCTCCTCGCAGGAGTGGCGGCCCTATCCAAGGGCTGAACCTCAGCGGCGGACGTAAGACTGCGCTTAGCGTTCAAGAAGTTAACGAATGTGCAGTCCAGCTGTCTCGCTTCGGCGATGCAGACTCTAATGTCAGCTTCTGTAATGGGCCCTTGAGTCAAGCTGCCGCGTCGATCCTGCCGCTGGTATCTTGCTTCTGTCCGTGGTCAGCTGGTGCTGCCACACGAGCTATGAGGTGCAAGCAATGAGTTTCGGTATGTGGGAGGCGTCCGTGCCAATGTTCGTGAATTCGCTCGCGGACATGCGGGGTTGGATCGACAAGGCTGCAGAAGAGAAGGTCGAGTCAGAACTCTTGGAAGCGCGGCTTGCGCCTGACATGAGGCCGTTCCCCGCCCAGTACCAGATGGCGTCGGATTCTGCGAAGAATGCGCTAGCCCGGCTCACTGGCACGGAAGATCCGTCGATGCCTGATACCGAGAACAGCTTCGCCGAGCTTCGGGACAGATGCGACCGAACGATTGCTTACCTCACGAGCTTTGACGCAAACTCCTTGGAGGGCAGCGATGAGCGCGAAGTCGTGCTCAAGTTCCCGAACGGCATGGGCTATCGCTTTCTTGGCGCCCAGTATCTCGCGGGCTTTGCACTCCCCAATTTCTTCTTCCACGTCACGACGGCCTACGCGATACTCCGCAACGCGGGCGTTTCGCTGGGCAAGCCTGACTTTCTTCAGCACCTCGGGCCTCCAAACCTCACAGCGTGAGGTCCGTTATGAACGACGCAGACTGGGTGAACTTCGGCTGTTTGTACCTGGATCGGATGATGTCGCGATGAATTTCGATGAGCAGATCCGCCGCTATTTCGGCATTGCCAATCTAGCAGCAGTCCCGCCGGAAGCTCTCAATGCCGGTATCGAACACATGAAAGTCGACTTAGGCCTGACCAAAGACCGCGGCGAGCGGTTCGCTCTCTGGGCCCTGTTGCATACGCTCGGATCGGCCCCTGATCTGGACGTGGTATTTCAGACCGAGGCAGATCGTGAGGCGGCGCGGAATTTCATGGATCTCGTTCAAGGAGCAAGCGACGCGTAGCATGGCCTTGCCTCAGGAAGCACAGGCTGCGTAGGATTGGAAGTTAAAGCGCGTACTGCAGCGGAGAACCAGCACGACGACGAGTTTCGTGAGTGAGAACGTGGGCTCGAAGCTCGTAAGCGTCTGCCAGCTCCAAGTGAATCTGCCGGCACTTGCGGCAGTTCGCCTTGATTGAAGCGCACCGTTCTTCACGCGCTCTGCGGCTTAAATAGATCGCTTCATCTTCTGTGCGCCTGTTCAATGCCGCCTCCCGGAATAGGAGCCTCACCATCGCCAAATCCCCTCTAAGCCCTTCGGCCGTCAAAGGGCCCTAAAATGCGGTGCTGATCTACTCTCGGACATTGCTGATCTCGCGTGGGGCGGGTGGCCGCTGGCGGCGGCCACCCTGTCGCCCGAGGTGGAGTCCCGGGCGCTATTCAGCAACCGAAATGGTGATTGCGACCGCCGCCAGCGTCGACGCGCCGGTCCACGCAATGTCGCGGGCGCGCTGGACCGCCAGACGAATCTGAGGTCGAGCCTGGTTCAATGCCGAATTGGAGCACCGCTTTGTTGCAAATTTGACCATCGAACTGCCGTCGTTGCCGCCCATCGCCTCCGAGCAGAGACCGCTTACTGCTGCGTCCACCCGGAGGTTCAGCGTCCGTTCGCCGGCAGTCGATGCCAAATTGAGATCGGCGTAGCCAATATGGCGTGTCACCACATCCGCCGAGTCTGGAGCAGTGACGACGATCGGAGACTTGCCCGAAGCAGGAGATGCCAAGAGCGCGGCCCCTCCTGTAGCGATCGCGATCGCGGCGCTCATTGATAAGAGTCTGCCGTAAGTCATAATGAGCTTCCTTCCATCCCTTGAAAGACCATCCCCCCGCAATGTCGCTGCGGTGGAAGCCCCGTGGCATGAGCCGCGCCGGCAGAGCGTGAGGACAGTGTTAAATGTCTGTTAAATCGCTGTTAAATCTAGCGCTTAAGTTGTACTGACCGCTCGCGGAGTCGGGGCTCCGCGTTCATGCGTACGGACGTGGAACCGCCAAGGCGGCCACATCCGGCATCAAAGACTCGGGACCTGAAAGTTCGACCATTGCGTGCGCATACGACTGGTTCGTTCGCCGTATTCTCAAGGAGCGACGGAAGGGAAGTCACTCCGAAGGGCCGGAAAACGCGCGCGCTTTTGGCTTATCTCTTATGCGAAGCAGGGACCAAGATCTCCAAGGCGCGCCTGGCTGCGCTGCTGTGGGGCGATCGCGGCGAAGCCCAGGCACGCTCAAGCCTGCGGCAAGCACTTCTCGAGCTGCGGCTCGCAGTCAACGGATCACACGATATCGTCTTGAGTGACCGGGAGCATATCTGGGTTTCGCAGGACCTCGTGTTGGAGGATCCTGTCAAACCAGTCGGCGCGTGGCAGGACGCATTTGAAGATCTTGATAACATAAGTCCGGAGTTTGACGAGTGGCTTGCCGGAGAGCGGACCCGAAGGGCGGCGGCTTACGTCGGCAAGCTCAAGGCAGAAGCGCAGGAATTGCTGAATAGCGAACACGCCGAAGAGTCATGCGTTCTGATCCAGCAAATCCAAACTGTCGATCCGTGTGACGAAGACGCGCTCAGATTAGGCATGAGAGCCGATTTCCAATGCGGTCATGCGGGAGCGGTTGTCGAAAGGTACCGGGCTGCCGAAGCGCTCCTGAAAGCGGACTTCGGCGTTCTACCTTCGCACGAGACCCGCATCTTACGCGATCAGCTGCTCAGCAGGCTTAATGAGAGACGGCAAGACGCGCGTATTCGTGAGACCGATCAGGAATATTTCGCGCGTCGCGCCGCCGAGGAGAAGGCGGCAGCGGTTCGGGCCGACAGCCTTAAGGCTCGCCGCGCTCACGAAGAATTGGCGCAGCGTTACGCGGAGGCAGCTGAGGCCGTGCGATAAACCTCAGGCTTGTCTGCTGAGAGACATCAACGATTGGATGAAATGTCGGCTTTCCAGCCAAAGCGGGCGTGGGCCCGCAGAACGATCATGGGCGTCGTAGCTCACCGCATAAGATCGGTAATGCCAACTGCCCTTCTTGGTTCGTGCCATGGCCGTCACGCGGAGCGAATCCGCGTGAGGTGACCTACGGCCGTCTTCGACTCCGGTCCTATCGGTCAGCGCGGCTGAGGCCGCTCCCCAGCAGGCCAGTCGGATTGCGCCGCCCCTCATCCTCCGATCCGCGCTTCCGTGGGACGGGTCCCTCCCCGTCCTGCGGAGAGGAGAGGAGAGGAGAGGGGCTGGGAGCTAATCGAGTGTGGTGCGGTATTGCTTCACGGCCAAGCTGGCCACGATCAGAACAAACAACGCCAGCGCGCCCAAACTCGGCAGTGCATCCGCAATCCCGACGCCCTTGAGCATCGACCCGCGCACGATCCGCAGCATGTGCGTGACCGGCACGACGCTCCCGATCCATTGCGCCCAGCTCGGCATGCCGCGGAAGGGGAAGAGGAAGCCGCTCAAGAGGATCGAGGGCAGGAAATAGAAGAAGCCCATCTGCATCGCCTGGAGCTGGTTGCGGGCGACGGTGGAGACGAGGAAGCCCAAACTGAGGCTGCCGACGATGAACAAGAACAGGCCGAGGATCAGCGCCGGCCAGCCGCCCGCCATCGGCACTCCGAACAGGACGCGGGCCAGCGTGAGGATCAAGGTCGCCTGGATGATCCCGACCATGACATAGGGGGTGAGCTTGCCGATCATCACTTCGACCGGGCGCACCGGCGTGGACAGCAGGGTCTCCATCGTCCCGCGCTCGACCTCGCGGGTCATTGCGAGGGCGGTCATGATGACAAGGGTCATCGAAAGGATCGTCGCGACAAGGCCGGGGACGATATTGTAGGCGGTAACGCTTTCGGGGTTGTAGCGGCGATGGACGACCACCTCGAACGGCTGCGGGGTGGCGGGCGCGGCGGAGGCGGCGAGGGGCCCTTTGAGGTCCTCCGTCAGCGCATATTGCGGGAGCTGGGCGAGAGCGGCGACGGCGCCGCTGGTCGCTGCCGGGTCGGAGGCGTCGGCCTCGACCAGGATCTGGGGCTTGTCTCGGCGGACCACGCGGCGGGTGAAGTCGCCGGGGATGGTGATTGCGAACTGGACGGCACCGCGCTCGATCAGGCGGTTCATCTCGGCCGGCGAGCGGGCGGAATAAGCGATGTCGAAATAGTCGCTGCGCTGAAGCGCGCCGAGGATCGAGCGCGAAAATTGGCCCTGATCCTGCACGAGTACCGCCGCGGCCAAATGTTTGGGATCGGAGTTGATCGCGTAACCGAACAGCAGCAGCTGGATGATCGGGATGCCGATGATCATTGCATAGGTGAGGCGGTCCCGGACGAGCTGGGTGAACTCCTTCGAGAGGATGGCGAGGATGCGCGAGAGCGACAGGCCCATCATGCCGCTTGCCGGGCGTTCTGGCCGACGGCGCCACGCATCAGGTGGATGAACACGTCCTCGAGGCTCGGCGGGACTTCGCTCCAGCGCCACGGTTCCTTGCGGAAAGGCTCGATCGCCTGCTCGAGCTTGGCGCGATCGGTGCCGCTGACGTGGAGCGCTGCGCCGAAAGGCGCGACCATGTCGACTCCGGGCTTGCCGGTGAGCTCGCGGGCGAGGCGGTCGGCGCGTGGGCCTTCGGCCTCGAAGGTGACGAGCTTCGACTGCTCGATCACCTGGTCGGCGGTGCCGCGGGCGATCAGGTCGCCGTTGAAGATGTAGGCGATCTCGTGGCAGCGCTCGGCCTCGTCCATGTAATGGGTCGAGACGAGCACGGTGAGACCCTCGTCGGAGAGGCGGTGGATCTCGTCCCAGAAGTCGCGGCGCGCCTGCGGATCGACGCCCGCAGTGGGTTCGTCGAGCAGCAGGAGCTTGGGCTCGTGCATCACCGCAGCGGCAAGTGCGAGGCGTTGCTTCCAGCCGCCCGAAAGTTGCCCGGCAAGCTGCTTGCGGCGGTTGGCGAGGCCGAGCTTTTCGAGCGTGTCGGTCACGCGCCGAGCGACATTGTCGAGGCTGTAGACCCGCGCGATGAAGTTGAGATTCTCCTCGATCGTCAGGTCTTCGTAGAGCGAGAAGCGCTGGGTCATGTAGCCGGTCTGGCGCTTGATCGCCTCGGCTTCGCGCGGGAATTCGAGGCCGAGCACCTGGCCGGAGCCGCTGTCGGGAGTCAGCAGGCCGCAGAGCATGCGCAAGGTCGTCGTCTTGCCCGACCCGTTGGGGCCGAGGAAACCGGTGATGTGGCCCTGCTCGATCTGGATCGAGACGTGGTTGACGGCGGTGAGCGGGCCGAAGCTTTTGCACAGGTCGTGAACGTCGATCGCGAGCGGCATTATTTTTGCCTCGCCAGCGGCTCGACGTCGACGGGGAGGCCGGGCTGCAGCTTCGCCGGCTGCGTCGGATAGGCCTCGACCAGGAACACGAGCCGGTCGCGGCTGTCGCGGCTGAAGATGATCGGCGGTGTGAATTCGGGGCGCGGGCTGACGTAGCGGATGGTCGCCTTGAGGCCGGGCGCGCATCCGTCGCAGGAGAAATGCACGGTCCGGCCGGGCGTGTAAGCGGCGACCTGCTGCTCGGGGACGTAGAAGCGGACCTTCACCCTTTCGTCGGGAAGCAGCGCGACGACCGCTTGGTTGGCCGAGACCCATTCGCCGGGCTGGAAATAGACGTCCTCGACGCGGCCGGCGGCGGGGGCAGGGGGCGAGAGCTGGTTGAGCCGGATCTGCGCTTCGCGCTGGCCGCCCTGGGCTTCGGCCGCCTGGGCGCGGGTGGCTGCGACCTGCGCGCGGCGTGCATCGGCGGTTTTCTGCGCGGCGAGGACGCGGGCGTTTGCCTGGCGCAATGCCGCGCGCGCAGCGTCGATGTCCTTGCCAGCCACGGCGGCGCTGTCGTCGCGCTTTACGCTGAGCAGGCGGGCGAGGTCCTGGCGGGCGCGGTCTGCGTCGGCGCGGGCGGCCGCGACATCCGCATCCGCCTGGCGCGCGGTGGCTTCGGCCGAAGCGATCTGAGTTTGGGCCGACACGACATTGGCCTGTCGCTGCTCCTGCTGCGCGGCGAGCGTTGCGGGGTCGATGGTGAAGAGTTGCTGTCCGGCGGCGACGCGCGTGCCTTCGACTGCGGTGACTGAGGCGACCGTGCCCGCCACCGGAGAGGCGAGATACAGCTCTTCGCCTTCGATATAGCCCGACAGCATGCGCTCGCGCTCTGAGCCGCTGAGCAGGAGCCAGAGCACGATCGCGGCCGCGATGACTGCAACAAGGATCAGCAGTGGGCGAAGTCGGTTCATTGCTGGGCTCCCTGCGCCAGTTCGGGCCAGCCGCCGCCCAGCGCCTTGAACAAGGCGACGGTGTCATGGGCGAGCGATCCGCGCGCCTGGATCAGCTGGTTTTCAAGCGAGATGCGGCTGGCCTGCGCCTGCAGCACGTCGGAATAAGTGACGAGCCCGCCGCGGTAGCGACTGCGCGCGATGCTTTCGGCGCGGGCGGCGGCGTTGTGCGCGGCGTCGAGGCTGGCGATCTGGCGGCCGTCGTTGTCGACGTTGCTCAGCGCATCCTCGACGTCCTGCAGCGCGGTGAGGATCGTCTTGCGATAGGCGATCAGCGCCTGTTCCTGCTGCGCATTGGCGACGGCGATGTTGCCGCGCGTGCGGCCGCCGTTGAAGATCGGCCAGTCGAGCGATGCGCTCGCACTGTAGCTGCGGCTGCCCCATTGGAGCAGGCTGGCGAGCGCGGTGCTGACGAGCGCCGGTGCGGCGCTCAGCGAGAATCGCGGATAGAGGTCGGCAGTCGCAACGCCGATGTCGGCGGTCGCGGCGTGAAGGTTCCGCTCGGCGGCGCGAATATCGGGCCGGCGGCGGAGGAGGTCGGAGGGGAGACCGGCCGGAACGGCTGGCGCTAAAGGCAGCGCGGCAGCAGGAGCTAGTTCGGCGATCAGTGCCTCCGGCACTTCGCCGGTCAGCACGCCGAGCGCATGGACCTGAGCGTCGGCCTGCGCCTTGAGTGGCGGGATGGCCGATTGCGCGGTGGCGAGCTGCGAGCGCTGCTGGGCCAGGTCCTGGCCGGTCACCAGCCCGCCGCGTACGCGGGCGCCAACGAGGCGAAGCGAGCGCTGTTGGCGCGCGACCTCGGCCTCGGCGATGGCGATCCGTTGCTGCAGGGTGCGCAGGGTGAGGTAAGCGTTCGCAGCTTCCGCAGCGACGGAGACCTGCACGTCGCGGCGGTTCCAAACGGCCGCGCCAGTGCGCGCCCGTGCTGCCTCGACCGAGCGGCGGGTCCTGCCGAACAGGTCGATCTCCCAGCTTGCGTCGAAGCCGACGCGGAAGGTGCTGAACTCGCTCCCCGGGAGACCGAAGGTCCCGCCGCCGCCGCTTCCTGCGCCGGGCGGGACGGGAATAGCGTTCTCGCTGATCCGCTGGCGCGAGGCGGACGCCTGCGCGTCAATCTGCGGCAAGGCGGCGGCGCCTGCGACCGCCTCGCGTGCGCGGGCTTCGCGGATCCGGGCGGCGGCGGTCTCGACGTCGAGGTTCTGCGCGATGGAGCGGTTGACCAGTCTGTCGAGCTCGGGATCGCCGAATCCGTGCCACCAGGAGGCGAGGTTCGAATCGTCGAGAGTTGCTGCTTGAGCGGCGGCTTCAGCGTAGGCAGGTGGCACGGGCGTCGCCGGCCGCTGGTAGTTCGGCCCAACCGTGCAGCCGGCGAGCAGCACGGAAATGAGCACAACCAGCCTCATTCCAGTAGTCCCGCGAGGACCGTTTCCGAATGCTGTTTCGCCAGCGCCGCGAGATCGAGCGGAGTCCCGCCGGCCGGCACCAGTGTCGCGCGCCAGAGTGCACCGAGCACCATCGGACCGATCAGGCTGAAGGCGTAGAGGCGCGGGTCGCCGGGCCGGACTTCGCCGCGTTGCTGGGCGCGCTCGATGAATGCCGAAAGGGCGCCGATCGCCTTGGATGCGACCTCGTCGTGCCAAACTCGGGCGAGCTCGGGGAAATTGCGGGATTCGCCGACGACAATCTTGGCGACGGCGCCGATTGGGAGGCGCGCCTCCCGCTCAGCAAAGCCGGCCAGGAACATTCGAATAACGTCGGTGAAGGGGGCGTCGAGGGACGCAACTGCCGAGGTGATCGCCTCGATGTTGGGCGCGATTGCGCTTTTGACGACGGCGCGGAACAGCTCCTGCTTGTTCTTGAAGTAGAGGTAGAGCGTGCCCTTCGAGACGCCGGCACGGCGCGCGATCTCGTCCAGCTTCGCCGCAGCGAAACCCTTTTCGGCGAACAGTTCGAGGGCCGCCGCGCAAATCTCACGCGGCCGGTCATCGGAGCGGCGTTGCCATTTCGGCTGGGCCAAGGGACGTTCCTAACTGACCAGTCAGTCATATAGTCGCCAATATCAGATCGCAAGGGGGTGCTGATTCACAAGGCACGCGAGGACCGTCTCACTGGACGGCGCTAACCCTTCACCTCATTTGGTCGAATCTTCGGCGTCGAGCACGGTCTTCTGCGGGCCCGTCGACGCCGCGTCGACGCTTGCTTGAGTCACCAGCACGGTCGTCCCTGGCGCAATGACTGAGCGCATTCCAGCAACGAACGCGGCCGGCAAGTGCATCTGCTCGACCCGCTCGGTTGAGATGATCTCCGCGCTCTCGGCCTGAAGGTCGGAGACTGCGACCTGAATCCACTGGGGCTTGGCGCCGCCGGCGAAGGTCATCACCTGTGGCTGGCTGATCTGCTGCGCAACCACGGCGTGCGCGCGGCCGATTTCGATCCCGTTGCGCAGGACGACGACCTGCTGGTCGCCAGTCGAGACGATGATCGACACTGGCCCGCTGAGCGACGCCGCAGGGTTCCAGGTGTAGATACCTTCAGTCGTCAGCACCGTCGCCGGCGGCGGCGTCACGCCCGCCATCGGCGGCGCAAGGACGCCCGCCGCGGGCCGCTTGACCGGATCCTCGTGGCCGCCAGCGATGACCACCGTTCCGCCCATGGGGGTCACGTCGAATAGCTTCTTCGCGAACGCCATCGGCAGCCGCACGCAGCCGTGGCTTGCGGGGAAGCCGGGAAGGCTGCCGGCATGGAGCGCGACGCCCTTCCAAGTCAGCCGCTGTTGGTAGGGCATCTTCGCGTCGTCGTAGGTTCGCGAGCGGTGATCCTTATCCTTCTCGAGGATGGTGAACACGCCCGTCGGAGTCTCATAGCCGCCCTTGCCCGACGAAATGGTCGAAACACCGATGCGCACGCCGTTGCGATAGACCGTTGCCCGCTGCCGCCCGAGATCGACATAAACCAGCACCGGCCCGCTCCGCGCGACCTGCGGCGCCCACACCCATTCGCCGGGTTTGAGCACATCGGCCTGTTTGGCGAGCTGCAGTTCCGCCGAGGTCGGCGCGCCTTGGGCGAGGAGGGGAGAAAGCGCGGATGCGAGCCCGAGCACCAGTGCCGCTGCCGCGATCCTCGCCATGCAAGACCCCCGTTCCGGCGTGGAAAGGCGGCGACTTTAATCCCAATTGCAATCTACAAAAAGAGTAGGCGTACGTCTCGAAAAGCCGTGCGCAGCACGGACTTACAATCCCCGGCGCCCGCCCCGCTCTCCTGGTCTAGTGGATTACGCCAAGGACCCACAGGATCAGCAGAAGGATCAAAATCCCTCCGAGGCTGGCTCCGATATACATTGCTGGCCTCCTTTCGTCAGTTGCTCTGAACCGCGGAGCACAAGGCGGAGTTCCGGTCGTTACGGTATCGAAACGCTGGGCCAAAAGATGCCTCGGGCAACTGAGGGAGCATACAAAGGCGTCGGATTGCGTTATCGCACTGTTGCTACCAGTCGCAAATGGACGGGCACTTGGCGCTTTGCGGCTCCTTTTCCTTCTGTCGCTGCTCTTAGCAATCCGGATCCGGCACTCGGATCCACCATGAAAAGGAATGGTCAAATGCCCACAGGCACAGTCAAATTTTTCAATGAGTCCAAAGGTTTCGGTTTCATCCAACCCGAAGGCGGAGGAGCCGACGCTTTCGTGCACATCTCCGACGTCGAGCGTTCGGGAATGACAACGCTGCGCGAAAATCAGCGCGTCACCTACGATGTCGAGCAGGACCAGCGCGGCAAGATGAAGGCGTGCAATCTCAAGTCCGCCGACGGCGAATAATTGCTGAGGGAGGCGCCCGGCAGCGGGCGTCTCCCACACTTTGGGCACAAACTACCGAGCATCTCGCCGGAAATGGGCGCCAGCGCGTAGCGCTTGATTATGGTCAGCGCGGGAACGCTGATCGCACGCAAGCGGTGAGCGCCGGCCAGCGGGGCCAGCGCAGCCCAGTCAGACTGACGGGGTTAGATAGACCTCATGGGCGTACCGGCAAAAATGTGACCGGCTGCCCAAAATAGTAATCGCGGATCTTCATCGGCCGAGCGTTGCACAGCGAAGGCTACTCGGAGACAGCGTCCGTCAGTTCGGTGACCGACACGATGTTTGGATAAAAGGCGAGATGCTCTGCGATCGCGGACACCGCCGGATAGGGCTGCTCGTAGGTCCAGACAGCGTTCTTCCCCTGCTCGCCGAGGGCGACAATATCGAAATAAGCGGCGTTGCCCTTGTAGGGGCAATAGGTCGCGTGATCCGAGCGGCGGAGCTGCGCCATATCGACGTCGGAGCGCGGGATGTACTGGGCGGGCGGATAGCTCGCTTCCCTGAGCGTCAGCGCGTCTATGGTGTCGGCGATGACGGTGTTGGCGGAGCGAACCTGCACTCGACTGGGGTTGCGCTCGATCGTGATCGGATGATCGGGGCCGGGCGTCAGGGCAGGGCGGCTGGTCATGAGGTCCTAGGTGGCCTGCGCGGCGGGTGGTTTCAAGCGATCGCGTGAAGAGAGGGCGCGAGGACCGGCGAACAGGTACATGAGAAAAGGCCCCGCGATCGCTCGCGGGGCCCCTCTCCCTATCCCTCTCCCCAGCCTTAACGGCAGAGGGGATTTAGGTGTCAGTCCTCTTTGTCGCCGGTGAGGAAGGCCGGTGCGAACTCGGGCTCGGGGCCCTTGTCTTCGCCGCCACCCTCGCGCTCCCGCCGCGGGCCGCGGTCGCTACGCGGACCACGATCGCCGCCGCGTCCACCGCCACCGCCGCCTTCACGGCGCGGGCCGCGGTCGCGGTCGCGGCCACGATGACGATCGCCGCGGTCGCCTCTCGGTCCGCGGTCACCGCCCTCGCGCGGCTCGCGCGGGGGACGGGTGTCGGGGAGCTCCTCGCCGGTTTCCTGGTCGACGAGGCGCATGGACAGGCGCACCTTGCCGCGCTGATCAACCTCGAGCAGCTTGACCTTGACCTCCTGGCCTTCGGTGAGGACGTCGCGGACGTTCTCGACCCGGTCGTTCCTGATCTCACTGACGTGCACCAGTCCGTCCTTGCCGGGCATAAAGGTCACGAACGCGCCAAAATCGACGATGCTCGCTACCTTGCCGGTGTAGATAGTACCGGGCTCGGGCTCGGCGACGATGCCGCGGATCCACTGGCGCGCGGCCTCGATCTGCGTGAGGTCGGATGAGCTGATCTTGATCACACCGTCATCGTCGATGTCGACCTTGGCGCCGGTCTCGGCGACGATCTCGCGGATGACCTTGCCGCCGGTCCCGATCACTTCGCGGATCTTGTCCTTGGGGATCTGCATCGTTTCGATGCGCGGCGCATGGGCGCTGAGCTCACCGCGGCTCTCGCCGAGGGCCTCGTTCATCTTGCCGAGGATGTGGGCGCGGCCTTCCTTCGCCTGGGCGAGGGCGGTGCGCATGATTTCCTCGGTGATGCCCGCGACCTTGATGTCCATCTGCAGCGCAGTGACGCCTTCGGACGTACCGGCGACCTTGAAGTCCATGTCGCCGAGGTGATCCTCGTCGCCGAGGATGTCGCTGATCACCGCGAAGTCCTTACCTTCGAGGATCAGGCCCATTGCGATGCCTGCGACCGGACGCTTCAAGGGAACGCCGGCATCCATGAGCGCGAGGCTGCCACCGCACACTGTCGCCATCGACGACGAGCCGTTTGACTCGGTGATGTCAGAGAGAACGCGTACCGTATACGGGAACTCCTCGACGCTCGGCAGCATCGGGTGAAGCGCGCGCCAGGCGAGCTTGCCATGGCCGACTTCGCGCCGTCCCGGAGCACCGAAGCGCCCGACTTCGCCGACCGAATAGGGCGGGAAGTTATAGTGCAGCATGAAGCGCTGGTAGGAGAGGCCCTCCAGGCCGTCGATCATCTGCTCGGACTCTTTGGTACCCAGCGTGGTTGAGACGATCGCCTGGGTCTCGCCGCGGGTGAACAGAGCCGAACCGTGCGTGCGCGGCAGGAAGCCGGCGGTGATCTCAATCGGGCGCACCGTCTTGGTGTCGCGACCGTCGATGCGGCGGCCTTCCTTCAGGATCGCTCCGCGCACGACGTCGGCTTCCAGGCTCTTGACGAGCTTGGAGGCGACCATCTGCTCCTGCGGGTCGCTTTCGGCGAACGCTTCGGCAGCCTTGGCGCGGGCTTCGTTGAGCGCGTTCGAGCGCTCCTGCTTGCTGGTCAGCTTGTAGGCGGCCTCAATGTCCTTGCCGATGAGGTCCTTGAGCTTGGCCTTGATCGCCTTCTTGTCGGCGGCGGCGCTAAGCTCCCACGGCTCCTTGGCGGCCTGCTCGGCGAGCTTGATGATCGCCTCGATCACCTTCTGGCTCTCGCGGTGGGCGAACATGACGGCGCCCAGCATCTCCTCTTCGGAAAGCTCCTTGGCCTCGGATTCGACCATCATCACCGCATTGCGGGTGCCGGCGACGACGAGGTCGAGGCGACCTTCGCCAATCTGCGCCTGGGTCGGGTTGAGGACGTACTCACCTTCGTTGGTGAAGCTGACGCGGGCGGCGCCGATCGGGCCCATGAAGGGGACGCCAGAGAGGGTCAGAGCGGCCGATGCGGCGATCATCGCGAGGATGTCGGGCTCGTTCTCGCCGTCGTAGGAGAGGACCTGCGCGATCACGAGGATCTCGTTGTAGAAGCCCTCTGGGAAAAGCGGGCGGATGGGGCGGTCGATAAGGCGGCTGGTCAGCGTTTCCTTTTCGGTCGCGCCGCGCTCACGCTTGAAGAAGCCGCCGGGGATGCGGCCGGCGGCTGAGAATTTTTCCTGGTAGTGGACGGTCAGAGGGAAGAAGTCCTGACCCGGCTTGACCGACTTGGCAGCGGTCACTGCGCAGAGCACCACGGTTTCGCCGAGGGTCGCGATGACTGCGCCGTCAGCCTGGCGGGCAACGCGGCCCGTTTCGAGCTTGAGGGTTTTACCGCCCCACTCGATTTCGACAGTTTTCGTATTGAACATTTTCTTGTCCTTCAGTCCCGGCGGCCGGATGCCAGCCGGTTCAGCAATTGCAGGCTAGCCGGCCTGCTGCGGTTCGGGGCGTTCGTTCCTGCCCCATGAACGCCCCGCCGAATTGCGGGACTGAACATATGCGAAGCGGCCCGCATTGGGGCCGCTCCCGAATTTACTTTCTGAGACCGAGCTTGGCGATCAGGTCGGTGTAGCGCGTCTCGTCCTTGCGCCGGAGATAATCCAGCAGGGAGCGGCGCTTGTTGACCAGCATAAGCAGGCCGCGCCGGCTATGATTGTCCTTGGCGTGGCTCTTGAAATGCTGGGTGAGGTTCTGGATGCGCTCGGTCAGGATCGCGACCTGGACTTCCGGCGACCCTGTGTCGCTCTTGCCCTGGGCATGTTCCTTGATCAGCGCCTGCTTGCGCTCCACGGTAATCGACATCGGTTCACTCCTATTCTTCTCAAAGGTTGAACCCCCGGACGACCTTCAGGCCGTCGGCCGCGGCTTCGACCAGCGCGACCGGAACTGCGTCCGATGTCGCCAGCTGAAGCCCCGGCTTTGCGGGGAACCCGGCAAGCTTCTGTCCATGTCGGAGCAGTTGGGCTTGATCGGGAGTGACGGGGAGGGCCGGGATGTCGTCCAGCGCCGCGGTTAGCGGCAGTACCGTCCTCGTCAGTGCGCGCGCCTTAGCGGCTTCCTCCAGA